>ENA-OQAB01001654-OQAB01001654.1-human-gut-metagenome-genome-assembly--contig:-NODE-1654-length-10339-cov-2.008226_pt1 | contig 10339 bp, 10 predicted proteins | sample MGYA00242490_ERZ504517 | MGnify/ENA primary metagenome ERZ504517 (study PRJEB26092, sample SAMD00036298) | human gut metagenome | host: Homo sapiens | study: EMG produced TPA metagenomics assembly of... | reverse complement strand
TATAAACACGAGGAAGGAAAAAGCTTCCCAAACGAAAGTTATCTGTTTTTTTCTCTCTCATTTAGAATTTAGGGTAAATAATATGAAGATTGGTATTCCTTGATTATGGATTTTTCCAAAAATAGTCCCTTTTTGTAAAGATAATCAAGTATTTATATGTTAATTATGATTGAATATCTGTAGATTCTCATTGCTGATGTCTTTGTTTTCGTACAAAAGCGGACACAGTGTTCGATATCGGACATCTCTTTTGTTTTATTTCTTCAATAAATCAATCACTTACGTTTTTGGCACGGGGTTTGCTCTTTGGAGGGTGGAAAATAAAACAAACGAAATATGGACAGAGAGATATCAAAAGAGGTTCGGCAGAAGGAGCAGCGTAAACAGTTTATAAAGCTGGGGGCGGGGATCGGTATTGCCGTTGTCTTGATTGGCGGGGTGATCGGTTTTATGCAAACCAGCCTGCAACGGAAGGACTTGGTTTTTTCAACGGTAGATAAAGGAGTGATCGAGGTTTCCGTTAGCGCATCCGGCAAGGTGGTACCTGCTTTCGAGGAAATCATCAACTCACCGATCAACTCCCGTATCGTCGAGATTTATAAAAAGGGAGGCGATTCCGTGGATGTAGGTACTCCGATCTTGAAACTGGACTTGCTAAGCGCCGAGACGGATTATAAGAAACAATTGGACGAGGAGCAAATGAAACGCCTCCAATTGGATCAACTCCGTATCCAAAACCGCAATAAGCTTTCCGAGATGGAGATGCAATTGAAAGTCTCTCGCATGGAACTGAACCGAAAGGAAGTGGAGTTGCGCAACGAGCGTTATCTGGATAGCCTAGGCGCCGGAACGACCGATAAGGTCCGTCAAGTGGAACTGGACTATAACGTTAGCGTCTTGAAACTGAAAGAGGATGAGCAAAAATATGAGAACGAGAAATCCTTGACGGATGCCGATTATAAAGTGAAAGAACTCGACCTGAACATCTTCCGAAAGAGTCTAGCCGAGACGAAGCGTACCTTGGAAGACGCCCAGATACGCTCTCCCCGCAAGGCGATCCTGACCTACGTGAACAACGAGGTAGGTGCCCAAGTCTCTCAAGGCAGTCGTGTCGCTATCGTCTCCGACTTGTCCCATTTCAAGATAGAGGGGGAGATCGCCGATACCTATGGCGACCGGATCGCCGCCGGTAGCAAGGCCGTCGTAAAGATCGGCAACGATAAACTGGATGGGGTGGTTAGCGATGTTACCCCCTTATCGAAGAACGGCGTGATCTCCTTCACGGTACAGTTGGAGGAGGATAACCATCGCCGCTTGCGCTCCGGTTTGAAGACCGATGTATACGTGATGAATGCGATCAAGGACGATGTGCTGCGTATTTCCAACGCCTCGTTCTACGTCGGGAAAGGAGAGTATGAGTTGTTTGTTGTCAACGGAGACCAATTGATCAAGCGGAAGGTACAGCTGGGAGACAGCAACTTTGAGTATGTAGAAGTAGTAGGTGGCTTGGAACCGGGTGACGAGGTGGTCGTTTCCGATATGACAAGTTTCAAGGAAAAGAATAAACTGAAATTGAAATAACGATTCGAATTATGTATAAGCAGTACATCAAACAAGCGGTTCAAATGCTGCGTGAAAATACGCTCGTAAGCATAATCTCTATTTCGGGAACGGCCCTTGCGATCGCCATGGTGTTGGTGATGGTATTGGTGTTCCAGATTAAATCCACGGGATATGCCCCTGAGTCCAATCGGTCTAGGTTTATGTATGTCTGGGGTACGGAAGTCGGTTCGAAATCCCCCGGAGGATCGGATCGTAATCGTGGAGGCATGTCCAGCGAGGTCGTGAAGGAATGTTTCTATACCTTGCGGAAACCAGAGGCCGTATCCGGCTATTGTAGTGATAGCCATTCCTTGTCATTGCCCAATAGACGGCTCTTCAAGGAGTATGAGATTTGTTATACGGACGCGGGCCATTGGAAAATATTCGACCATCCTTTCGTGGAAGGAGGCCCCTTTAGCGAGGCTGATTTTCAATCCGGTATACCGAAGATGGTGCTGTCGGAACAGGTGGCGACCGATTTGTTCGGAACAGGACAGGCCGTCGGGCGGCAGGTTGTGATGGATTTTATCACTTTCACCGTCTGCGGGGTGGTGCGTGACGTACCTTCTTCATTGATGAGCTCCTACGCTCAGGTATGGATACCCTATAGCAGCAATGAGGCCCTGACCCGTGTAAATGGGGAGTATGGGGAGAATATGGCCGGTTATTTCAGCGTGGCCTTATTGGCTCGTTCCTCTTCCGACTTCGATGCCATACGCTCGGAGCTAGACCAACAGGTCCGTCGCTACAATGACAGCAAGACCGATTATAACGTAGGTTTCCCTTCCGGGCTACTTTCCCAGTTGGATACGGCCATGGGAAGCGGCGCTTTTCAAAAGGTGGACTGGCCTACCTTCTTGGCCGGATCGGGCGCTTTCCTATTCTTCTTGCTCTTGGTACCGGCGCTGAACTTAACGGGCGTGATCCAATCGTCCGTGCAGAAGCGGAAAGAAGAGATCGGTTTGCGTAAGGCTTTCGGGGCTACGGGACAGAATCTTTTGATGCAGATCTTATCGGAGAACTTTGTGCTGACCTTGATCGGCGGCGTGATCGGCATCGGCCTCTCGATGGTCTTGCTGGTGGTAGGGAAGCCTTTCATGTTGAGCGAGAACGTGAGCCTTACGGCGCCTATGCTCGTTAAACCGGGCTTATTTATCTCCGCCCTTATCTTTACGTTCTTGCTGAATATATTAAGCGCCGGGATACCGGCATGGCGTACGACAAGGCAACCGATCGTAGAAGCGTTAAAGGGGAACGAGTGAATCCAATGAATGATGAACAATGAGTTGTCAATTGTCAACTATCAACTATCAAATTATGATTAAGCATATATTTAAAATAATATGGGCCCAGCGCAAGAGCAACGGCTGGATACTGGGCGAGTTGGTTATCGTGATGTGCGCCCTTTGGTTTATGATGGATAAGTTATGGGTGGACGTGCGCTGCTATAACGCCCCGATGGGATATGATATCTCGAATACGTGGCGTTTCAAGCTTTCCACGCTCTCGTCGAACGCCCCGGGTTATGTGCCCGACTCACTTTACGACTCGAACGCAACACAGGATTTGTTGAAGCTTATGGAACGTATCCGCCAAGAGCAGGAGGTCGAGGAGGTATGTGTTACGTATTGGTCCATGCCTTATTCAAACGGAAGTTCGTGGGGGACGCTCCTTCCCTTGGGCGCTGATACCTCGAAGGCGGTAGGACAGAACTACCACAAGCTGAAAGTATCCCCTTCTTATTTCGATGTATTCCGTATGAAGGATAAGGAGGGCCGTGCTATTACCCCGTTGGTGGAGAACGCTTACCGTCCGCTCGTCATAACGGCGGAGGCGGAAGATTTCTTCTTCGGGGGCAGTCCGCCATAGGCCGGCAGATCTCGGAGAATGACGACCTTTCCGAGCCTTTCACGATCGCCGCCGTGCTTCCTACCTTCCGTAGCAATGACTTCGACCGCCCGGAGAACTGCGCTTTCACGATATTGAAAGGTGAGTCATTGCAGGAGTTCGTGAAGAATTTCGGCGTAAGGAGCGCTGAACTATCGGTACGTACGAAACGCCCGATGACCGAGGATGAGATGTACGCTTTCTTGGAGAAAACAGCGGATCGGATGACGGTAAATAACACCTTCGTCCACGGTGTCACCCTCCTTGCCGACCAGCGTGATGACCAACTCCGGTTTACCAAGAACGAGAACAGCAAGAAACTCTCCATGATGGCCTTCCTGCTCGTGAACGTATTCTTCGGTATCGTAGGCACGTTCTGGTTGCGTACCGAGCGGCGGCGTAGCGAGATCGGTCTCCGCATGGCGATCGGTTCCAGCCGGGGCAGGCTGGGCGAGTACATGTATCTGGAAGGTCTGGGCCTCTTGGCGATCACTGTGCCGATCCTACTGGTCTTCGTCTTCAATATGGCCTTTTTGGATAAGCTGGATTCCTACCGCGAGCCCCTCTCCATCCTCCGCTTTCTAGTAACCCTCAGCGTCTCCTACCTCCTGATGGCCGGCATGATCTGCATGGGAATCTGGTTCCCTGTCCGCAAGGCGGTAAAGATGGCTCCGGCGGAGGCGTTGCATTACGAATAAATTGTCTATCTTTGCGTCTGTCAATTCATTAATGAGAAAGGAGCAAGCGTATGACAGCTATAGAATTAAAAATGTCGTTACTGCAAGAGGTGATGTCCTTGGAGGATGAGAAGTTGATCAAGAAGGCCCTCAACAGCGTCCGCCGTATGAAGATGGCTGCTTTCGGTAAGGCCACCCCGGTAGAGAAGTCGGCAGACGATTACGTGGAGCCTACCAAGGAGGAGATCTTGGCGGGGCTAAGGAACGCCCTGCAAGACGTGAAGGATTTGCGTGAGGGCAAGGATGTGGGGCATAAGTTTAGAGACTTGAGTGAGTTGCTCAATGAGGTATAGGATAAAAACCCATCAAGACTTCGATAAAGAGTTCAAACGTCTCTGTAAGAAGTATAGCTCATTGAAGGCTGATTTATCGGCTTTGGGTAAGTCTTTGAGCGAGAACCCTGATCAAGGGACGAGCTTAGGCAAAGGCGTTCGCAAGGTACGCATGGCCATCGCCTCCAAAGGAAAAGGAAAGAGCCATGGGGCGAGAGTGATTACTTACACGGAGGCCATTGTCTGCGCAGATAATGAGGGTACGGTTATTCTCCTCACGATCTACGATAAGGCCGACCGTGACTCCATTTCGGCAGCCGAGATCGATGAACTGCTGAGATCCTTACGTTGGGAATTATAAAATCTGAAACTGTCCATAATCGCTGTCCGATAACGAATCAAGTGTTCGTTATCGGACAGCTTTTTTTACGGGTTGATGTTAGGAATCAAGTGGTTACGTTTTTGGCACGTTATTTGCCTCCGTAGGGGCACAAAGTCGGATGATAACAAACAATCGCTGTTTTAGTCGGGTAATAGATAATTTATAATACAAAAGTTTATGATAAAGCAATACATTAAACAAGCGTTGAGGATGATCGGGGAGAACAAGCTGTTGAGCGTGATCTCGATACTCGGTACCGCCTTGGCCATTTGCATGATCATGGTGATCGTCATCCTGTATGTCGTGAATACGGCGAGTTTCAAGCCGGAGGTAAACCGTGGCCGCACCTGCTACATAACGACCGTCATGAGCAATGGCAAGGATGATAACCGGCGCATCTCCTACTCGTCGTTGGGACTGCCCTTGGTGAAGGAATGCTGCTATCCGCTGAAAGGGGCGGAGGCCGTTACCGCCATCAACATGGATCGCTATAGGCCGTTGACCGCCTCGTCCATGGACGGGCTTAAGAATCGGACGAGTTACATCTCTTATACGGATACCGCCTTCTGGAAGATCTTCCAGTTCGATTTCCAGCAAGGAGGCCCCTTCAGCCCGGCGGCTTTCACGAGCGGTATCCGCGACGCCGTGATCAGCGAGAGCGTGGCCTTGGCCCTTTTCGGCACGGACCAAGTCGTGGGGCGGGAGATGAAGCTCGATTTCATCGTCTACAATATCTGCGGGGTCGTGAAGGACGTATCCCGGTTCGCCTCGAAAGCGTGGGCGGAGGTCTGGATCCCTTACACGGTGCGGGACGACGGGGGATACCAAGAGGCATGCAACGGGCTCGTATAGCTGTTGCGTCCTGCTGAGACCGGGCGTCACGAGAGAGGAGTTGAGGACCGAGGCGCTGCGGAAGGTCGAGGAGTTCAACGCCAAGACCCGGGATGTCAAGGCCGATATCCTTCACCAGCCCTCCACCCAGATCGAGGAATGGATCGGCGGCGGTAGCGAGTTCGGGGCGAACCTCTTCTACCTCTACGTTCGTTACGGTATCATCCTTTTCATCCTCCTGCTGGTTCCGGCCTTGAACCTATCGGGCATCACCCTGTCGAGGATGCGCCGCCGGATGGCCGAGCTTGGCGTACGCCGGGCTTTCGGGGCCACGCAAGGCACCATCTGGCGTGGCAAGTGCTGTCCGAGAACATGGTCTTGACCCTGCTCGGCGGACTGCTGGGATTGGCGATGTCGTACGGCGCCATGTTGTTGCTGAGGGACTGGTTGCTGGTCACCTCGCTGGGGAAGACGGGGCTTTCCACCGGGATGTTTAACGGGGCGGTCTTTATCGCCGCCTTCCTGTTCTGCCTCGTGCTGAACCTGTTTTCCGCCGGCCTCCCGGCTTGGCGAATGTCAAGATTGAATATTACGGACTCTATAAATGGTTGACGCTATGTATAAGATGATTCTAAAACAACTCTGGAACGAGCGCAAGGGGAACTTGTTTATCTGGTTGGAAATGCTCGTGGTCTCTATCTTCCTGTGGTACGCGGCGGACGCCTTGTTCGTGATGTACAGACTCTACTCGCAGCCCTTGGGCTTTAACATCGAGCATACGTATCATGTGAGTTTCGGCGTGATCCCGGAGGAAAGCCCCGATTATGACACGACCTCCGTGCATAGCGAGCGGGGAGGCGGGGATTACCTGACCTTGATGGACCGCATCCGCCGGAACCCCTCCGTGGAATCAATCTGTTTCACCACCGGCGTGCATTTTCATTACCGGGGATCGAATCAATACGCCACGTTCCGGAAGGACTCGTTGATCCGTAATGGCTTCGTGCGCTTCGTCTCGCCCACCTATTTCGAGGTGTTCGGCGTGAAGACGGCAGAAGGCGGTTCCCCCTCGGAGTTCGGTGGATGCCCTGCGCGACAACCAAGTGGTGGTGACGGACCGTGTAGCCGATGACTTCTTCGGCGATCCGTCGGCGGCCGTGCGCCAAGAGATCTATATCACCGACCAAGGCTCTCGTGATAGCGTGGCCTACCGTATCGGTGGTGTCTGCGAGAAACAACGTTACTGCGAGTTCACCGGTTATGATTACGCCTACTATAAGCTGGTGGACGAGAACAAGGTGGCCGAGGAGGGCGATTGGGTCGGAGAGGGCCTGAACACCTTCATCCGGGTGAAACCCGGTGTGGCCGGCGCCGCTTTCGCCACCAACTTCCGGAAGGAGATGGAGCAGCAATTGCGCGTGGGCAATATCTATCTAAAGGATGTTTTCCCGATGTCCCATTACCGGGACCAGTTCCTTGAGCGTTGGTTGGATCAAGTCCGCCTTTACGTGGCGGGCATCGCCTTCTTCCTGCTGAATGTCCTGCTCGGCGTGGTGGGAACCTTTCTGGTATCGTACGCAACAAAGGAGCGCCGAGATCGGCCTCCGCATGGCGATGGGAGCCACCCGCAAGGGCATATTCTGGCAATTGGTGAAGGAGGGCTTGGCTCTACTCACCATCGCTTTCATCCCCTCTGCCGTCATCTTCGCCAACCTGCTGCATATGGAGGTGACGCAAGGCTCGGAGATACCGCCCGACATGGCCTCACGCCTGTTGTTCGGCTTCGTCTTCTCGTATGCGGTGATGGCCGCGATGATTGTCGTGGGAATCAGTTTTCCGTCTTACCGGGCCATGCGGATGCATCCGGCGGACGCCTGCGGCAGGAATGATCAGACACGGACATCTGTGTTCGGGAATGAACCGACTGTTCGATAATGGACAGTGCTTTTTCAGGAAGATGCCATGGAATCAATGAGATACGTTTCTGGCACGTAATTTGCTTTTAGGTGGCAAAGCCTAGCGATAGCAAGAGTTTAACAATAACAAGAGTCAAACAATAACAATTAAAATATTACAGTCATGATCAAACTAACGAATTTACAGAAGATTTACCGTACGAAAGAGATAGAGACAGTCGCGTTGGAAAACGTGAACCTAGAGGTGCAGCAAGGCGAGTTCCTCAGCATTATGGGGCCTTCCGGATGCGGGAAGTCCACCTTATTGAACATCATGGGCCTGCTGGACCTTCCTACCTCCGGCACGGTCGAGATCAACGGAGTAAACACGGTAGGCATGAGCGACAAGGAGTTGGCCGCTTTCCGTAACAAGCAGTTGGGTTTCGTCTTCCAGAGCTTCCACTTGATCAATTCCCTGAACGTGCTGGACAACGTGGAGCTGCCACTTCTCTACCGCAAGGTATCCTCCTCGGAGCGCCGCAAGCTGGCCGAGGCCGTGCTAGAGAAGGTCGGCCTGAGCCACCGTATGCGCCATTTTCCGACGCAGCTCTCCGGCGGTCAATGCCAGCGTGTGGCCATCGCCCGTGCGATCGTAGGTAACCCCGACATCATCCTCGCCGATGAGCCGACCGGTAACTTGGACTCCAAGATGGGTATCGAGGTCATGGACCTGCTCCACCAACTCAACAAGGAGGACGGCCGCACCATCGTAATGGTAACCCACAACGAGGCGCAAGCCAAGCAAACCAGCCGCACCGTGCGCTTCTTCGACGGAAGGCAGGTGCAGTAAGGGGCGGATCTAGGACACTACTGCTCGCATCACTCATGATAGCCATCATGTGTTACTCATGAAAGCTATCATGAATCGTTCATGAAAGTTATCATGTGTCGCTCATGAAAGCTGTCATGTGTGATACGAGCAGAGAAGGCTCGGGAGCTATCTCAGCTAGGAAGGTGAGTGTTCCATAGCGGGGTTGCTTGTATGGACCGCGAGTTGGGTGTGTATTGCGTCACCACCTCCGCACCCACTCGCCGTCGGTGAAAGCGAAGCCGGGCGTGAAGCAAAGTCGTTTGCCGGTATTGATAAGCACCTCGGAGGGCGGGTAGAAGTGTTCTTCCGAGCCGTCGGGGCGGTGCAGGTAGAGACCCACGCGGGGATCGTCACCCATCAGTTTCAGCCGGTCGCCATAGATGGAGATGAAGTGGTGCTCACCTGCCGGAAGCTGGTTGTAAGGCTCGTCGCTGTCGGGCGTGCGAGGCTGGATGCGGAGGCTGACGTAAGCGGGACGGGGCTGGGAGTTGTAGTCCAGTTGATAGGTCTCGTTCACGGCACGCAGGTTTGCCACCCGTTGTTTCAGCTCCGGCGAGGGGCGAAGACGGGGGGCGAGTGTATGGCGTTCGGGATCGAACTTCTCGTACAGGCTCTCGAAGGAGCCGTTGAGGGTGATCTCCGTCCGTCCGAAACCGAAATCAACGTTGAAGCCCTCCTCGATGGCGTCGTAGATCTCCCGCTTGAGGAGATTGAAGGTGGTGATGAGCGTCTCCTTGCGATACTCGCTCCGTTTGTCTACGACACGGGCGGCGATGTCATCGATGCTGAGCGTACGTTGCCATACGACGCTTCCCTTGTAGCTCGCGTTACCGGGCAGGTGGCTCTTGCTGACACGGAGGCTCAGCTTGCGAAACGGCTTGGGCAGCTCCGACTTAGGTATTTCTTTATCCATGATCTCGTGGTTTAATGAATGATTAAGTGGCAAAGATAAGAAAGATAACGTGAATCGAATGAGTATGTACAAGATCTACATAAAGCAAGCATGGGCCTTGATCCGGCAGGAGCGCTTCTTCAGCTCGGTCTACATCGTAGGCACGGGGCTGGCCATCTCTATGGTAATGGCGCTGGCGGTGGCCTACCATATACGTACGGCGAATATCGCCCCCGAGGTGCATCGGGACCGGATGTGCTACCTCTCGAACGTGACATACAAGTTGAATGGCACGAAGAGCAATTACAAGGCGGCTTGCGGCCCTCGCCTCGTCAAGGAGGTGATCGGTAATCTCCGCGTCCCGGAGGACGTGGCGGTGACCACCAACTCCTTCATGATGCCTTTCTCTTATGGTGACGCTTTCATGCGACTGCCCGGTGGAGACGAGTCTCCCAAGGTGAGGTTGAAAGGCTGCGACGACGGCTTCTGGCGTGTCTACCGCTTCGATTTCGTGGAGGGGGGGCCCTTCACCGAGGCCGAGTTCCTCTCCGGCATGCCCCGGTGCGGTGCTGTGCCGCTCGTTGGCCGGCCGGCTGTTTGGGCACGAGGCGGCGGCGGGGCAGACGATCTTGCTGAACGGCTTGGAGTATACCGTGAGCGGTGTTGTGGACGACGTCTCCGGCATAACCGCCGATGTCTACGCCGAGGCGTGGGTCACTTATTCCTCCCTCTCCGTCGCCATGGACCATGCCTTGGGCGAGCGTGACGGGGCCGTCGGCCTGCTGGAGGCAAATATCCTGCTTGCCGACGCGTCCGACCTGCCGGCTCTCTCGGAGGAACTGCGGCGGGAGGTGAGGCGCTATAATAGCGGGCTGTCCGAAGGGCAGGTGGTATGCGAGGAGCCCTTGAGCTATGCCGACAATCTCCTTTCCGGATTGTTCGGCCCCGAGACCTACATCGTGCTTGGGAT
>ENA-OQAB01001653-OQAB01001653.1-human-gut-metagenome-genome-assembly--contig:-NODE-1653-length-10339-cov-3.081962_pt1 | contig 10339 bp, 11 predicted proteins | sample MGYA00242490_ERZ504517 | MGnify/ENA primary metagenome ERZ504517 (study PRJEB26092, sample SAMD00036298) | human gut metagenome | host: Homo sapiens | study: EMG produced TPA metagenomics assembly of... | reverse complement strand
TTTAGAGCATAAAAATATTAACCGAACTAATGGTAATGCTACTAATCCTTTGTTTATAAATATTGAAAGCTTTGATAGCCCTGAGCCGCAGAATGTGAAAGTTGAGATTATGCTGCCGCAGGGTTTGATTTTTATTGGAGATGAGCTTTGGCAGGAAATAAAATCTGAAGCAGGTTCTGTTATTCAAAGAGAGTGGATATTGCCTCCGGATTATGGGCAGAATTTTGATTTAATTTATTTAAAAGCCGACAACAGTCTCGCTGCAGGTAATCATGAGATTATAGTTAAAGTGAGTAGTGAAAATTGGCAGAAGAATAGTATTATTACTTTCACCCACGAAAATGAAACAAAAAGTAATTTACCAGTGCTTATAAATGAGCAGTCTTTAATGCCCGATAAAAGTAAATATAATTGGTATATTCAGTCCATTACTTTGCCTGTAGACAACTTTGGCACCAAAGATGACAGAGTAAAGGATGGAACTATATATATCAGGGATACAGCTTTGGAATCTTTCCGCAATAGAATGACTGGCGATGGAGCAACAAATTGGTCGGCAGTGTTTAATCATCCGGCTGCACATCTTTTGTTGGAAATGCGCAACCCTCAGCAGGATACGAGGATATTGAAGTTTAAAGCAGAATTGATTGATAAGCTTACCGGAAAACCAGCTATAGGATTGTGTACTTCCAGTCAGAGCGATAATGAAACGGAGCATGGTTGGGCTGGTCAATCAGGGATAGAAGATGCTTCTACGGCTATGATTTCATTAGACGGGAAGAAAAGCCAGACTTTTATTTTGCCGTTGTACGTAGATTATTTTAGAGCAGTGGAAGGAGAATATAATTTACGTGTAACTGTATTTGGTAATGGTCAGGAAAAAATCCAGGAAGTACCCATAACAATTGCCAAAAAATCGTAGTATGGGGTTATTTGCTGTTGGATTTTCATTTCTTTGTTTTTTGATTGTATGTTTAAATGCACAAAATTTAAAAAGGTGTATTTTTAATATTGGTGCTAAGGGTGCTATTACTATTGCATTATTTGCAGCTGTAGCATTTGGAAGTATCGTTGTACCAACAACATTACTGGGGGATGTGCTGCATGTTGTTTTAGGGCCTTTTTCAGGGTTGGTTACTGGTGTATTAAATGGCATTTTGTTATATTTATTGGTTATGGCACTGCTTGTGATTTATCGTAAACCTGGTATAGTTACATTGATGTTTTTAGTAAAATGGATGTTGGCAGGGTTAATGTTTGGACGTTTTACACCATTAGGAATCCTTAGTTATATGGTGTATATTGTCGTTTTGGAAAGTGTGTTGTATATAAGTGGGTTCTACAATAAAAGAGATTTAACTTCAGGCTATGTTCTGTTTGTTTCCTTAGCTATTGGTATGGCTGATGCATTTATAACGATGATAAATTTAGAACAGTTGATGTTTTTTTACCGTTTATATTATGCAGATTGGTATATAGGTCTTTATATGCTTATAAATGGTTTGGTGTACAGTAGTGTCGGAACATGGCTGGGCTATAAAGTTGGTATTAAATTACAACAGGTTATGGGTGAATGATATGCTGATAATAGAGGACGTTTCATATCGTTATAAGGTGCGTGAGGACGCTACTTTAAAACATGTGTGTTTACACGTTGCTAAGGGAGAGATGTTACTTTTGGCAGGACGCAGTGGTTGTGGTAAATCAACACTTATTAAAGCGGTGAGCGGACTTTTAAATACAGCAGGTGCAGGTGAATTGTACGGGAAGATATATCTTGATGGCAACGATACTGCTTTTATGAAACCGGAAGAAATAGGAATACTTGTAGGAACCGTTTATCAATCACCTGACGATCAGCTTTTTGCAATGACTGTAGCTGACGAAGTTGGTTTTGCTCTTGAAAATCAGGGAATAGAGGAAACTATTGTTAATGAAGAAGTAAGCAGAGTTTTACAGCGTGTAGGTCTAAAGGGATTTGAAAAAAATAGTATTCATACTCTTTCAGGTGGTCAGAGGCAAAGGTTGGCGCTGGCTTCCGTTCTTATAACTAAGCCTAAACTGCTGGTGCTTGATGAACCTGTGAGTCAAATGAATCCGCAGGGAGTCGAGGATTTTTTAAATTTATTGGTTTCTCTTAATAGAGAAGATGAAATTACGATTATTGTTGTAGAACATCGTGTAAATGAATTAGCAAGATACTTCCCGCGTTTAGCGGTAATGTTTGATGGTGAATTTATTTATGATGGACCAACGGAAATGGCCTGGGAAAAGATTGGTCATGCGGAGAAATTTGGATTAAGGGAACCTCAGAGAATAAAATTATGCCGGTATCTTAACTTGACTGAATTTGCTGATGATACGAAAAAAATAATAGAGTTAATAAATAATGAATGTGATATCGACAATAAACAAAATTTTACTGTTAGGAAAAAAAGAAGTCAGGAATGTGTTGTAAAAGGAGAAAATATTATATATCGTTATCCAGGCGCTAAAAGCAATACCTTACATGGTTTAAATTTTGAATTTTATAAAGGTGAAAGAATAGCACTTATGGGATTTAATGGTGCAGGTAAAAGTACTTTAGTAAATTTATTAGGTGGATTGACTTATGTTACATCCGGTTGTTTAAAAATTTTACAAGGTACTGTAGCTGAACATGCGCATGAGATAGGTTATTTGCGCCAGGAACCAGATTTAATGCTTTTAGCTGATAGTGTATGGGAAGAACTGACTTGGAAAAATACTAAAAGGTCTGAAAAATATTTGTGGGATTTATTAAATAAGTTAAATTTAGAAAATAATGTTAATGATTTCCCGTTAGCACTTAGTAAAGGACAGCGGTTAAGGGTTGTCTTAGGAGCGTTGTTGGCCAGAGAACCTAAATTGTTACTTTTAGATGAACCTACCACTGGGCAGGATCAGCAGAGCTTAGAAGAAATAAAAAATTTGATTAATGATTTTGCCGAAAATCACGGATGTATTTTATTTTGTACTCATGATATAGAATTGGCTTCAGAAATAGCTGACAGGGTAATTGTTATGGCTGATGGAATGATTATTGCTGACGGAGTTCCGGAGATAGTACTTGCCGATAGAGTGCTTTTAAAAGAAGGCGGGCTGATAGTCCCACCGTTGCTTGATGTGGCAGAAGCCTTGCTATTACCGGAATGTATTACTGTGGAGGGGGTTGGGCGTTATGTCAGTAAGGCAGTTGTGGGAAGGCTGTGACGCCGCAGTTTGGGCGCAGAGATTGGACGGAAGAACTAAATTGCTTGGTTTATTTTTAGTTGCCGTATTGGCTATAGTTGTTGATAATCCAAGAACATTATTCTTGCTGTTCACTGCGACTTTATTACTGCATTTGTTCGCTCGTACGTCTGTTTATAAATGGCAGGTATTAGCAATTTTGTTACTATTGGGTTTATGGGGATCTATGTTTAGTCAGGCATTATTTTTTGCTCAGACTCCAAGAACGCCGTTATTTGTTTTGATTGAACCAACAGTACCTGTTTTAGGATCAATTACAGGAGGATTATATGTGTATCGTGAAGGAGTTGTTTATGGTGCCGTACAGGGATTGAGATCAGCGACGATGTTGGCGTTAGGACTGTTTGTCTGTTGGACTTCAGACCCGCGTCAACTGTTAAAAGCACTTATGGCCTGGAGATTATCGCCACAGATAGCATTTATGCTTGTGACAGCGATTCGTTTTCTGCCTGTTCTGGCCGCTGAAGCAGGAGAGGTTATTATTGCTTTACGTTTACGCTCTGATACACAGGTCGGAAGAAAGAGCGTTGTCAGACATTTACCATATATAGCCAAACCTTTATTAGCGCGCTGTTTACGAAGAGCGCAGACATTGGCGCTTTCTGTTGTCAGCAGAGGCTTTTTTCTATCTGCCGCACGAAAGAACGAGTTATGGCGGAATAAAGAAAAATTGGCCTGTATCATACTGACTGTTTTTACTCTTGGTATAGCTTTTAGTAAAATAGCATATTTACTTTCAGAACAAGGTATGTATTTTGGCAATTTACGAATAGTTTATGATTGGACGAAATTATATTTATGAGCAGAATAAAAGGCTGTATTACAATTGGTATATTAATAATTTCCTGGTGTCTGATGTTTTGGATAACTGGTAGCCGTACTCCATGGCAGACTTTCTCTTCTTCAGACAGAGGTGATGAAGTAAGCGTTTTTTTTAGGCGATATACCAAGTGAAAATTATGATCGGATGGGTTTTACCAAAGGTTTGATCGAATATATTGACAATGAAAACGCCTGGTTGCTGGGAACTGATAGGGGTGAATTGTTTTTATTTGACAATGATGGTAAGCAGATTTGGAAACGTTCTTTAGGAATTGGAAAACTGGTATCAATGTGTGTGTCGCATGACGAGAAAATTGCTTTTATAGGTGAGCAGAGCCCATCGGGGAATTTATATGCAATTGATATTGCCGGCGGCGATATACTATGGAAGTTTGCTGCGGCGAATGTTGTTGGCGCTGAGCCTGCAAAACGTTCCTATCCAAGTATTGTCCATATTTGTATTGATCAAAATGATAATGTTTATGCGAACGCTTACAGATTTGTTACAGCCAAAGATGGAAGCCGCGGCTATAATGGTAAAGCTGTTGCTTTTAATAAAAATGGTGATCAGCTTTGGCAATTTCCTCAAAATGAAAATATTGACAGCTGGATTAACTGGTGCGATGTAAATGACAATAACGGAAAAGTTGTATTGTCGACTTCGGCTTATGAAATCAGGCCTGATATGAAATATCGTGATACAATGTACTTGATAAATAAAGAGACAGGGCAGTTGATTAATTCTGTCGATGTGCTGCCTGTTGCTCCATTTGAGAATACTGTTATGCGCGGCAGTCCCAATTTTTCTGCGAATGGAGAATTTTTAGCAGCATCCTGCAGCGACGGAAGGGGTTTGCTTTTTGACGGTTCGGGAAAAGTTTTGTGGCAGCGTGAGCTTTCAAAACCTACACAGATAGATGATGCTTGGATTAATGCTTCTGGTCGTGATGGGTTTGCCGTTGACGCCGGCGTTATTTTTACAACGATCAACACGTTCAATAGAGAAAACTGGCAGTTACCTACTCCTGTTGAGCATCCCAGCAATAATAGTATGTTTGTATTTAATTATGATGGAACGTTTAAGTATAAATATAAGGCTTTGGGGACAATGGAGCAGATTGATTTTTCTGGTAATATAGCTGCTTGTGCCGTTGGACGTAATGTCAGAACCCATAATTACGCTGCTCATGGTGCTGTTGTAATTGATTTAAATGATGGAGCAGAATTAAATTTCTTTCATACTGATGGTCCGTTACAGGCAGTGGCAATAAGCACTAATGGAAGAAATGTTGCTGGTATAGAAGCTCCGGCCGTAACTCCTGATGGAAAAATAATTGGTGCATATAAACTGCATATTTGGCATCGTTGAGAATAAAGAGGGATTTTATGATTTATAACTTTTTACATTATTATAAACCGTATAAAAGGATATTGTATGGTGTTGTTATCGGTTCTCTTGTTGCTGCATTATTGGATTTGATTTTTCCAATGATGGTGAGACAGATACTAAATGAAGTGTTGCCGCAAAAAAATATAAATAGATTGCTGCAAGATAGTGGGGTATTATTTATTTTATATTTAGGCAACTATGGGTTATTATATATTGTCAATTATTATGGACACTTGATGAGTGCAAAAATAGAGAACGATATGCGGAGAGATTTATTTGAGCATTTTCAGAAAATGTCGTTTAGGTATTTTGATAACGCTAAAACTGGGCAGCTTTTATCAAGATTAACTAGTGATATAGCCGAAATAGGAGAATTATCTTTTAGAGGACCAAATGACGTTATTGTTTGTTGTATCACTATGGTTGGTACGATTGGAATTCTGTTTTGGATGAATGTCTATCTGGGAATTCTGATTGCACTTTTATTAATTACTAAGACTCTGCACACAGTATATGTGAATAAAAAAATGAAAGCGGCCTTTAGAGATAATAGAATAAAAAGTGGTGAAATAACAGCCAGGGCTGAAGAAAGTTTAGGAGGTATTAGGTTAGTAAAAGCTTTTGCGCAAGAAGAATATGAACTGGCAAGATTTATGGGAAAAAAGTTTAGATTTTTTTAGAAACACGGCGAAAGTCTTATAAAATTCTGGCATATTTTTCAGGGAGTGTTAATTTTTTTACTAATATTACTAATTTATTAATTCTGGCTTGCGGTGGCTTGCTGATTGCAAAAGATAAATTGTCATTAAGTGATTTTGTTGCTTTCTTGTTATATGTCAATTTATTTATGAAACCTCTTTTACGCCTGACTGTTTTTACAGAAATGTATCAGCGTGGAATGGCGGGATTTCAGAGATTTTATGAAATAATGGAGATGCAACCTGAAATTATTGATAATAAAAATGCTATTGACTGTGTACAAATACGTGGTGAGATAGAATTTGATAATTTAGTTTTTGGGTATTCTGAACAGAGGAAAGTGATTAAAGGATTTAATTTAAAAATAACTCCGGGTCAAACTGTTGCATTTGTGGGAGAGACCGGAGCGGGTAAGACGACTATAGCAAGCCTGTTACTAAGATTTTACGAGCCTCTAAGCGGTAAAATTCTAATTGATGGTATTGATATACGTCAGTATAAACAGCAGGAATTGCGCCGTAATATAGGAATTGTGCAGCAGGATGTTTTTTATTTTCAGATTCTGTAACACATAATATTGCATATGCAAAACCGGAAGCTGGGCAAAAAGAAGTAGAAAAAGCAGCAAGAATGGCCGCAGCTGACAGATTTATCCAGGAACTTCCAGATAAGTATGATACTGAAATTGGAGAACGTGGTGTTAAGCTTTCAGGTGGGCAAAAACAGCGTCTTGCAATTGCCCGAGTCTTTTTAAAAAATCCTCCTATTGTAATTTTAGATGAAGCTACTTCTTCTTTAGATAATCATACTGAAAAGCTAATTCAGGAATCATTGGACAGGTTAGCTGAGAATAGAACCACCCTTATTATTGCTCATCGAATGTCAACAATAAAAAATGCAGATAAAATAATAGTCTTAAATAATGGTGAAGTTGCAGAAATTGGGACACATTCTACCTTGATGTCAATGGGAGGTTTGTATTATAATTTATATAATGCCCAAAAATATATTGATGACAAATAGGTGATCTGATGATTAATATAGAAAATTTAACAAAACGTTTTGACGAGCGTATTGCTGTTGCTGGCATAGATTTAGAAATTAAAAGCGGCGAAATATTTGGCCTTTTAGGGCCGAATGGAGCAGGAAAGACTACTACAGTAAGGATAATGACGTTACTTTCGAAAAAAAAATTCAGGATCTGTAAGGATATGTGGATATGATATCGAAGAAGACAGCGAGAAAATTAAGGAACTTATCGGCGTTGTGCCACAGCATATGAGTTTGGATCAGGATTTGACAGGCAGAGAAAATTTGATTTTACAGGCAAGACTGCATCATTTGAAAGACAAAGAGGGTATGAAACAGAGAATTAATGAAATTTTAGATTTTGTTGAACTTGCCGACAGAGCCGATGATAAATCCCGAAAGTATTCTGGGGGTATGAAGCGGCGTTTGATGATTGGTATGGCACTTTTACATAAACCTAAAATTTTATTTTTAGATGAACCTACTGTAGGATTAGACCCGCAAGTACGGCGGAAAATGTGGGATCTGATTCGTAAAATGAACGAAGATGGAATGACGGTACTTTTAACTACTCACTATATAGAAGAGGCTGATCATTTATGTGAACGCGTTGCTGTTATGAATAAAGGGCGCCTTGTAGCTGTCGATACCCCGCAAAAGCTTAAAGAAAAAGTTGGCAGGGTTGTTGTTGAACATATGGAATCAGAGGGAATGATTAATAAATTTTTTTGATAGTCGTGAGCAGGCCGCTTCTTATGTGACAGCGTTGAAAACAAATGCAATAGTACGTGATGCAAATTTAGAAGACGTATTTATTGAATTAACTGGGAGGCGGGTCAATGATTAGTAATTTTTTCTATGACGTTTATACCGTTTTCTGGCGTGATTGGGTGGTTTTTAAGAAAATATTCTTTAAATTTTTGTGCTCAAGGATGATTACTCCTTTTCTGTATATTTTTGCATTTGGCATTGGATTAGGTAAGAATGTATCAGTTGATGGCGGAAGTTATTTGAATTTTCTTATTCCTGGTATGATTGCGCTTAATTCAATGAATATTTCTTTTAATACCATAGCTGCGCCTTTAAATATGTCACGTATCTATCATCATACGCTTGAAACATACTTGATTTCCCCAATTTCAGGAGCTGCATTTGTTTTCGGTAAGATTTTATCAGGTACGGTACGTGGATTGATTTCTTCGGTAGTTATAGTGATTATTGCTGAATTATTAGGGGTGCATTTGTATTTAGGCGACTGGTTTATACCTATATTGATTCTTAACTGTTTTGTTTTTGCGTCGTTAGCTGTCGTTGCGGCAATGACTATTAACAGCCATGAAGAGATGAGTAGCTTTAGTACTTATGTTTTGGTGCCAATGTCTTTTTTATGTGGTACATTTTTTAAGGCTGATAGTTTTCCTACAGTAATAAAAGGCTTTTTAAGTATCTTACCACTTACTCCTGCCAGCAGTGCGTTGAGAGCAGCGGCAAATAAAATGCCAATAGAGTGGTATTGGCCTGTTATTATGTTTGCATACTTTTTCATATTTTTTAGCTATGCCTGTCATTTGCTGAAAATGAAAAAAGAGGAGTAGAGCGATGTTTTTAAAATATTTAGTGTTGAATATATTATAGTTTTTATTGCAAACATTAATCTAACGTGATATAATGCCTATCAGTAATAAAACTTAATAAGCGGAAATCTAGGTGTGAATACTTAATAGAAAAATTGGTTGAAAGCCAATACGGTCACGCCGCTGTAATGTTGAGCGAACTTCACTTATTGCCACTGGGAAACTGGGAAGGCGGGGTAAGCGATGAAACAGAGTCAGAAGAACTGCCTAGATTTTTCTACTTTAATCCAGCGAGTGACAGGAACAGGTAGTATGAAATTAGGTATGGCCTTTCTGTTTTGTGGAAAGGTTTTTTATTTTAGGGGAGATAATATAGAAAAATAGTAAATTGTTTGGTGAGTTAGCGTTGGCAAACTCTATTAAATTTGGTATTATTAATAATATAAAAATTTTAGGAGGCATTTTTGATGGAAGCAATTAAGGAAGCTATCGAGTATTTTCATAAAGGCGGGTTGGTAATGTGGCCACTGTTATTGTGTTCAATAATAGTAGTTACTATAGCCATAGAGCGGTATTTGTATTATAAAACTGCTGATTCTGGTTCGTTATTTACTCAGGAATTTTGTACTTTAATTGGTAAAGGTGATGTAACAGGTGCGGCACAGTTAGCAGCTGCAGCTACAGGTGAGTGTGCACGTATTCTCTGTGAAACAATGGCTATGTCTGGTGATTGTGCAAGGCATTCCGCCTACATGGAATCTCAGGCAGGTCTTGTAATTGCAAAATTGCGTAATCGGTTGCATTATCTTGGCGTTATCGTTACAATGTCACCATTACTTGGATTATTAGGGACAATTATTGGTATGATCGGTTCTTTTAGTATTTTTAACTTGCAGGAAGGTCAGCCGATGGCAATTACTGGTGGTATTGGTGAAGCCTTAATTGCAACTGCTAGCGGTTTATGTGTGGCCATTTTAGCATTATGCGCGCATTCTTATTTTGCGCAGCGTCTGGATACTTCCATAACTAATATGGAACAATGCTTTTCGGCTTTGCTGGAGGCTGAAAGCAGAGGTGACATCTAATGAAACTGCGTGATAGCAGAAGCCTTAAACAACCTGAGCTAATGATAATACCAATGATCGATATTATGTTTTTTCTGCTGGTGTTTTTTATGCTTAGTACGATGTATATGGTTGATTTAAAAACAATTCCTATAAAGTTGCCTAAAGCGGAATTTTCGGCAGTTGATACTCAGACAACCTTTGCTGTTTCTGTAAAAAAGGATGGCAGCATTTGGCTTGGTGATAAACAGACTGACATTTCCAGTTTAACTATGCAGGCAAAAATGGAACAGAAAAACAATCCTCGTTTTTCAATCGTTATTAGGGCAGACAAAGATGCAGATTATGGTAAAGTCATAACTTTACTTGACAGATTGAAAGGCGCAGGTGTTCAAAGATTTGGTTTAGCAACAGATGTGGGAGCTGGTAAATGATGGATGACTCCAAAAAGAGGTTCCAAATAGGTTTTATTGGCTCATTAGGATTTCATT
>ENA-OQAB01001652-OQAB01001652.1-human-gut-metagenome-genome-assembly--contig:-NODE-1652-length-10341-cov-2.305267_pt1 | contig 10341 bp, 13 predicted proteins | sample MGYA00242490_ERZ504517 | MGnify/ENA primary metagenome ERZ504517 (study PRJEB26092, sample SAMD00036298) | human gut metagenome | host: Homo sapiens | study: EMG produced TPA metagenomics assembly of... | reverse complement strand
CCTATTTTCCGGTATGCTCCCGATCGCCCGATTGTAATCAGCGGACATCGTGGTGGAATGCTGGACGGCTATCCGGAGAACTGCATCGAATCATTCGAAAAGACCCTGTCCTATATGGAATCGTTTTTCGAGATAGACCCACGTTTGACAAAAGACGGGATAATCGTATTGATGCACGACGAAACCATCGACCGGACAACTACTGGAAAAGGAAAGGTTTCAGATTACACTTATGCAGAACTGCAACAATTCAATCTGGTGGACCGAAACGGCAACGTGACAACCTTCAAAATTCCAACTTTAAAAGAATGCCTGGAATGGAGCAAAGGCAAAACAATCCTGAATTTGGATATCAAGGATGTACCTTTAGAAGTTATGGCTGATTTTATAGAAACAGAAAAGCCTGTTAACGTAATATACACGGTACATAACGCCGGTCAAGCCGCTATTATCTTGACCGGAAACCGGATGCGATGTTTTCTTGCTGGTGTAAGAATCGGGAAGAATTCGATAATTATGAAAAAGCCGGCATCCCCTGGAAACAGGTAATGGCTTATGTCGGTCCGAAGATGAAGCCTGAACAGCAACCACTGTATGACGCTCTGCACCGTAACGGAGTCATGTGCATGATTTCCGTTGCTCCGACACATGATCGCGCGAAAACGGAAACAGAGAAAACCGCCGGTTACCAGTCAGAGATCAGCACTCGTCCCGACGTGATCGAAACGGACTATCCGTACCTGTTTCAAGGACTCGATTTAACAAAATAGCGCAGTTTAAAGGACTCTTTATAGCCGATTAAAATCTTTTTGCTATTTATGCTCATCTGATTAACAAGTATTAGCGACAAAATGCTTGACAAACGCTCTTGACGAGTGTATCTTTGCAATGTGGTTTTTTCATAATAGTATTAGATTTAAGGTTAACAAAGTTGGTTAGGGGTTGTCGTGAGACAGCCTTTAATTGTTTATAGAGGTTCCGTTTCTTCTCCCACATACAAATCGTATACGAAAAAGCCGGTCAGGACAGCTTATAGAGATTTCCCGGCAACGCTTTTACCTTCCCGTTTATTTCCAGTTCGAACAATAGCATAGAGAGTTGATGTACCGGCATCTCCAACACTGAGGCAAGCTCGTTGATATGGATCTCATTCCGCGTTCGCATAATGGCTAAAACCGGATTTTGTTCCGAGGCGGAAAACAGCTCCATTTGAACGGGAGTAGCCGCAGCTTGGATATCCCAACAAAGAGCGGAGAGCAGATCGTCCGCAGAAGTGATCAGGCCGGCTTTGTTTTGTCGGATCAAATTGTTGCATCCTTTGGAATGGCTGTCACCGACGCGCCCTGGAAAGCTATAGACATCTCGGCCATAAGAGAATGCAATATCGGCAGTTACCAAAGAGCCTCCTTTTTCAGCCGATTCAACCACGATCGTACAATCCGAGATTCCGGCGACAATCCGGTTCCGCCGGAGGAAATTTGGACGGTCTGGTTCTGTGCCGCTGGGAAAATCGGTCAACAGACCGCCCGATTCCAGCATTTCGACAGCCGTATTCCCGATGGCAGGAAGGATAGATACGATCCAAGCCATGCGCCAGCACAGCAACAGTCGGAAGTCGGTTGTACAAGGCGTTCCGGTGGGCACAGATATCGATGCCGTAAGCCAATCCACTCACGACCAACAAGTCCGGGATCACTTTGCCAAGTCTTTTATAAGGGATCGGTAAGCTCCCGGCCATATTTGGTCGCGTTGCGAGTACCCACAATACTGATGATACGGGTTGCATCAAGGTCAGTATTTCCCTTAAAATAGAAAAGTATAGGGGTATCCGGACATTCTCTCAAGCGCACCGGATAATCTGTATCAGTCAGATAATAACAGGAAATATTGTTTTTCTCAATAAAAGCCAACTCTTTTTCCGCCCGTTGCAAGATTTCCGGGCGTTGATTTCGGCAGCAATATTGCTGCCGATACCAGGGATCCTTCCTAACAACTGTTGCTTTTCAGTAAACACAGCCTCTGCTTCTCCCAAAGCCTGCAGGAGATGGCGCGCCAGGATATCTCCCACACCGTTTATCATAGTAAGGCCGATTTGGTAAATCCGTTTGTCAGTCATGTATGTTCTATTCTTTTTAGCATTTCGTCGAAATATTCACCGCGTGTCAACTTTCCGTTCTCAACGATAACCGACTCAACGATTCCTTTCGTCGCCAATGCATTGTCAGAAGCCCTATATATATCCTGTTCGAATACGAGCTTGACTCCTTTTTTATAGACATTGAGGCAAGAGATATAGCTGTCGCCGCTCCTGAGCGAGGTCTTATACTGGATTTCTACCCGCGATACAAATCCGTCAACCCCTTTTTCGTGCATCTTCCCGAAGTTCTCACCAAGCGACTCCAAGAATTCATGTCGAGTATGTTCCATATAATGCTGATAATTGGAGTTGTTGACCACTCCTTGCAGGTCGCATTCGTAGTCACGGACCTTGTCTGTCAGTTTAAAAATATACTCTTTCATTATTCAAATACCTTTTCAAGTTGCACCTTTTCCATTTTATACAATCGGTCAGACGGCCGAATCTTCTCGTTCACCTTGAGAGAGAACCGCTCACCTTTAACGGTCTCGTCCACCGGCTTCAAGTCCACACGGATTTCTTCTATCGTTTGCATAACCGCACCCGTTGTCGGTCCGGTAATCAGGATCTCATCACCCACTTTCAGGTTACCGGATTCCATTTCGAACTCCGCCACGCCGATCTTGTCGAAATATTTGATTCCTTTGGCAACATACACTTTCTTCTTAGTCGCACCAGAGCCATATTTACTACTCCACTCACCCAACCGTTGCCCCAAATAATAGCCGTCCCAGAATCCTCGGTTGAACACACTGCGCAGGCGTTCGTCCCAAGCGGCAACCTTCTTTTCATCGAACGTGTCATTGCAATAGGCACACACAGCTTCCTTATAGCATTCGGTCACCAGACGGACATATTCGGGACCGCGAGCACGTCCTTCGATCTTGAATACCCGTACACCTGCATCCATCATCTTATTCATGAAATGAATTGTCTTAAGGTCTTTAGGCGACATAATATACTGGTTTTCGATATCCAGTTCGATATTGCTGTCTTTATCTTTTACCGAATAAGCACGCCGACAAATCTGCATGCAAGCTCCCCGGTTGGCGGAAGCGTTCATTTCGTGCAGGCTCAGGTAACATTTACCGGAAATGGCCATACAGAGAGCTCCGTGGGCAAACATTTCGATACGGATCAGTTCTCCTTTCGGTCCCGTAATCTGTTCATCGACGATCTGCCGATAGATTTCATGCACCTGTTTCAAATTCAGCTCACGCGCCAAGACGACAACATCGGCAAAACGGGCATAGAATTTCAGTGCTTCCGCATTGGAAATGTTGAGCTGTGTGGAAAGATGCACCTCCTGTCCGATGCTGTTGGCATAGTTCATAGCTGCCACATCGGCCGCAATGATCGCTGAAACTTCCGCCTCTTTCGCTGCATCGATAATCTCGCGCATCAGAGGCAGGTCTTCCCCATAAATAACCGTATTGACGGTCAAATAGCTCTTAATACCGTGCTCACGACAAAGCGCAACGATCTTGCGCAAATCGTCTGTCGTAAAGTTATTGGAAGAGCGCGAACGCATATTCAATCCTTCGATACCGAAATAGATAGAATCGGCTCCCCCTTGGATAGCCGCCATCAGTGATTCGTACGAACCGACAGGCGCCATTATTTCAAAATCTTTCTCGTTCAAGTTCTTATACATTTACTGGTTCGTTCGCAAAGGTAGGAATAATATCCGAGAAGATCAGCGCAAATGATAAATCGTGATGAGCGGATTTGAATCTTCCGTTATCTGTTGCAGGACCAGATGCTTCTTGAGATCAGGATATTTCTCTTTGAGATATTCGATTTCCACGGCTGTATTAAACTGTACCATTTGTTTTTTGCCGGGATAAGACAGGTAAGGCCAGATAGGAAGACCGTTGTCTTTCGTATTTCGGAAGCCTATTCCTGCCAGCGTCCAGTTGTTTTTGAATAATTCCTGGGCATTAAGCGGAGAAGTTTCACGTTTCAACTCACCGGTAGCCTTATCCAAACCGTACAAATAGAATTTGGATTGGTTGGAACCTTCGAAACATTTAACGAAGTAATGCCGGGGTGTCTCAAAGAAGCTGAAGACGCTATATTTCCCGTCTACCGCCTCATTACCGGTTTTGGAAGAGCGCATTTCTTTTTCTTCCTCGACAGAATATCCCGTGTTGATAAGAAAAGCCGGAGCGATATTTCTTGCATTTACATCCCAGACCGTGTCTATCCCTTCCGAATAGCATAGTATGCCGTCCTTACTGCCGCTGAATATCCAACCTTTCAGGCTCGTTTCTTCCAACGGCATCAGATCCATATCCCCGATCGTATGCCGGAATGCGATCGTATCGTCTGTGGCCCAATTAAAGACTCCGAGACTGAACATGCCCGGCGTGTTCATGGGAACATACATCCTCCCTAATTCCGCCATCGTATTCGGGCCAACAGAGAATTGGTACGAGTAAGGGCGCGGATTCTCTATCTTTTTGATAAATTCTCCATCAAAGGAGTAGAAAGAGGTGGAGAAGTATTCGCTGACACAGAAGAGGCGGTTCTCTTCGTCTACGGTTAGCGAAATGATCTGCCCGGTTTCTCCCGGCCCGTTTCCTGTTTTAGCGATGCAGCGCAAGAACTTTCCTTTCCGGTCGAACTGCAAGACACCGTCCTGGCGTGTGGAATAGACGAAGATATATTCGTCTGAAACGCACAGATCCAATACGTCTGCGATCAGAGATTCATCCGTCAGTTCCAATGGAACATATTCGATGGATTCGATTTCGTCTGCAATCTTTACTTGATCGGAAGCAAAACTTGTTGCTGTCAGATCGATCCGGGGGAGTTCTCCGGCGGGTTGTTTGGATTCGCATCCGGTAAAAGAGGCAATGGCTGTCATAAGCCCGAACAACATCTTTTTCATACGCTTTTTTTAGACAAAAGTAGAAGATACGGCTATTTCTCCGGTTTCACATCAGTTCACATCTGCTTAAAAATCACGAATAAAGGAATCACACAGTTCAGGAGTGCCCTTTTCACCTGTGATTTTCTGGTACAAGCGTACGCGGCGCATCGAAATCGCCTGGTTCGTGCAGCAAAGGAGCATGGCGGCAGTAGAAGGGGGAACTTCCATTTTGATCAGGCAGCACATGCGCCATTCCTGTTCGCTCAACTTTGGTATTTTCCTTTTCAGCCGTTCCCGGAAATCCGGATAGGTCCGGTTGAAAGCTTGCAACAATTCTTCCCAGTCTTTGGGAACCGGTTTCCATTCTTCTTTTCGGTGGAAGCGCAGGTAGATTTCTGAAGAAAAGAAATCTGTTTCGGACAGGGAAACGACATTTCTTTTCTGCCGGTAGCGGGAATATCCCCAGATTCCGGTACTGCAAGAGACAAGTAGCGTGACCCAGACATATATTTGTTCTTTTTGTGCCTTTTGGCTATCGGTTAAACGTTTTTCCCATTCTTTCTGTTCCGAGGTACGAAGGAGTTGGGTAATTTGATTTTGTTCTTTTTCCTGTCGCAGGACGGATAAGTGATGGAGGTAGCTTTTGTGGTAGAAATCAGCTTGCAGGCTGTCTCCACGGCTTTGGGCGATGCGGGACAGGGCAGCATACAGATGCGGGTGGGAAGGGGGGCACCTGACTTAAACTCTTTTCGGCTTCGTCCAATTTTCCCAAAGTAATCTGCAAATCAGCCAAATGCCTGACATACTTCTGCTTTCTCTTTCGGGAAAACTCGTTTGTTCCAACTCCGTTTTTAAATAAAGTTTCAGCCTCTTTATTGCTTCCATTCTGTTGCAATATCTTTGCCTGTTTTATCCGATATCCAGCCATTTCATAATAGTGAAAGGCACTGTCTGCTTGTCCGGACAAGGTATACATATCCCCTATTCCCGGTAAAGTTCCAGCCGTAGCGAATCGCAGGCAGGACTTTTGATATAGCTTAATGCTTTTTACTCACTTTGTAGTGCCTTTTGTTTTAAAGATTGATACCGATAGATTTTTTCCCATTTCCAGGTAGGCAAGGGAAAAGACGGTGCTGTCTTTCTCCTTCTCCGCCAATTTGATTGCCTGTTGATAGGTTTCCAATGCCGGAAGAAATTGCAATCTTTCCCCATAGAAAGCAGCCTGTCGAAGGAGCTCTCCGGCGGTGAAAATCTCTTTTTGTTCGGTAGAAGAACAGGCGGTGAAAAAGCAAATGAAAAAGAGTATCTTTACATTGTGTATCATCTGAATCCTTCTTTTGAAGGAGTAAAGATAATAATATTCCTCTCCGTTTACCCCCTGGAGCAGGTTTTGTAAACGGAGAGGATGATAAATAGATAATCCGTGTTTCTGATTTTAATCGACGAATTGCAGGATCTCGTATTGGACAGGGTAATTGATTTTCTTTTTCAGTTCTTGCTTAACCATTTCCAACAGGTCTTTGGGAGTACTTTTGTTAATCTTTATACTTACTTTCGTAATATTGTCCCTGTAAATCTTGTCTATGCGTTGTCCGAGATTGGCTCCCGGTTTGGCATGGCGATCGTATAAAACGAACTGTTGGTCCGGCTGCCCGTCCCGGTAACTGAAAATAACCTGTCCGGCAGGAGATGGAGGTGGGGGAGGTGGAGCCGCAGCATCTCCGATCATGAAAATATTCATGTTGATTTCGCTTGTCAATCCTTTTTTGTCCAACAAGTTTTTTAATTTCTCCATTTCTTGTCTGGATACTTTCGGATTTTCAGGTTGGAGAATTAAGGAAGCTGATTTGGATATCTTATCCAGCCTCAGATCATTCTGGTTTGCACTAAACTTACTGATGCTTAGTGCTGCGACAATCTTTTTATTCTGAATCAGATAAACCACATCGTCATATTTTGCGGTAAGGTTTTGGCAACATCATCCATGATAGTATTCGGAACAGTCATATCGATCTTGCATTTAATATCTCTTTCTTCCAAAACATCTTTTACTGTTTCCAGATAAGAAGCCGGGATATCGTCGAAGGCCGGATTAACAGTAACTTCCAGGGCGTTCTTGAATTGTCCCTCCGTTACTCGTGTTCTGATTCTGTCCAGAGTTTTGCATACAATACTGTTCAGATCCTCCGAACCCGATTCTTTGTAGGTGAGGGAAACTGCATGATCCTGTTGCATCGTTTCCTGATTTACCGTACTTTTGTTAATCGATAGATGAATGTTGTCGGTCATTGTCGCTGCCGGCGGCGGACTTGTTTCCGGACGGGCGAATGCACTTAAGGCCGCGAAGCCTACCGGGACCAGGAGCGCAAGCTTCAACCGGGCCCAATTGTTTGATTTCTTTTTTAACATCATAGTAATACGTTTTTTAATTTTACTGTGATTGAAGCTGTTGGCAAGAGTGTAGAGGCTGGAGCCGACAGCTTTTTTCACGAGTAATAGTTGATATTTTGTTGCATCGATGCCTTGACTGAGTACGCCTTTATCCGCCTGGTATTCGTGTATCTCCCGTAATTCCCTTTTTAATAACCATACGGCAGGATTAAACCATTGCAGAAGAAGAATCGTTTCCATATAGATCAGATCGACCGAATGGTTATAGCGGAGGTGCATTTTTTCGTGCATGAGGATTTCGTCCGGATGGTTCCGGTAATCGTTTTCCGAAAGGAATATATAACGTCCCCAACTGAAAGGGGATATGGGATCGGGAGTCAGGATTAACGTGTATTTCCCCTGTTTTAGTTTCCTGTTTTTTCTTGTTAGTTGATACATTTTTCCGAATGACAGAATCGTTGTGGTCAGGCAGATACCACTGCCTGTTAGAAAAGCAATCCCGATAATTCCCGTCCAGGGAACAGATATATTTCTCTGCTCTGTCGGAATCGTAATTTCTTCTTTGCTTTCCGGAACAGGAAACGCTTTCATCTCTTCTTCATAGAAAACCATCTCCAGTTGGCTGACTGGCCGGCTAAGAGGAAAAGGCCGGGCTGTTTGGATCCGGCAAAGTGGCAGCAACATGCAAACTCCTGTCCCTACCAGTAATATCCAACGGTTGAACCGGAAAAACGTGTCGTTACTGAATAATGCCTTGAAACAGACATAAAAGACTGTCAGGCAAATACCAGATTTTAATATGTATAGAAGAAAAGCGTCCATAAGCGTTGGTTTTTATTTGTTTTTATCTGCTGGATCAGCTTCTGTAACTCGTCGATCGTGAGCACCTCTTCTTCTATCAGCGTCGAAACGACACGGGTGTACGAGTTGTCATAATATTTGCTGATCACCTGTTTCAAGGAATTACGCCGGTTATTCGTCTTCCGATACCAGTGCATAGTATTGGTGCGTATTACCGTATACCTTGTATCCGATATATCCTTTTTCTTCCAATGAGCGGACAATCGTGGACAAGGTGTTATAATGCGGCTTAGATTCTTCCTGTAAGTCGAGTAGTTCGCAAACGAACAGGGGGCCTTTCGCCCAAAAGTAGCCCAATATTTCTTCTTCTTTTGATGTTAATCTAACCATAATCCGTTTTTTGTTAGAGGAATGCACAAATACAACTATATTATTTAGTAACACAACTATATCATATAGTTATTTTACTATATTTTTTAGCAGATATCCTTTATCCCTGTTTTTAGCAGGAAATCAGTACCTTTGTCCCCGTCATTGATAATATAAATATGAAAATAGGTACAATAGATTTAGGCGAACGCCCCGTCTTCTTAGCTCCGATGGAAGACGTTACAGATATTTCTTTCCGGTTGATGTGCAAACGTTTTGGTGCCGATATGGTTTATACCGAATTCGTTTCAGCAGACGCCCTGATCCGCAGTGTAAATAAAACACAGCAAAAGCTGAACGTGGCGGATGAAGAACGTCCGGTCGCCATACAGATATATGGCCGTGATGTTCCGACAATGGTCGAAGCCGCGCAAATTTGCGAAGCTGCTCATCCGGACATTCTCGATATCAATTTCGGTTGTCCTGTCAAACGAGTGGCAGGCAAAGGAGCAGGCGCCGGCATGCTGCGCAATATTCCACTGATGCTGGACATCACCCGTGAAGTCGTCAAAGCGGTGAACATCCCTGTCACCGTAAAGACCCGCTTGGGCTGGGATGCCGACAACCGGATCATCGTAGACTTGGCCGAACAGCTACAGGATTGCGGTATCGCAGCCCTTTCCATCCACGGACGTACCCGGGCACAGATGTACACAGGAGAGGCAGACTGGACACTAATCGGCGAAGCAAAAAACAATCCCCGCATACAAATTCCCATCATCGGCAATGGCGATGTTACTTCCGCCGAAATCTGCAAACAACGTTTCGAACAATATGGCGTGGATGCCGTTATGATTGGCCGGGGCAGCATAGGCCGCCCCTGGATTTTCAGAGAAGCGAGGCATTACCTGGATACGGGCGAGACATTGCCTGCCGAATCTTTCTCATGGTATCTGGACATACTGAAAAAGCAGGTGGAACAAAGCGTGGAACGTTTGGATGAGCGCCGGGGAATTCTCCACATTCGCCGCCATTTGGCTGCAACTCCGCTGTTTAAAGGTATTGCAGACTTCAAGCAGACACGCGTCGCCATGCTACGTGCGGAAACAGTGGAAGCATTATTCGACATTCTGGATTCTATCCCCGACAAATTTCATACAGGATACGGATTTCAAAGCGACTCTCAAGTGTCAGAATCGATCGATTGTTGATATAATAACAGTGTGAATCCGCACACAGTGTCAATTTTAAAACAAAAAGTAGCAAATTTGCAATAAAATGTAATTACAAACTCTTGCGTATTCAGTAAATATACTTTATATTTGCAGTGAGTTTTTTTCATAGTATTTTAGATCTAAGGTTAACAAAGTCTTTGCAGAGAGGGAATCGAGAGACTGTTTCACTGGAAAGCAACAAAAAATGCCGCATCCATTTTATTACTATGGGATGTAGGCGGCTTTTTTAGTGGGTTTGAATTCGGAACTAATAAAAGAAAAGGCCCAGCTTGCCAATTGGCAAACGGGCCATTTTGCCATTATACATATATATAATGTATTAGTCTTGTAACTTAGCAGAGATGAACTCGCGGTTCAAGCGAGCGATGTTACTAACGGAGATGTTCTTCGGACATTCCATTTCGCAAGCGCGAGTGTTCGTACAGTTACCAAAGCCCAGTTCATCCATCTTAGCAACCATTGCTTTTGCACGGCGAGCAGCTTCCACCTTACCCTGAGGCAAAAGAGCCAGCTGGCTAACCTTTGCAGAGACG
>ENA-OQAB01001649-OQAB01001649.1-human-gut-metagenome-genome-assembly--contig:-NODE-1649-length-10359-cov-4.296521_pt1 | contig 10359 bp, 9 predicted proteins | sample MGYA00242490_ERZ504517 | MGnify/ENA primary metagenome ERZ504517 (study PRJEB26092, sample SAMD00036298) | human gut metagenome | host: Homo sapiens | study: EMG produced TPA metagenomics assembly of... | reverse complement strand
CCTCTTTATGCCTTCCGGGCGGCTGTCGTGGGGCTGCCGTTTGTCATATCTGTCGCACCGTTTGCCGTCGTGCTGAACGCCGTATTCTTGCTTTGGCGGAGCAGGTAGACATTTTCTTCAGAATTATTAGCCTATGTCAACCGTTTGTCTGACTATTTGTTTGTTCTTTCACGAAAAATGAATCAAGACGCGGAAAAAGAGAAATATTTTGGAATAATAGTTGCAAGTGAAATATTTTGTTATACTTTTGCCGAAAAATAAAGATAGGAATTAGTATTCACAATTTTAATACTTAGAAACTATGTATTGGACATTGGAATTAGCATCTAAATTGGAAGATGCTCCTTGGCCGGCAACTAAGGACGAACTGATAGATTATGCCATGCGTTCGGGTGCTCCGCTTGAAGTGATTGAGAATCTGCAGGAAATGGAAGATGAAGGCGAGATTTATGAAAGTATTGAAGATATTTGGCCTGATTATCCCAGCAAAGAAGATTTCTTCTTCAACGAAGAGGAGTATTAATATGCTTTGATTGAATCTTATCCATCGGTTTACGGATAAGACAAATTATAGAAAGAGGTAGTACGAAGGCCTTTGCTATGGCTGGGATACTATCTCTTTTCTTTTTAATCCCCATTGTATTGATGATGACACAAACAGGAGAGGCATGCCGTTTGCCCGAATTAAAAGAACGCCATTTGCCCGAAGACTGTCGGCAGAGTATAACGGAACTTTTGAAAGAAACCTATGGTTACGACCGCTTTCGTAATCTTGAAATTTACGATGATTTGTTTAAAAGCAGGGAAACACTCTGCATCTCTCAAGGGCAACTGATTGAAAATGTAATCCGTGAGGCGGAAAAGGCGCGGAAAGAAGAAGTGCAACCGGATAATATTCTGCTGACCGCCCCGACGGGTTCGGGTAAATCTCTGTTGTTCCAACTCCCGTCTATCTATCTGGGAAAAGAATATAATCTGCTAACCATTGTTGTTTCTCCTTTGAAGGCACTGATAGTAGACCAGGTAGAAGGTTTGCAAGACTTGAGTTATGAACGTGTGGCGTATGCATCTTCTGACCTTTCACCGGAGCAGAAGATGGAGGTTTATCGGGCGGTGCGTGAGGGAGAAATCGACCTGTTTTATCTTTCGCCGGAGTTGTTGCTCTCCTACGACATCAAACATTTTGTCGGCAATCGCCGTATTGGCATGGTAGTTATTGATGAGGCGCATACGGTAACCACCTGGGGTAAAGAGTTCCGTGTAGACTATTGGTTTCTGGGGCGCTATTTAAGTGCTTTGAAGCAGAACCTCGGTTATACATTCCCGTTGTTTGCCTTGACCGCCACTGCCGTGTGGAATCCCAAAGGGGGCAATGATATGGTATTCGAGACGATCCGCTCCCTACAGATGGAGCCTTGCGTGCTTTATGTCGGTACGGTAAAGCGTAAGAATATCGGTTTCGATATCCGACAGCTCACATTGGAAGAGGGGGAAACCTACGATAAAGGTAAGCAGCGCGTCATATCCGGACGTGTGGAAGACTTCCTCAACGGGCATAAAACCTTGCTTTACTATCCCTTTGCCGGTAGTATAGATATGCGTATAAAGACTTGGGTACGCTCTGCCGACTGGCATTGGGTAGCTTCCTATTACGGTAAGAAAGAAAAAGAGCAGAAAGCCGCCATTGTGCAGGATTTTAAAGAGGGCATGAAGCGGATGATTGTCGCCACAAAAGCTTTCGGCATGGGTGTGGACATCAGCGATATTGATCGTGTCTACCACGTAGCGCCTTCGGGTACGTTTGTCGATTACATTCAGGAAATAGGCCGTGCAGCCCGTGATGCGGATGTTCAAGGCATTGCCGCCACTGACTATCACGAGCGTGACTTTTATTATATGAAACGTCTGCATCAAACCGGTAATATTGCACAGGAACAGTTGGAGCTGATTCTGAAAAAGCTCATGGAAGTATATCGGATGAAAGGAGAGAAAAAGGAAATTCTTGTTTCCCTGTCCGACTTTGAGTTTGTGGTGAAGTTGCCGCGTACCAAGAACAAACTGGAGTATGAGGCCGAACTGGGACAACTTATTAAGACCGCTTTACTGTGGTTGGAAGATGATTTGTCGCAGCGGTACGGAACGCATTTGTTGGAAGTCAGTCCGCAAAATCTGCTGGCGGAGGGTTACGTTCAGGATAAGACCGGTGATACCTTTGCATGCGAGTTTCAGAGCTATCTTACAAGAGTGGAAGGTGAAGAAGACGTCTATCGAGCCCGTCTGGATACTCTTTGGGAAGAGTGTTTTCCCGAGTTGGGATATAGGGAGTTCAAACAGAAACTGAATAGTGGTACCTTGCGGGAAGGTTCCCGTGCCGTCTCCGTGGGTAAGCACGAAGTTCTGCTGAAAGAAGATGCAACGATTATCCGACAGCGTATGGACGCTTTGTTCAAGAGTTTGGTGACGATGCTGAAGACGGCTTTGCTGAAATCGAAAGGACGTTTCGATGAAGAAGAACTGCGTGCGGTATTTGCCGAGCACGGCATGGATGTGCCGTCTGCCAAGCGTTTCATCGGTTCGCTATTGGAAAGCCGCACCGAAGAGGGACGTAGCGTAAGCTATATCAGCAGTATCAAGAAGAAAGACTCGAATGAGCTTTCATTTACTGTAATCAAAGGCTTCGACCTGCTTTTGTCCCGTTATCAAAAGTTGTTTACCCAACGTATCACAGGCAATAAGGGCGCGCGTTTACAGTTCTACTGCACTCCGTTCTCCGATTTGAATATGCTGCTCAATCTCCTTTCCATGCTCGACTGCCTTTCGTTCAGTGTAGAGGGTGGTGGTACCCCCTGCGTACACGTCCGGTTCGACAATCCGGAGCTTCTGCAACAATTGGCGGATTCCAATGAATATCATAATCTCATTCTGGATGCCAACGAGCGTATTTTTGAGGAGCAGATAGATTTATTTTCCTCTTTCTTCGGTACCGATGCTCTGACGGACGAACAGCGTTGGGACTTCGTGGAAGAGTATTTTACCGGAACCGGTGTGGAAGAACTGAAAAAGAAGTATATCGTTCGTTAGGCCATGTGAGCCGAAAGAAACTGTTGAAGGATGCGCGCGTGATTGCGTATGGGATCTTTTGATGCATACAATAAGGTTACGGTGTCATACGTTTTTATTCTTTCCATAAATTGCCGTACGGCATCTGAGCCTTCCAATTCCGTTCGATACATATTCGCAAAGTCTTCCCAATGTTCCGTCGTATTTTCGTGAAACCATTTACGCAGTTTGGCGGAAGGAGTGATGTCCTTTTCCCATACATCACTTTTCAGATGCTCTTTTTTTATACCGCGAGGCCACAGGCGGTCTACCAATACACGATAACCGTCTGCCGCATCGGGGGCTTCATATACTCGTTTGATTCTGATTTGCGTCATGGATGCTCTTGTAATTCCGCTTCCAGTTGTATGGCACGCGGGAAAACGATGTTGTTTTCCAAATGGATGTGCTGATGCAGGGCGGCTTCAAACGCTTTGAGTTGTTGTAATACCAATTGGTAGCTGTTGCAGGCATCTTCCGGAGCAGAATATCCGTTTGTTAGTTTCTCGATGTGGCGGAAGCGTTCACCTTCGGTATCATGCTCGGACATCATTACGGATATGGGATCCTGGATGCTGCCGCAGTGAAATTCGGGGATTGTGGCACCGTCAAGTTTGGCTTTCACCATTTCGTAGATGTATGGAAACAATACCAGCTCTTCCTTGTCGAGGTGTTGGTTGAGATCGGAAAGCGATTGCCGGAGCAACACTTGCACATTGTATAGTGCAGGATGATTTTCGCCATGTACCTTACATACTTTGTCGAGCAGTTCCTGTATCTTCGGTCCGTTCTTGCGGATGTTGCGGTGATATATCTTCAAAATGTAATCTGCGAGTAAGTCCAGCGGCCAATTCTTGAAGTCGATGTTTTCGGTAGTTATCGGAGCAAGGTTCTCAATGTCTTTGATAATCTCATCCATATCCGCTCCCGCTTTTTGGCTGGCTTCGGGCAAAAGAATAGAACCGTGGCAGCAAAAGTCGATGCCATACTTATCGAATACTTCGGCATTACCGAAATTGTCGGCAACAATCTCGCCGACTGTCATTGTTTCATAATCTTTCTTCATACAGAATTTTGTTTTATCTTCCTTGACGGAAATTGTTCGGCATTATTACAAATGTCCTGTATGGAATGTTTGAGAGATTATGATTATTTGAATTTACTTATCCTGCCTTTACAGTTTCTGGAAAGCCAGCCGTTCGTCTCCGTTCAGCAAGTAGATGATGCCGCAATATTGGAAGCCGTGTTTCTTGAGGATATATTGCAGGATATGATTATCGCAATGGGTATCGGCACGCAAGTTGGGTATTTGGCGGTAACACCATTGCAGGCAGGCAGATGCTATGCCTTTACTGTCTTCCGTACTTGCCAGACGGTGGATAACGCCATACGGGCGGATATCGTCTATCCATTCACCGTCGTAGATTTGCACATAGGTAGGGTCGTTTCCTTGTATAAAGGCGAAAGTTCCTACGATATTCTGTTCTTCATCGAGGCATACATAGCTGTTTCCGTTTTCGATATCTTTCTTGATAATTTCTTCGGTGGGGTAGCCGCCGGTCCACTGTTTCATGTTCCCGTCTTTGCGCATGATGTGTTTTCCCTGCTCGAAGATGTCCATGAGGGTATTGAGCTCTGTGATGTCTGTTTTTCTAATCTTTATCATAATGTGTTAGCCGAATCCGAATAAGAAGATATTCTCCGAATGCAAAGATAATTATTAATTTTATATTTTTTGGCGGGTACACAGCACTAATGCCGCTCTCTCCCTTTGCCGGTAGGTGTTTGTATGAGTGCTGCTAAATAATTTGCCGATACTGTGATTGTCATCTCTGCATGAACAATTTGGAATGCTAACTGTTCTTTTAGGGATAATTTACATATATTTGTCCCGATTATTTAAACATATTGAATTATGAAAAAGATCTTTAGTGTTTTTATGATAGCTATATGCTGTTTGGCAGTGGCTATACCGGCTCAGGCTCAATTGCTTAAGTTTGGTGTCAAAGGTGGTGTGAACTTGTCGAAACTTAAACTCGAAGGGATGAAAGATAATTCTACCGGATTCTTTTTCGGCCCTATGGCGGAAGTAACGATTCCCATTGTTGGTTTAGGTGTGGACGGTGCTTTGCTGTATTCTCAAAGAGGTGATAAAACGGAAGGTATTGATATGAAGCAAGCTGGCTTGGACATACCTGTCAATCTGAAATATTCTATCGGCTTGGGCAGTATGCTGGGCATTTATGTTGCTGCCGGTCCGGACTTCTTTTCAACTTAAGGGTGATAGAACTTTGAGGGGGAGATAAGATAGAGAGTCAAAAAGGCCCAAGTGGGCATCAATGTAGGTGCAGGTGTGAAGCTGATTCAGCATTTGCAGATTGGTTTCAACTATACGATTCCTTGCGGAGACTCATTCACTTGGAAGAGTGCAGGTGAGGCTATCGGTGCAAAGAATAAGACTTGGCAGATTTCCGCCGCTTACCTATTCTAAGGATATAACGAGACTATCTTTGGATGGCGTTGTCGATTTTGATTGGCAACGCCGTTTTTTTACGTTATCTTTGTCGCTGCAATGGAAAAGTTTGTAGATGTCATATTGCCCCTTCCTCTGCATGTCAGTTTTACGTATTTACTACCGGAAGATATGGCAAGGGAAGTACAGATTGGCTGCCGGGTAGTAGTGCCTTTCGGACGAAAGAAGTACTATACGGCCATTGTGCGGAACATACATTATTCCGCACCGACCGAATATGAGGTAAAGGAAGTGAGTGCCCTGCTGGATGCACATCCTATCTTGTTGTCCGAACAATTCAGGTTTTGGGAATGGCTGTCGGATTATTATCTCTGTACTCAGGGTGATGTCTATAAAGCGGCTCTTCCATCCGGTCTGAAATTAGAGAGTGAGACAATGGTGGAGTACAATCCCGATTTTGAATCGGATGTGCAATTACCGGAAAGAGAACGGAAGATACTGGACCTGCTTTCCGCAGAACCGGAACAGTGCGTTACGAAATTGGAAAAGGAGAGCGGTATCAAGAATATCCTGTCTGTGATAAAGGCCTTGCTGGACAAGGAAGCTATTTTTGTGAAGGAAGAGTTGAAGCGTACCTATAAGCCCAAGACAGAAACTCGCGTGCGCTTGACTGAAGCGGCAAGCAACGAACGACGTCTACACTTTTTCTTTGATGAATTGCAGCGCCGTGCTCCCAAACAGTTGGATTTGCTGATGAAATATATAGAGCTCTCCGGTTGTTTGGGCAAAACACCGAAAGAAGTCACCAAGAAAGAGCTTTTACAGCGGGCTTCCGCTACTCCCGCTGTGTTCAACGGATTGGTGGAGCGTGGAGTTTTTGAGGTTTATCAGCAGGAGGTTGGCAGACTGAATACCACTTTAACCAAAGCGACATTCCCTTTAAATCCTTTGAACGAGCATCAGCAACGGGCTCACGATGATATTGCGGAGAGTTTTCAGACTAAGAATGTCTGCCTGCTGCATGGGGTTACATCCAGCGGAAAAACGGAAATTTATATTCATCTGATAGAAGAAACTCTCCGTCAGGGAAAGCAAGTGTTGTATCTGTTGCCGGAGATAGCCCTGACGACACAAATCACCGAACGTCTGCAACGGGTATTCGGAGCCCGTCTCGGTATCTATCATTCTAAGTTTCCTGATGCCGAGCGGGTGGAGATTTGGCAGAAGCAACTCTCGGACGGCGGGTATGACATTATCCTGGGAGTACGTTCTTCCGTATTTTTGCCTTTTCGTAATCTGGGGCTGATTATTGTGGACGAGGAGCATGAGAATACCTATAAACAGCAAGACCCAGCACCCCGCTACCATGCGCGTAATGCCGCTATTGTGCTGGCTGCGCTGTATGGTGCCAAGACTTTATTGGGTACGGCAACCCCGTCCATCGAAACCTGGTATAACGCTATGTCTGGTAAGTATGGATTGGTGGAACTGAAAGAAAGGTATAAGGAAATACAGTTGCCGGAGATTATTCCGGTGGATATAAAGGAACTGCAGCGCAAGAAGCGGATGAACGGCCCGTTCTCTCCTTTGTTATTGCAATATATTCGTGAAGCGTTGGAGCAGAAAGAACAGGTTATCCTGTTTCAGAATCGCAGGGGGTTTGCCCCGATGATAGAATGTCATACGTGCGGCTGGGTTCCCAAATGTAAGAATTGCGATGTCAGCCTGACATATCATAAAGGACTAAACCAGTTGACCTGTCATTATTGCGGATATACCTACCAACTGCCTCGCATCTGCCCAGCTTGCGAGGGTGCGGATTTGCGTAACCGAGGTTTTGGTACGGAAAAGATAGAGGGTGACATCAAACTTCTGTTTCCCGAAGCTACCGTTGCCCGTATGGATTTGGATACAACCCGTACGCGTGCTGCTTATGAGCGTATTATTGCAGACTTTGAACAAGGAAAGACAGATATTCTTATCGGTACGCAGATGGTTTCCAAGGGATTGGACTTCGACCATGTAAGTGTAGTGGGCATTCTGAATGCCGATACTATGTTGAATTATCCGGATTTTCGTGCCTATGAGCGTGCTTTCCAGCTTATGGCTCAAGTGGCGGGACGTGCAGGACGGAGGAACAAACGGGGTAGGGTAGTGCTGCAAACCAAAAGTATCGATCATCTTATCATTCCCCAAGTAATAGCCAACGATTACGAAGGTATGGTAGGCGGACAGCTTGCCGAACGACAAATGTTCCATTACCCTCCTTATTATCGTCTTGTGTATGTGTATTTGAAGAATCGCAATGAGATTTTGCTTGACTTAATGGCGCAGACGATGGCGGGTAAGTTACGTGCCATTTTCGGCAATCGGGTGTTGGGACCGGACAAACCGCCTGTGGCACGTGTGCAAACCTTGTTTATCCGTAAAATCGTTGTGAAGATTGAAATGAAAGCTCCTATGGCGCGTGTTCGGGAGTTACTGATACAGGTGCAGAAAGAGATGGTTATGGAAGACCGCTTCAAGTCGCTGATAGTGTATTATGATGTAGACCCGATGTAGGGAGTAATGGAGAATGAATAATTGGTGTACTTCATGGATGTAAACTGATAATTATTAATATATGTAATATGTTGCAAACCAAAGGAAAAACTAAGATATTGTTTGTGTGTTTGGGTAATATCTGCCGTTCTTCTTCGGCGGAAGGTGTAATGAAACAACTGATTGAACAGGCCGGACGTGAAGATGAGTTTATTATCGATTCGGCGGGTATTCTTTCCTATCATCAGGGAGAACTGCCCGACAGTAGGATGCGTGCTCATGCCGCTCGCCGCGGTTACGACCTAACGCATCGCTCCCGTCCGGTATGTACGGATGATTTCTATGATTTCGATTTAATCATCGGAATGGACGACCGCAATATTGATGATTTGAAAGACCGCTCCCCTTCTGTCGAAGCGTGGAAAAAGATACATCGCATGACGGAATATTGCACGAAGTTTACTCATGCTGACCACGTTCCCGACCCTTATTATGGTGGGGCCGAGGGTTTTGAATATGTGCTCGATGTATTGGAAGATGCTTGTGCGGGACTACTCGAGATGGTTGGGAGCAATGGATAATCGCCGGTTGTCAATCACTAATCATCCGATAGCCAATCAATGTCTCTCATCCTGATAAAAGCGTTTGTTGTCGTTGAGGCTGCACGTTGCATCCACTCCGACTTGTTGTAACCGTTCGGCTATTTCATTCAGTTTCTTTCTTGAAACCCTGCCGATGTAAAAAAGGCGGTAACGGTAATCTTTATCAAGCAGTTCCATGATATGGGTAAATGTCTGCTCTCGGGCAAAATCGAAGTTTACTTTCCGCAATTCCGCATAGGGGTAGCGGATTGTCCTTCCTACGCTGTGTACGGTAAGGGCTTCATTGTCCAATGACAAATAGCAAAAACGGGTCATTAGCATACAGATGAAGAAAAGGCTCAATCCGAAAGACAGTATAGCCGGAATGAATCCCCACCATACGTCACCGCTGATGGAGTAGTACCCCAATATTAAAAACATAAGGAATAATATAAAGAACCAGAACATATACAGCGAGGGACGCTGGTAGGTTGTTGCGGGAAGAAAGTCCGTACTTCGTTCATGCGGGGTGTAGTTGGTAAAAGGTATTCCTTGAGATACCAAAAAACGGACGAGGGATGAAGGATGCTTGAAAGGCGGCAGATATAATACTTTATCCTGTTTGTCTTTCAGATGAAAAACGAATATTCCCGGACCATATTTATCTTTTCCTGTCGGGACATCCTTGTGCGATGCCTGATGATACCGTTTCATGAAACTGAAACTTTTAATCCGGTGCAGCTGAATCCGTTGGCTTTGCAACAGATGTTCCGCTCTTTGTCGTTCTTTGGCGCTTACTTCCATAGGTTTTACTTTTTAAGTTCCGGGTAACTGATACGGGTGTGATAGATTGTTTTCAACTTCTCTTTGAAAACGGCTTTCACCGTCGCTATATCCTTGAAGGTGATAGGGCATTCTTTGAAATAACCTTCCTCTACCTGAGAATCGATGATTTTGTCTACCAGATTGCTGATGCTTTCTTCCGTATATTCGGGCAGGCTGCGTGATGCTGCTTCTACGGAGTCGGCCATCATCAGGATAGCCTGCTCCTTGGTGAACGGATTGGGACCGGGATAAGTGAACAGTTCGTCGTTAGGTTCCTCACCGGGATGTTCGTTTTTCCAAGAAATGTAGAAATATTTTGTTTTTCCACGACCGTGATGTGTGGTGATGAAGTCTTTGATGACTTTAGGCAGGTTGTTTTTCTCTGCCAGTTTCAGTCCGTCCGTTACGTGGCTGATAACGACTTGCGCGCTTTGTTCGTAGCTGAGGTTCTTGTGTGGGTTGACACCGCCCGACTGGTTCTCGGTGAAGAATACCGGATTCTCCATTTTGCCAATGTCATGATATAGAGCGCCTGTACGTACCAGCTGGCTCTTTGCACCGATACGGTTGGCGGCTTCGGCGGCGAGGTTGGCTACCTGCATGGAATGTTGGAATGTACCCGGTACGGTTTCCGACATACGTCGCAGTAAGCTGTTATTGATATTGGACAATTCCACTAAAGTAACGTTCGATGTAAAGCCAAAGGTTTTTTCTACCAGGAAAAGCAACGGGTAAGTAAAGAGCAGCAACACGCCGTTTATGACAAAATAAGTGTACATGCTGCCGTTCAGCTTCGATAAATCGTTTTCCGTTATCAGTTCGAAAGCGAAGTAAACGGCT
>ENA-OQAB01001648-OQAB01001648.1-human-gut-metagenome-genome-assembly--contig:-NODE-1648-length-10361-cov-3.535275_pt1 | contig 10361 bp, 8 predicted proteins | sample MGYA00242490_ERZ504517 | MGnify/ENA primary metagenome ERZ504517 (study PRJEB26092, sample SAMD00036298) | human gut metagenome | host: Homo sapiens | study: EMG produced TPA metagenomics assembly of... | reverse complement strand
TTTGCGGATTTCTTCCACGATGATGCACGTTATAATCCGCATCCCATGTACACCAATCGGTGAGCATGGCTTCTTTTACGGTTTCGGAAGTAGTGAGAGGCCCGGGGGTCAATAAAATGTAAGGTTTCATATTCTTGGTATTTTAAAGTTATTAATATCATCTATCACGGCGGGAAGTTCTTCAACGGAGTCTATTACATAATGGGCTCCGGCAGCCAGCATACGGCAACGGACATCCTGCTTGCGATTGTCAATTCGGCGGCGGGCAAAGCATTCACTTCTTCCAGGGTCAGCCCCCAGTTCGTTGCTGCCAAGTATGACGCCTACCGTCCAGACTTTGGCATTCACTCCCTCTTTGATGTCGGCAATCGTATCGCCTACTTTCACTACACAGTCTGCCGAAGGCACGGCAAGCTCCGTCATGTTCTTATAAATCATATAAGGAGCGGGACGGCCGGCAGGCAGTCCGTCGGGAGTGACACAATTGTCAACCACATATCCGCGGGCTGCGGCGGCAGGCAATACGACATCCATCATTGCACGGTTATAACCGGTAGTAGAGCCTATCTTAATCCCTTGCGCACGCAATCCCGATATTGTTTCGACCACACCGGGAACGGGTGTCGTATAGTCTTCCAAGGATGCAAACAACACACGCTGAAAATCCGCATAGCGCGCCAATATATCTTCCTCGGTATACGAACGGCCGTATTTCTTTTCAAACTCGTTTCTTACGCGGTCGATATGGAACAAAGCGCGTATTTCCTCTACTTTGGTCAGCCCCATGTGGGCACGTGTCTCAGCAGCCGTTACCGGAGTGCCTATCACATTAAAGCTCTCAATGAAAGCGGCGACCGGAGCGAAACAGCCGTAATCGACTGCCGTGCCTGCCCAATCCATGATAATACATTCAATTTTCTTCATAATTTATATCTTACTGTTATTTTTCCTGTCTGCTTATTTTGCCATATCCGGAAGAAGTTCCAATGAAACACGCTTACCGGATAAACCACCCGCCGGATGAGGTGTATCGAATTCCTCGCCGGAAGTTTCCGCATATTTCTCACGGCGATAACGCTGTACCAGATAAATTGCCGAACCGATAAACGCAACGCTGCACGCTATACCTACATAACCGGACATCAGATTGTAAAAGTCCAGCCAGTTGACGGCAGGATTAAAGAATTCCTTGAATACCAGTACTACCACCGTACCCGTATAACCAATGAAATCCAGTGTAATAATGAAAAAGCCCACATTCCCTTTTATCTTGAAGCAAGCGATGAAGCGCTCGAAAAAGAGTGTCTGGAAACTAAGGTAGACTGTGTAGAGCGACAAGCTTTGGAGAAACAGCCACATCATAGGCGGCAACCGCAAAGCCGAATAATTGAAAGCCATGAAACTTAACGCGGCCGTGCCGCAAGTAACCAGTCCCAACAGCAGGCACAGTACCTTTATGTTGCTCCTTACCATTGACATCAGCCCGAACATGCACAGAATGATTAATGTAACCGTCGCGTCTACCCGGGCAAACGCCCACGAAGAAAGTCCCGCAGCATTGATATCGAGTATCTTCACCAGAAAATCCTCTTTGATGTCCTGCAATACCGTAATGAACAGGTTGGCGAAGAACAGCATTATCAGTACAGGCATAAAGCTCTTGAACAGATTCAGGCGGGCTTTGCTGTCCAACGTAACCCTTTCCGTGCGCAGTTCCTTGTCAGCCTGCGTAGGCTGGGGCATCCGCGTCATCAGCCACCCCAAAAAGGATAAAAGCGGAAAAGCGAACGCTCCGATAAAAGCAGGCATCCAGAATTCACTGATATGCAAGTTATCCATCACAAAAAGTCCGGTCGACTTTGCGGTGCCCGAGCTGATAGCGATGCTCAGTCCCATAAGGCTGGCCAGCAAATCCGTTACCCGCCTCCCTTCCAGAAAACTGAAAATCACTCCCCACATGCATCCCAAAGAAAGCCCGTTGAAAAACAGGGCGAATACATTGAAAGGCTGCGGAAGCGCTCCGAAAAGAACGAGGGACAGTTCGGCGACCGCGACCGAAAGGATAATAAACTTCAGCCGGTTTTCTTTCTTCAGCTCAGAAATCACTTTGATGCCTATCAGTTTGGAAATAAAATAACCGGATATCTGTATAATACTGGTCGCAGTCTTATAGTCCATTCCGAAAAAGTCGAGTCCATCGAAAGTTGCGGCGGTAAACGGCTTGCGCAATGCATATACCAAAGAATAAGAAAGCAGTGCCGCCCCGCCCGCCCAAAGAATAAACAGGGCATCAGACAATTTCTTGTTGGAAACAACGGCTTCTTTTTTACCGGTTATCGTATTCATAATATCTATCTTGTTTTTGATTCCGGCAGCAAAAGTAAGGCAGCTTTTCAACAGCAAAAATGAATTTCCATTATTAATAATATTCATGAAACCAGCATTTTACAATGTAACATTAATGCAATATTAATGTAATGAAAGCATAACACCACGTGATTTTCTTTGCAGACATTTTAAGTAAACAGCCAGTAACCCGCAACGATATGAACGAACTGCCGGAAATATACAAACGCATTGAGTACCTGCGCAACAAAGGTGTAAAGATGAAAGAGATAGCCGACCATACCAATATGGCGGCAAGCGTATTGTCCTCGCTCTACTCAAGCGTATTGCCCACCTATATCGGGTGCATTAAAAAAGGTAATAATGAAGAAGAAGCACTGGACTACGCGCTGTCGCAAGTGAACAATGTATCGAAAAAACGCCTTCTCGGTAATCTGAAAGAATTAAAAGAGCGACTGTACGAACTGGAACCCGCCGCTGCCACCGGACAGAAAGAGAATCCCTTTCTGGACATGATATCGGAAGAAATGCTCCGCTCGGTGCAAGACGCGTACAATTATAGCGGCATATACATCAGTTACAGCCTTTCTTCCTCAACCAACGCCCTGAAAGTGGAGCCTTACCTTATCACGACATCCGAAAACAACGATTATGTCAAGGTCATACACATGAGCGCCTACAACACTACCCACTTCGGCACAGGTATCTTCAGCAATCATCAGAATTCCTACATTATGTTCAACGAACGGGAATCTCCGCAAATGGCCTTATTCACAATCTATCTGCAACTGCCCATGTACGATTTCCCGCACATGCTCAAAGGCCTCTACCTCTGTCTGGATTATAACCGCAACCCGATAGCCCGAAGAATCATCTTCATCAAATACTCGGACAGCACCAACATGGATGACTTTCTGGAGCTGAAGGGCGCTATCATCCCTAAAGAAGAACTGACGGAAGAGCAAATACCTTATTATAATTATACCTGCCAACCGGGCGATTATATCAAAACCTGCTCTGTCCCCTCTCCCCTTCTCAATGAAAAGGATTTGGAAAGAGAAAAGAAAATGCTTGAAATCTGAATATTATCCAGAGTAACGTAACTTTGCAACTTGGTTGCATTTCCCATTGCCTATCTTTGCATCAAAAATAAAGATAATATGGGACATCATAGTTGTACATGTTGCTGTGCGCATGACAATGCACAGCCGAAGAATACACCGGGAAATACCGGTTTCTTAAAGGAGTATCGGAGAATCCTGCTTTCAGCCATTCTGCTCTTTGGCGGAATAGCCATGAAAGCGATGAATATAAGCTTCTTCTCGGACGATACCGTCGTACTTGTCTGGTATCTGCTGGCATATCTGCCCGTAGGGTTACCCGTACTGAAAGAGGCATGGGAAAGTATTCTGCGGAAAGATGTTTTCAGTGAATTTACACTGATGTCTATCGCTACGTTAGGGGCTTTCTATATTAAGGAATACCCGGAAGGCGTGGCAGTAATGCTGTTCTATTCATTGGGGGAATTATTTCAGGACAAAGCGGTAAGCAGAGCCAAGCGGAATATCAGCGCATTGCTTGATGTACGCCCGGAAAAGGCAACGGTTATCAGGAATAATGAGGCCGTTACCGAATCTCCCCGCAATGTACAGGTGGGTGACATTATCGAAGTGAAACCCGGGGAACGTGTTCCGCTGGACGGAACAATGCTGGGCGAATCGGCCGCATTCAACACCTCCGCCCTTACGGGCGAAAGCGTGCCCCGCACGATACGAAAAGGCGAAGAAGTACTCGCCGGAATGATTGCCACAGATAAGGTTATCAGGGTGGAAGTGACAAAGCCCTTTGAGAAGAGCGCTTTGTCGCGCATACTGGAGCTGGTGCAGAACGCGTCCGAACGTAAAGCGCCCGCCGAGCTGTTCATACGCAGGTTCGCCCGCATCTATACGCCGATTGTAACCGGGCTGGCGGTGTTGATAGTGCTGCTGCCTTTCCTCTATTCATTGGCAAACACGCAGTTCATATTCACCTTTGACGACTGGCTGTACCGGGCACTTGTATTTCTGGTCATTTCATGTCCTTGCGCTCTGGTAGTCAGCATTCCTTTGGGATACTTCGGCGGTATCGGCGCCGCATCCCGCTTGGGTGTATTGTTCAAAGGCGGTAATTACCTGGATGCCATTACCAAAGTCAATACGGTAGTCTTCGACAAGACGGGCACGCTGACCAAAGGAACGTTTGAAGTACAGTCCTGCCGTACACAACACGGCGTATCCGAAGAAAAGCTGATACAAATCATCGCTTCCGCGGAGCGCAACAGCACACACCCCATAGCCAAGGCTATTACCGGCTACGCGGAGCAAAGGCGGATATCCTTTGTTCCCACTGCGGAAGTCACGGAAATTGCAGGTCACGGTCTTGAAACAAAGATAGACGGACAGCGCATACTGGTAGGTAACGCCCGCCTATTATCCAAATATAACGTGGAATATCCGCAGGAATTATCCAAGATTGCCGATACGGTGGTAGTCTGCGCCATCGATTCTGCCTATGCGGGTTACCTGCTGTTATCCGATACGCTGAAAGAAGACGCCCGCAAAGCCATAGAGGATTTGAAAGCTTTAAATATCAATAATATTCAGATACTATCGGGAGATAAACAAGCGATTGTCACTAACTTTGCAGAAAAGCTGGGAGTAACACAGGCTTATGGCGACTTACTGCCCGACGGCAAAGTGGAGCACATAGAGGAACTTCGGCAGAATGCAGGCAATCGGATAGCTTTTGTAGGCGACGGCATCAATGACGCTCCCGTCCTCGCCCTCAGCCATGTGGGAATCGCAATGGGCGGATTGGGTAGCGATGCCGCCATTGAAACGGCCGATGTCGTAATCCAGACCGACCAGCCCTCCAAAGTAGCTACTGCGATTCGTGCCGGTAAGCAGACGCGCCGGATTGTCTGGCAGAACATTTCGCTGGCTTTCGGGGTTAAACTGTTAGTACTGATTTTAGGTGCCGGCGGATTGGCTACACTGTGGGAAGCCGTTTTTGCAGATGTCGGCGTGGCTCTTATCGCCATAGTAAACGCTATCCGCATACAGAAACTGATAAAATAGAAAGGCAGAATCTTATGAAAGAAAAGGATTATTTAGACCTGTTGGAAAAGAGAGAGATACAACCTACCGCCATACGCATATTAGTGTTGCAGGCCATGCTAAAGGCAGGCCGCTCCGTCTCTTTGCTCGATTTGGAAAATATGCTGGATACGGTTGATAAATCTTCTATCTTCCGCACCATCACTCTTTTCCTTTCTCATCACCTGATACACAGCATTGACGACGGGTCGGGGTCGTTTAAATATGCGGTATGCAGCGCCGGCTGTTCTTGCGAAGTCAATGATTTGCACACTCATTTTCATTGCGAAGAATGCAACAAAACATTCTGCTTCCAGAATATCCCTACGCCGGTAGTACAGGTGCCGGAAGGATTTACGCTGAGCAGTATCAACTATGTATTGAAAGGGCTTTGCCCGGAATGCGCGGCAAAGGCAACTCCCAAAGAATAAAGAACTCCCCCAATTAGTTTTATGAGACTAATTGGGGGAGTCGTTATTCCAATCTCCTGTCTTTCAACATCAAGAGTGGAGCTGGAGGGAATCGAACCCTCGTCCAAACGAGGAAATCATAAGCTTTCTACATGCTTATCTTTGCCTAAGTTTTCGTGCAACGGCAGAACCAAAGCCATCAACCGTTACCTTATCCTCTAAAGTTTCATCCATGCCGCGAGGCCGACATGAACTATCCCCGATTTGACTGCACCACTTGACCGGAATGCTTCGGAGCAACAGCTTCCGAGTGATGTCCCGTCCCGACACCTTGTATCGGGATTAAGCTAATCTACTATACTTCGATTAAGCAGCAAGAGCAAATTGTCTTTCGCCAGATAAAATTTTGAAGACTGAGATTTAAGTGCAAATCAACGACGCACTGCATGCTTACTTACCATTTCTGCCCGCTGTCAAATCCAGTCAACCCCGGATATTTATAACTTGCAGAAGTTATGTGGGCGCAAAGATACAAATTATTTTCCTTATTATGATTTTTATCCGGCAAATTTATACCTTAGTTAACAGCTTACTCAAACCGGAAAGCTGCCGCACACGCATATCCCTCTTCATAAAGAGCAGTCAGTTTGTTTATATCTCTTTCGATGCGGTCTACCACTATTGGCTTTTGCGGGCGTATAACGGTAATCTCCCCCGCATCTTCCAGCCGTTCCACCAATTCCAGCTGCTCATTGTAGACACTGCTGCGCCGATTGATTGCCTCACGCAAATGAGGATATTTCTTATAAATAAAAGGCGGAACTTTAGTCCCTTGAATATCCTTACGGTAGCCCCGGTTACGTGTCAGCACCACTACATTGCGGTCGTAACCGTCCCGGCGGGCGCGCATCAAAGGAATACTGTCCACAATGCCGCCATCCAGCATCGGGATATCATCCACATAGGTAATGGGGCAAACAAAGGCAGGCTGCTCGAAGCGCGGACAATATCAATGACCCGTTCCTTATTCCGTTTTTCCTCAAAGTAATTGGCTTCCCCCGTCAGGCAGTTGGTCGTTACCATGACAAAACGTTCCGGGCAACGGAAATACGCATCATAATCGTACGGCAGGATATGTTCGGGAAACTCCCTGAACAGCAAGTCGAAATCCATGATATTGCGCTTTTTCAGCAGATACTTCAGTCCGATATAATTATATTTCTCCAACAGGTCTATATTGCTATACTTGGCACGTCCCCGCTGCCCCGACATATACGACAGTCCATTACATGCGCCTGCACTGACGCCAATCGTATAAGGAAAGCGGATACCCCGGTCCATAAAATTATCCAACACGCCGCAAGTAAAGACGCCGCGCATGCCGCCACCCTCAAGAACCAGGCCGCTTTGATTGTCCATACGTACTATTTTCTCCATAAGTGTCAGAATTAACGTGCCAAAGATAGCTTTTGTTTACGATATTCTACCTATATTTGCGGCTACAACTATAAATTAATAACAATTTAATCATGATGAAAAAGTCTATACTGATCGCTGCCTTAGGACTGTTCAGTCTGAATACAATGGCACAGGACACCCCGAAAGAAGAGGGATTCGTCTTTACTACCGTAAAAGAAAACCCGATTACATCCATCAAGAACCAGAACCGTGCCGGCACATGCTGGTGCTATTCCGGACTGGCGTTCATCGAATCCGAGTTGCTCCGTATGGGCAAGGGCGAGTACGACCTGTCAGAAATGTTTATCGTGCACAACACTTACTTAGACCGTGCCGACAAAGCAGTACGCACACACGGCGATATATCTTTCTCGCAAGGCGGTTCGTTCTACGATGTGATATACGGTATGAAAACATTCGGCCTGGTGCCCGAAGAAGAAATGCGTCCGGGAGTGATGTACGGTGATACGCTGAGCAATCATAACGAGCTGACAGCCGTATCCGATGCCGTAGTGGCAGCCATCGCCAAAGGAAATCACCGCAAATTGCAGGCCGACAAAGACAACAACCTGCTTTGGAAGAAAGCCATCGCTTCCATACACGACATCTATTTGGGCGAACGTCCCGAAAAGTTCACCTACAAAGGCAAGGAGTATACCCCGAAGTCCTTTTACGAATCCACGGGCTTGAATGCTGATGATTACATCTCACTCACTTCCTATACTCATCACCCGTTCTACCAGCCGTTCGTTCTGGAAATCCAAGACAACTGGCGCTGGGCTTCTTCCTACAACTTGCCTATCGACGAGCTGATGCAAGTATTCGACAATGCCATCAACAAGGGTTACACCATCGCTTGGGGCAGCGACGTAAGCGAACAGGGTTTCACACGCGACGGTGTGGCCGTTATGCCTGATGCTGAAAAAGTTCAAGAGTTAAGCGGTTCCGACATGGCGCACTGGCTGAAGATGAAACCCGAGGAAAAGAAACTGAACAGCAAGCCGCAACCGCAAAAATGGTGCACACAGGAAGAACGTCAGTTGGCATACGACAACTGGGAAACGACCGATGACCACGGTATGCTGATTTACGGTATCGCCAAAGACCAAGAGGGCAACGAATATTATATGGTAAAGAATTCTTGGGGACAAGCCGGCACATACAAAGGTTTGTGGTATGCTTCCAAAGCGTTCGTGCGCTACAAAACGATGAACATCATCGTTCATAAGGATGCACTGCCCAAAGACATTGCCAAGAAGCTGGGTATCAAGTAACCTGAAGACCGACAATCGAGACACGTATAGTTTACTATCGTTTACCCAAAACAAATTAAGAGTTTAATAGCAATAAACTGCCTGTTTATTGCTATTAAACTCTTAATTTATCCCCATTAAACCGGGAGTTTATTTTGCCAAAGCTTATCTCCGCTTTTTCTCATCTTACCCTCTTTATATCATCCGCTATTTGCGGCGCTGTCAAACGGTTATCCCGCAACAACTCGCTTATGTCATAGCGGTCTGCAAACTCTTTCTTGATACCATAATTCAAGACTTTCATATCCGACGAAGCATAGTAACGGGCAATCTTCTCTCCAAAGCCGCCATCGAGCACACCGTCTTCCAGAGTAACCACCAATGTATGATCGCACTTCAAGTCTTCGAGCAGTTCTTCGTCCACACCCGTAATGAAACGAGGGTTGACAAGCGTTGCATCGATTCCGGTGTCCTCTTTCAGCTTCCTGACTACTTCCTCACCCAATTGATAGAAAGAACCAAGTCCGAGAACGGCAACCTTTTCGCCACGGCGCGACACTTCATAGCGGTTCAGCAGCTTGCCATAATCCTTTTCCGGATCGATGCCGCGTGAAATAACCCCGTTGGCGGGAACACGGACGGCCACCGGATACTCCGTCTGGTGAATGCCCCACTCCAACATAGCCAGATACTCCTCACGGCAGGTTGGAGCCAGATAGACCATATTCGGAATATTGCCGATGACCGGAATATCAAAGAGACAAAGGTGAGTGACATCGTTCATGCTCGACGCGCCGCCCCAAAAGACGAGAATCAATGCCGGATTGTTATTAATACACAGGTCTTGCGACAACTGGTCGTAGGCACGCTGGATGAAAGTACTGTATACACCGAAGACAGGCTTTCCACCACCGGCAGCAATGGCGGAAGCCATGGCAACGGCATGTTCCTCGGCAATGCCCACATCAACAAACTGACGTCCCGCCTCTTCGCGACGCTCCGCCGTAAAGCCGAAAACAGTGGGTGTACCCGCTGTGATACCGACAATGGTACGGTCTCGCTTCATCTCTTGCAGCAGGTAACGTGCCGTAAGGTCGCCATAATCTTCTTCATTACCGAAGTCAACCGACGGGTTACCCGTTTCCAAACTAAACGGAATACTGTAATGGAAACGTTCTTGCTGCTGCTCGGCAAGACGGTAGCCTTTACCTTTAAGGGTATTGATGTGCACCACAACCGGATGGTCGATATCTTTCACTTTTTGGAAAGCGCTTATCAATGCCTGCACATCATTACCGTCTTTTACGTACAGATAGTCCAATCCCATAGCGGTAAAGAAATTACAAGGCGCCTGTCCGTCGGTATCACGCAACAGTTGCAGGTTACGATACAGTCCGCCATGGTTTTCGGCAATGGACATTTGGTTATCGTTCACAATCACGATGAAGTTCGTACCTAATTCGGCCGCATTGTTCAATCCTTCGAAAGCCTCGCCGCCGCTTAAAGAGCCGTCACCGATTACGGCTATCACATTGCCCGTATCACCTTTCAAGTCACGCGCTTTGGCCAGTCCGGTGGCAAGGCTGACGGAAGTCGACGTATGTCCGATGACGAAGAAGTCGTGTTCGCTTTCCGACGGTTCGGTGTAGCCCGACACTTCATCATACTCGGCAGCGTTCATAAATGCCGCCTTACGCCCCGTCAATATCTTGTGCGTATAGCTTTGGTGGGAAACGTCGTAGACAATCTTGTCTATCGGT
>ENA-OQAB01001647-OQAB01001647.1-human-gut-metagenome-genome-assembly--contig:-NODE-1647-length-10362-cov-2.562970_pt1 | contig 10362 bp, 10 predicted proteins | sample MGYA00242490_ERZ504517 | MGnify/ENA primary metagenome ERZ504517 (study PRJEB26092, sample SAMD00036298) | human gut metagenome | host: Homo sapiens | study: EMG produced TPA metagenomics assembly of... | reverse complement strand
TGATTAAAATTATAAATAATTGTTCCTTGTTCATAATCCATTTTCATTATTCACCATAGTCCTTATTTAATTCCCATAATCTTTGACCATCTTCAATGATTTTTCCATGGTAAACAAACATGTACTTATCTGAATCATTTTCAATTTTATTAGCTTCAATTGTAAGACTATCTTCATTCATTACATCTGAAGTTATGATTATAATAGCATTAACATTTTTTATTTCCGAAATGAATCTATTTGCTGTTTCCTTGTTATTACATACAAAAACGAAAAACAATGGTGATTTTTTCTCGGTAAACAAATGATCAATATTATAACCTTCATTAATACAAAATGATTGAGGATAATACTGAGAATAGTTTTTAGCAATTTGATCATCTAGTTTTTCACAATTATCTGAAGTATATGCATAAGGAATAGCCATAAAAGCATTTCTTAAATATAAGATAGAATCTTTAGCATTTATTTTTTCTGATAGCTGTAAAAAATGATGACTCACATATGTATCTTGTAGCTGGGTAAAGAAGCTTTTTTCATCATAAATAAGCATATTATCCTTCAATTGTTTTCCATAATTCATATACCAACTATCAGACATTGAACGTTCAGTTTTATCAGCTTTATTTTTAGCTTTCTTTTCAATCGTATAATCGCCTAAATAACTTGTTAAAATATCTTGATATTTGTATGGAAAACTATTCTTTTTCATAGAATCAAATACCAAACTTGAACCGACAATAATGCTTACCAATAAAACAACTGTAACTATAACTTTATGTTTTTTCATCTATCTCACCTCTTATCTACACCATATCACAATCATGTGTAAAAGATATGAAAAGAGTCGTCATCTTTTCCTTGATAACGACTCATTTTTAAATTTATTATTTAAAGAATTTTTTCTTTTTTAATACAATCCCACCAGCTACCGCAACTAAACCAATAAATACAAAGAATGCAATTTGATTCGTATCCTCAGTTTGTGTTGATGAAGTATGAGCAACACTTACTAGATGATTCATTGCTGTTGATAAGTTGGTTTGTGCTTCAGTGACTTCTTTTTGGGTTGCTTCACTATTAGCAACAACTGCTTTTGCTTGTGTTAAAGCAGCTTCAAAAAGTTTTCCATGAAGCATTTGTATAAGCTTTTTGATCTAATTTTTCAGCTTTAGCAATATATTTATTCAATAAATCTTTACTTGGTTTCATCTGTAATTGTAAGAATGCTTTGACTAATCCATCATAAGCATCATTGACATCTTTTTCTAATGCATTTTCATTAGCTAAAACTGTTTTTGCTTTTGTTAGAGTTGGATCTAATACTTTCCACATTACAGCAAAATAATCATCTCTATTAAGTTTATCAATTTTATTGACTAATTCTTTTAATGCTGTTTTGTTTCCTTTATAAAAATCTAATTGACTCATTGCATGAGATAATTTATCAAAAGCATCATTAACTTCAACTTGTGTTGCTTTCTTATTATCATATACTTTTTGAGCATTATCTAAAGTAGTTTTAAATTCAGTTACAACTGCAGGAATAACTTTATCTAATTGTTCCTGAGTGATTTTATGTGCTGTATCAATAGCAATCCCTAATTCTTGTCTATTAACTTTTTCAACAAGTTGACTTTGAGCTTCTTCTAATTGTTTATAAGCCTTATCAATATCTTCTTGTTTTACATTAGCTTTAAGAATAGTCTTAGCATTATCTAATGCTTTTACTAATACCTCCCATGATTGTGTTGTATAATATTCTTGATCTAATTTTTCAACTTTTTCTACTAAATCTGTTAATGCAGATTTATTCGTATTATAAATTAATAATGCTAGTACTTCATTATATTTATTACGTAAATCTGTTTCACTTTTATCAACAACAGATTGTGCTAATTTATGAGTTATATATGTATTTTCTGCACTTTTCAGTAAAGTCTGTAATTCTTTCAATGGCTTTGCAGCGGCTGTTACTGATTCATTTGTAAATACAGCAGTATTTAAATTCTTAACTAGTTCAATTGTATCTTTTAAAGCATTCTTATTTGGATCTTTTACAATTGAATCATATGTTATACCATAACCTAGTTTATAAACATTTTCAGTTGTTGAATATGTATTAACATGTTTTCCATCCTGCCAATTAATAAACTTAGGAATATCAACAGGTAATTTCCCAGAAGCACCAAATGTACCTAAAGCGACTTCTACTCCAGCTGTTAAATTAGGGCTAAAAGCAGCAGTTGCAGAGACTGTTCCGCCACCATATGATTCAGTAATATCTAATCCTAATCCATTTGTTCCAAAGACTGCTAAAATAGCATCAGCACTTGGATATAATTGTGTATCATATGGTTGATTTAATGAAATAATAACAGTCTGTTTCCCATTTTCTTTACAATAATCAGTAAATAATTTTGGACATGCAGTCAAATAACTATCATATTCCATTTGCGTAGAACTAGATACCTCAGAAGCATGAATTAAAATATTACACCAATCTAATAAATCTTTATTTGTTCCTTCAAAACTTGTACCATCTGAATTTAATGCACTATTCACATTATCATTCAAACCTGTCCAATTATAATGCTGTAAAATTTTATAATCTGCTCCTTCTGGAATAATACCAGCTGCTTTAGCACGATTCCATGCCATCACAACTCTGTTATTATTTCTTGAATAAGTATGCGCAAATAAGACTCTTGAATCTTTTGTTAATTTAAGAGGTAAGAGATCATTTTCATTCTTAACAACTGTCACTGCATGAGCAGAAATTAATCTTTCTGTTTCACGATTTTCAACAGAACCAACAACTTTTGAAGCAATAGCTTTCTTTTGGGCTAAAGTTGTCTTATCATTTGCTAAATCCATGATTCCTCTGTTATATTTTAAAGTTAAAATCCTTTCAACAGATTTATCTAATTCATCCATAGATAATTTAATGCCATTGTAACCATCTTCTTTAGTATAAGCATCAACAAAAGCATTGATTAATGGAACTAATTTTTCTTCCATATCTTTCCAAGAAGAAATATCAGTAAATGGAATATCCAATATATCTACACCAGCTTTAATAGCTAATAAATTTCTTTCATTAACATCAAAATAATTAGCAATACCACCCATTGTCATAGAATCCGTAACAACAACACCATTAAAATTCAATTCTCCTCTTAACAAATCAGTTAAAATTTCTCTTGATAATGTTGCTGGAGGGGTTATACTTTCTTGTTTTTTTTCAGAATAAATCTTTTCCTTAACAAAATTAGGAAATTGTATATGTGCTGTCATAATTAAATCAGTACCATCTTTTATAGCAGCTTGAAATGGTACCAATTCTGTTTTATACAATTCTTCCTTAGTTGCAGGAACTGATGGTAATCCTGTGTGAGAATCCGTTGAGACATTTCCATGTCCTGGGAAATGCTTTGCTGTAGTTGCAACTTTTTGACTATGAACACCATCAATATAAGCAGTTGTAAACTTGGCAGCTAATTGAGGATTACTACTAAAAGAACGTAAACCAATAACTGGATTATTGGCATTATTATTCACATCTGCAACAGGAGCAAAGTTTGTATTAATTCCTACTGCATGTAATTCACTACCAATAATTGTTCCAGCTTTTTTAGCATCATCTAAATTATTTGTTGCCCCTAAAGCCATATTTCCTGGCAAAGCTGTTCCCCCTGTTAAACGATAGACAATTCCTCCTTCTTGATCTGTTCCTATAAGAAGTGGAATATTATTTTTACCTAAACTTTTGTCCATTGCAGCTTGTTGTAAACCATTTGTCAATTCAACATTAACTGTTGCATCTGTATCAAAGTTCACGGCAAACAAAATCACACTACCAATATCATACTGTCCAATCAATTGATAAATCTCATCATTAATATTTTGAACAGAAGCAATTTTTTTACCATCTTTCATTGTCCAACCACTACGAAATGACAACATAAGTTTTTGACCAATTTTTTCTTCCAATGTCATCTTGCTAACAAGCTCTTTGGCTTTTTCTCCATTGGATAATGCACTAACATGAGAAACATTTGCACCAAATACAGTTGCGCTTGCTAATGATAAAACCATTATCAGTGCAAAAAATTTCTTTATCCTTGATCTTTTCATTTTATTCTCCTTTATCTTTAATTCTAATAAACGATTTGCCTATCAATTAAACTCAAGTATAAACAATATCCAATTTCCCTTTCTAACCTCCTTTTCCCTTATTTTGTTTTAACCTGATTTTAATCATCCTATGAAAAATACTTAATATTATCTATTATCACTTAAGAATTATTCTATTTTTATATTGTCATCAAACATATTTATGATATCTCATTATTAGAAAGTTTTATTTATCAAATATACCTAAATTTATTATATCTACTCTATTATCCATATCAATAAAGCCAAAAAAGAATGGATAGTCCATTCATAAAACATATAAAATATTTACTTTTTTGAATATATTCTTTCATCTATAGAATGACTTCAAATAACTCATTAAATAAAAAAATGACAGGTTATCCCTGTCAGAATTTTAACTTAATCATCACAAATTGAAAAGGTTTTAACACACCTATGATATAATCATCATAATTATTTAATAAAATCATCACCTTCAATATGATCTATACTCTGTTTTAATTCACTAAAATTACATAAACAACAAATCACTTGATCATGATAAACTCTTTGATATCCAATCACATTATCATTTGTTTTTAACTCCACAAAATCTCCATAAATTAAAATATCTTCATGTTTTCTTATATTTATCATCTTTTGATAAAAATTGATAAATCAGAATGAATATCATGGATTTGATTTTCAACATTAATTTCTTGATGATCCCCCCATCTTTATCCAAGGTTTTACATCACTAAAGCCAGCATATTGATTTTGATTCCATTGCATTGGTGTTCGTGCATTATCACGGCTTCTTAAATTTAAAAAGGTGTAAAGCTTCATCTTGAGTAAATCCTTCTTCAATCGCTCGTTTATACTGATTGATACTTCCAATATCATCAAAATTCATTAATACTTTCTCTAGTGAAATTACACATACCTATTTCTTGTCCTTGATAGATAAATGGAGTCCCTCTTAAAAATGAAATACATTCCAGCAATCATTGTTTTTCGAATAATAATGATGATATTTTTATCTTGATTAGTTTATCAATAGAACGAGGCTGATCATGATTTTCTAAGAAGCTTGCTATCCAACCTAGCTTTTTGAACTTCTCTTTGACTCTTAAATAATAATTCTTTAAAATCTTTAACTTGCCAATCTTGACGTCTAAACCATTCTTCATCTTGATTAATATCAAAGTTTGAATAATTAAAATCAAACATCATAGAAAAACAACCTTTTTCGCCAATAAAAATACCTAAATCAGGATACTGTACACCAACTGCTTCAGCAACTGTCATACACGAATATTTATCAAATGTTTCTTTTTTGAGTTCTTCAAAAAAGACTTCAATGCCAGGTTGATTTCTTGTATAAGCAAAACAAGCAGACAATCCATCTTTCCCATCAACGATACCATTTTGATAACTTTGATCTTTCTTAATAAAATTAATCGCATCAACTCTAAAACCAGCAATTCCTTTATCTAACCACCAATTAATCATCTGATATAATTCTTTTCTAACTTGGGGATTTTCCCAATTTAAATCAGGTTGTTTCTTAGAAAAAGAATGAAAATAATATTCATCTCTACCCGCTACTTTTTCCCATACAGAACCACCAAAAACACTGCGCCAATTATTCGGTTCCTGACTACCTTGTTTAAAAATATAATAATCATGATAAGGACTATCAGGATGGTTGATTGCTTCTTGAAACCATGGATGTTCACTAGAAGTATGATTAATGACTAAATCCATAATAATCTTGATACCTTTTTCCTTAGCCTTGATAATCAATTCATCTAAATCAGCCATTGTTCCAAACTCAGGATTCACATCATAATAATCAGATATATCATATCCATTATCATCCATTGGGGACTTATATAAAGGACAAATCCATAACAAAGTAACCCCTAAATCTTGTAAATAATCTAATTTTTCAACAATTCCTCTTATATCTCCAATTCCATCATGATTACTATCATAAAAACTCTTAGGATAAATTTGATAAGCAATTTCCTTCTTTCACCAATCTTCCACTAAAATCACCTCTTTGTTTTATTATACACTTGGCTCATAAAAAAGACATCAATACATGAAAAATAAAATCATAAAGTAGCAAAATTGTAAACAATGATTGCTGGTGTATGCTTATTTATCATGATAAGATAGATTCAAGGAGGACAAAAAGATGCTTAATGAAAAAATAACATACTTTAGAAAAAAGAATATGCTGACGCAAGAAGAATTAGCTGAAAAACTTTGTGTATCAAGACAAACTATTACAAAATGGGAAAATGGATTAATTTCGCCCAGCTTAGAATATTTAATTGATCTTTCTCAAATCTTTAATGTGACGATTGATTTTTGATTAAAGATGATGATTGTATAAGTGAAGATGCTCAAACAATGAATACAAATACGCTTATAACTTTTCTAATAAAAGCTAAAAAAATGACATATGCAGCGAAAAAGAATAAAGTTCAATCAGTAAAAAAAGATGCTCATGAGTATCACTATCAAGATAATGAATATCAATACTATGATACTTTTTATGGGCGTTCATACTTTTCTGGTCAAGAGATTGTTTATCAAAATGACCAAGTTTGTTGGAGCATGAATTATTATGGAAAAGTCTTAAGTTCTGATTTTAATGGAGACTTTTTAAAAGAAGCTTTAATGTTGGTAGATGAACAAAGACCTTTTCGTGGACCTGAAATATATAGTCGAGGTGAATATACATATATTTCTAAAGTCACTGGTCATATTGATAGTTTTCAAGGTAGTGAAGAAATATACTATCAAAATCATAAAATCTATGAAGGCGTATATCATGGGGAATAATTCAATAATGAAAAATAACTATGAATCAAGTATAATGAAATATTTCAACAAATAGGAGATCATGCCAAAATTGTTTTAGCAACTTCTCATAATGATAGAGTTTCTGCAAGAAAAATGAGTTTTATTATAAAAGAAGGTCTTTTTTATTTTCAAACAGATATAACCTTTCATAAATGTCAAGATATACAAGCAAATAAAAATGTTGCTTTATGCATAGATAATATTCAAATTGAAGGAATCTGTAAAGAAATTGGTCATCCTCTTGATCACCAAGATTTTTGCCGTGATTTTAAAACACACTTCTTATCATCTTATGAAAACTATTCACATTTAAAAAATGAAAGACTGTTTGTTATTAAGCCAACCTTCATTCAAAGATGGAATTATATTGATGAAAGACCCATTATTGAACAATTATATATAAATGAAGAAAAATATTATGAAAAACAATATTTAAAATAGCCAGCTAAATACTGGCTATTTCCATAAATAATCAAAATAGATTTGATTTTGTTTTTCCCAAGTTGCTTCATTATGTTCTCCATCTAAAACAATATTGATATAACTACTTGCTTGTCTTTTCAGTAAATCTTCATGAATTACTTGAAGATTTTTTATTATTGAATCCACTGATTTTGTTTCTTTTGTACCAAAACTAAAATAAACTCTTGTATCAGGACTGATTTTGATATTTTGAAAATCATTGAACAATTCATTATGACATAATGCAAGAGATGGAGATAAACATGCAGCCTTTGAGAAATATTGATTAAATTTCATAATTGTATAATAGGCCATTAATCCACCCATAGAACTCCCAGCTATGCCTGTACATTCTCTAAAAGGAATAGTTCTATACTTTTGATCAATCATTGGTTTTAACTGATATACGACCCATTCCATATATTTATTGCCATACCCATTTCTAGGACCTAAAAAAGTATTTTTTAATGTATAAGGACAATACTCATCCAATCTTTCATATCCATCATGACTACATTCAATCCCTACAACAATAAAATTTTTTGTCATAATTATTAAGAAAATCAGCCAATCCCCATGATTTCCCATATGTAGCATCTCTATCATCATAAAGATTATGACCATCATACATATACATCACAGGATATTCTTCATTACTTTCATAATAATCATTTGGTAAATAAATATGTAATCTTCTCTTTTTACCAAATGGTGTATCAACATCAAATTTTTCTATCATCATTATGTCTCCTTTTCAACAACAAAATTATATAATATCTCATATCTTATGTCTAATACCTATTTATAATAATTTTTAAACATATATCTTAAATTTTGTTTAGAAACGTGTCATAAAAGAAATGATTCCAACATATAGTAGATTAAAAAAGAAATATATGGAGGAAAAAATTATGAACAGTATGAAAGAATCATTATTATCATTTTCAGGCGCAAATGTACCTATTGATGAAGTAGCCAAAATTATGAAAAAAGATCAGCAATTCATCAAGCTTGGTTTACAAGAAAAATGGTTACCAATCGGTATTGCCTATCAAATGAATGATACGCAAGAATTTTCTTATTACATTTCACCTAAGAAACTTTATGAATATACTGGTTATATCTATCAAGGCCAATCATTAGTTAAAAATCATCTACAAGCTAAATATAAAATCTATGAAAAATAAAGTTAGCTTTAAGCTAACTTTTTATAATTCTTCACCATTACTTTCAATAACTTTCTTATACCAATCATAAGAATCCTTCTTATATCTTTGATAACTTCCTTTACCTAAATCATCCACATCTACATAAATAAAACCATATCTTTTTGACATCTCAGAAGTTGACATACTAACAATATCAATACAACCCCATACAGTTAAACCGAATAAATCAACCCCAGCTTCCACAGCATCTTTAGCTCCTTGGATATAATCTCTTAAAAAATCAATACGATAATCATCATGAACTTTATGATCTTTAGTTAAAACATCTTTTTCACCTAACCCAAGTTCAGCAATAAATAAAGGGATCTGATAACGATCATACAATTCTCTTAAAGCAATCGTTAAACCAATAGGATCCTTTTGCCAACCCCAGGTAGATGATTCTAAATATGGATTTTTTACCCCATTAACAAGATTCCCTACTGCTATTTCTGTATTTTCATCAATATGTTTCTTAGATAAAACACTCATATAATAACTAATAGATAAGAAATCACAAGTATATTGACGTAATAATTCATCATCACCAGCTTCTTTATGAATAACTATTTGATGTTCTTTAAAATAACGATTCATATAACGAGGATAATATCCTCTTAATTGAACATCAGTAAAGAATAAATTCATTTGATCTTCATCTAAACATTGTAAAACATCTTCAGGATGACATGTTGCTGGATAAGCTTCACGTCTTGCTATCATACAACCAATATGAGAATCTTGAATAATCTCATGACCCCATTTGACAGCTAAAGAACTGGCTAAGAATAAATGATGAATGGCTTGAAAACAATCTTGATCTAAATTATTAGATGTATATTCTTTTAAAATAGCCCCTCCAACATATAAACTATGTAAAATCACATTAATCTCATTAAAAGTAATCCAATATTTAACTTTATCTTTATATCTTTCAAAGACTGTTTTAACATATTTCTCATAAAAAGAAATCGTTTTTCTATTTAACCATCCACCATAATCAAGAGCTAACCCTAATGGTGTTTCATAATGAGATAATGTAACTAAAGGTTGAATCCCATATTTTAAACATTCATCAAAAACCTTATCATAAAACTGTAAACCTAATTCATTAGGTTCTTCTTCATCCCCATGAGGAAAGATACGTGACCAAGCAATCGACATACGTAACACCTTAAATCCCATACCAGCAAACAAACGAATATCTTCTTGATAATGATGATAAAAATCAATTCCTGTTCGCTTTGGATAACATCCCTCTTGATCATTTAAACAATCAAAAACATCATCTTTACTCATCATATGAAAACAAACATAATCCTCATAATCTTGTTTATTTTTAAAATAAGGAGCCGTATCAGCAATACTAGGTCCTTTTCCATCTACATTCCAAGCACCTTCACATTGATTAGCAGCAATTGCTCCACCCCATAAAAAATCATTAGAAAAAGTCATTTTATATTCCTCCTATATTCTTATTATAAAACGTATTCTTTTATAAAAAAGAATATAGAATACAATAGAAATGACTTTTCGATATTTTCTTTATTTTTTATTCAAATCACGAAAAATTGATTTTGTTAATCATCTTACTCTTAATATTTCAGTTGGTGCAATTTTATTAGCTTCAACAATCTTAGAAAGCTCTGTTTTTTCTTTAAGATATTTATCATAATCT
>ENA-OQAB01001646-OQAB01001646.1-human-gut-metagenome-genome-assembly--contig:-NODE-1646-length-10363-cov-2.954474_pt1 | contig 10363 bp, 10 predicted proteins | sample MGYA00242490_ERZ504517 | MGnify/ENA primary metagenome ERZ504517 (study PRJEB26092, sample SAMD00036298) | human gut metagenome | host: Homo sapiens | study: EMG produced TPA metagenomics assembly of... | reverse complement strand
AATTTTTCTTCTGTGACTGCGCCCAAAGGCAGCATAGCATAAATACCGGCAGAAAATACACACCCATCCAGCTTGATATTATCCATGCTGACCGCAGATTTTAACTGCAATTTTGTGCTGCTGTAAAAATCGGAAACATCACAAATTAATATATTATGCCCATCACCGTCAAGCATCTCCAGAGTTTCCTGAAGTTTTTCTTCATTCCTGCCAACTAATACCAATCTTGCTCCAAGCTGGCTTAACTGAAACGCTACCTGTTTGCCAATACCAGAAGAAGCACCAAAAATCAGATACTTTTTCCCATTAAAGTTTAAATACTCCATTTAGTCCTCCCATGTTTTGGCCTCGTCTACGTCGATCGCTACACCTGTAATATATTGCATGGAATCGCTGAGCAGGGCCACTACAATAGAAGCTATCTTATCCGGCAGCATCAAATAATCGGGCAGCTCGTTAATAGCATCGCCTTCTATGGCTTTTACGGCCTGATTAGCCAGCATTCTGTTTTTATACCGCAAGGGCAAATAGTATTGACCCTGATTTTCCTTGGCCGCAGCTCTTTGGCAGCGCTTTTCATAAAGCATCCATAGCTCCTTTAGACGCGCCATAGACAGCGTTTGCCGCCTGCCCATAAACGCCTACGCAGGAGGATATGCCAACGACAGCGCCGCCATCATTGAACAGCCTTTTCTGCGCCACGCATTTTAATAAAGCCATGAAAGAATAAGTATTGCTACTGAAGATCTGCGAGATATTAGCTAGTGACATACTTCTTAACGGTATCGGTACGGCTAAGCCTGCGCAATGAGCAATATAGTCTAATTTTTCGCCGTCTTTAGCGATTATATCTTTGACGGTCTCAACGATTCCGTCAAAATCTGTCAAGTCCAGCACTCGATAACTATGACCACTGCCTTCCATTAAGGAGAGCGTTTTCTGCAATTCGGTTTCCCTTCTGGCAACAATAACTACTTTAGCACCCATAGCGCTGAGTAGGATGGCCACTTCTCGGCCTACGCCGGAGGAGGCACCCGTAACTAAAACTTTTTTACCATTAAAATCAAATTTATCCATTGCTATCCTCACTTATAGTCTTCAAAACTCAGGCCGTCGTCGTATCTTTCTTTTACTCTAAACACAGGGAAACAATTCTGCGGCTCAACTGTAATACCAACAATACCTAAAGATAAACCAATGCCAAATCCACAAGTTAAAATTTTCCCGCTATCTTGACTAGTATTTTTATTAGAATAATGCTCGCATATAGCCAAAGGTATGGAAGCACAACCAGTATTACCATAATCAACTATAGATAGTGGTATTTTAGAAAGTGGGAATTTAATTTTTCTGGCCAAGTTGCTGATAATAAGTTTATTAGCCTGATGACAGGCCAATATTTCATATTCATCATAATCACAGACAAAACGCTCTTTAAAATCATTGATCATGGTAACTACTTCTTTTAAAGAAAAACGCATTACGTCCATGCCTTCCATATGAAATAAATCTCTGTAGGCACACGCCTTTTCATAGCCAAACTTTTGCACCATAGGCCAAAAAGCATGTCTTTGACCACTAAAAGGTGAAACCAGCATCTTAAAATCACGACCAATGGATCGTAATAATCCGTATGTTGGTTCTGCATTTTCATCATATTCCAATAAAGTAGCAGACCCACCATTACCAAAAAGCATGGGGATTTCCGAAGGTACATAGCCGTCTGGCAACTGTTCGCCTGTAGACCCTGACAATAATAATACGCTGCGGCAGCCTGAATTGATGTGCATAGCAGCCAAATGTAAACCATACACATAGGCCGAACACCCAAGCGGAATATCATAACACATGCAATCATCAGATAACCCTAATCTATCCTGCAAAATTGTTGCGGTGACAGGTTCCAAATAATCACGGCTGGATGATGCAAAAATCAACGCATCAACCTTATTTCTGTCATAGTTTAATTCCGTTAATATTTTTTCAGCAGTGGCACAACACAAATCTGACGCAGTAACGCCCAATCTGTGTGATGTGAAGCGCCGTTGAACACCGGTAGAGATGATAAATTTCCTGACATGTTCTTCCCCAAAAAGGTCGTTGTAATCAGTGGTATACTCAACATCATCCGGGACACTGGCAGCTACTGCTTTGATTTTTGCGTTTTGCAAATTAAAATATGTCATCTAACTTCTGCCTCCTATTTAAAATATGTCTCGCTGTCGATACCGTCATCATAAACTTCACTTGTTTTAATAATTGGTAAACATACAGACATATCAATAGTAAAAGAAGCTACTGTCACATTAAGCCCAATACCAAATGCCAGCGCCAATATTTTCTTATTCCCCTCATATATATTATTATTCTCAGCATAATCACATATATTTACTGCCGTACTTGCCCTCTTGTGTTCCCAAATCTTTCAATAGAATTTATAACCTTTTCCTGAGGTGCTTTTATTCTCTTAGCAACATTATCTATAATCATTTTATTCGCCTGATGAATAGAAACAAAATCAAAATCACTTATATCATTACCCAAATTTGCTAAAAATGTTTTTGTCGTCCGAGGAGCATCCTTAATACTAAAAGTAAATACATCAGTACCTGACATATATGTTGCATTATTATAATAAGCAGCAAATTCAAAACCTCTTGTTTGTGCAACAACGGGTAATGGGTGTCTTTCCATCCCATAAGGAGTAATCAACGACTTATATCCGGAACCTATAGTTTCAATAGCAATATTAATAGGTGAAATATCTTCGTCTGTTTTCTCCACTATTATGGCCACACCTGCATCGCCAAAAAGCAGCCCATCCTTATTACTTGTTTCACCTCTATTAGGATTGGCATCTCCCACTAAAAGCAATATTCTTTTACATCCAGCCATAATATTAGCACATGCCATTTGCAGGCCGAAGGGGAAGGCCGTACAACCGATATTGGAATCATAAACCAGGCCGCAGTTATCCAGCCCCAAACGATGCTGCACGATACAGGAAGTTGGTGGCACAAAATAATCTGGCGTCTGAGTAATCATGATCAGACCGTCTATTGTATCTTTATTAATATTTAATTTTTCAAAAAGCTTATTGGCCGCTGCGACGCACAGGTCCGAAGTAGTAGTTCCTACGCCATAGGCATTATACTTTTCGTAAATGCCTGTTGCTGCGCAAAATTTTTCTACTTCTCCTTCTGCAAACAGGTAATCATAATCCGACATTTTCTGGTGACGGTCTGGAACAGCAGTTGCCATACCGGCAATTTTTATACCCTTAAATTCAAAAAAATTCATCATTTCCTCCTAATTTTCTTCTTCAAAATTCCATTTCTCGAGCAGGGTTGCCAAAAGCCCGCTTTCCAGCCTTTACTTTGCGCAAAACAACACTGCCGACACCGACATAGGCATCATCTTCAATAACCGCGTTTGGTGCGGCGGAACAATTTCCGCCCATAAATACGCGGTTACCTATTTTTACATGACCCATGATGTTGCACCAGGAAGAGATAGTAGAAAAGTCTCCTACTTCCACATCGTGCCCCAGTCCACAGGCAAGTAAAGTACAAAAATCGCCTATCTTAACATTTACCGTCATGCCGAAACCAGAATAGATAACGGCTCCTTCACCGATGGTATTGAATCGGCCCAAGGCCACATAGGGATGAATGATACTTTGAAAAACCGCTCCTTTTGCTTTCAGCATCGCAACTATTTTTTCTTTGACTTGTGGACTGGCGATCCCCAGCGCCAAAACATCATTTGCCTGCGGAAGATAATCTTTGATGGTACCAACGACTTGATAGTCACAATCGATGCTATCCAATGCCTGCAAGTCGTCATCTAAAAATCCTACTATATTCCACTGGACACCTCGTATGGCGTGAATGTCTTTGATAATATTCAGCACTTCCCGCCCGCAGCCACTTGCACCGACGATATACAAGTTTTTCATTTACTCACCTGCCGAAATAAGATTTAAACAATATCCCCATTTGATTTATCCTGGTTTATCATAAAGCTGCAATGCCTCGTCTACATTACCCACAAAGCGCAAATTGCTTTTGTCTATCCAGACTGCTTTTTGGCAGATCCTTTTGATATCCGCCGCAGAATGCGATACCAAAAGCACAGTAGTGCCGCTATTCATCATATCTTCCAACCTCTTATGGCACTTGTCCTGAAAAGCCTGGTCGCCTACGGCTAATATCTCGTCAACTACCAATATTTCAGGCTTGACTATGGTAGCGATAGAAAAACCCAAACGGGCAATCATGCCGCTGGAATAGTTTTTTACGGGGACATCTATAAAATCACGTAGTTCACTGAAGTCTATTATTTCATCATATTTTTCCAGCATCAGCTTTTTGCTGTAACCAAGGATCGCGCCATTTAAGAAAATATTTTCACGGCCTGTCAATTCGTAATCAAAGCCTGCCCCTAATTCGATCAACGGCGCGATAGAACCATTTACTTCGACGCTGCCTTTGGTTGGAGTCAAAATACCGCTGATGATTTTGAGCATGGTGCTTTTGCCGCTGCCATTAGCGCCAATCAAAGCACAGGATTCGCCTTTATCCACAGAAAAGCTGATGTTATTCAAGGCCCAAAATTCATCAAAGCTGCAACTTTGAAACTTTATTTTTTTTATAAGTAAATCTTTTAAACTATCCACACGTTCAGACGCCAAATTGAAACACATGGAAACATTATCTGCAACAATAGTTTTTTGCACTTTTACCACCTATATATATAAAATAAAATCATTCTGTTTGCGCTTGAACACATATAAGCCTATGACGAGCATACAGAAAGTGAAGGCCAGACAGATCAAGTGCTCTGTCATGGTTGGCCACTGACCATAAATAGTTATCTTGCGGAAAAATTTTATATAATTATAAAGCGGATTAAAGACCAGCAGTTCTCTGAGCCACTCGGGCAATAAACTTTCCGGGTAAAAAATAGGCGTCAGATAGTTAAAAGCCGTTAAAAAAATACTGTACAAATACTGGACATCTCTAAAAAACACTACCAATACAGATAATAAAAGCCCCATGCCTATGCAGAAGACTAAAACCTGCACTAATATAAATGGCAGCAGATATTATAGTTATTGAAAAGGTGACATCGGTAGCAATGATCACTATAAAAAGGGCAATCAGTAGAAAGCAGCATGCTTGTAAAACTTGATATCACTCTGGACAGGGGAAAGATGTATTTAGGCAGATACACATTTTTTTATAAGGGCCGCGCCGCCTAAAATAGAACCCATCGCCATGCTGGTAGCTTCGGAATAAAAGCCGAAAATAAGCTGTCCTGCCAACAGATATACAGGGTACTGGGGTATATCGAAGCGAAACATATTGGAAAAAACGATCGTTAAAATAATCATCATCAGAAGCGGATTTAAAACACTCCATAAATATCCTAAGAAGCTGCGCCGATACCTGATTTTTAGATCACGCTCGACTAATACCTGTAATAACCAACTATATTTAACTAATCTTTTAGCACTGTCTACTATATGCACAATAAAAAATTCTCCTATGACTGATATCACCTAAATACCTGCAAACTGGTTAGGTCAAATTCAAGGCTTCTGCTCAGACCAGAAATATTGTTCCTGCAGCTTCACCAGTTTTTTGTCATAAATCGAGTACCCTTGCCTCAGCCAAGGGTAAGCTTTGGTCTTTTCCATAAATTTTTTCTCATAATCATCAAAAGAACCTATCACTTTTGCAGGAACGCCGCCCACAATGGAATTTGCAGGAACATCTTTAGTAACACAGCTACCAGCAGCGATGATAACATTATCGCCAATAGTGACATCGTACATGATCATGCTGTTACTGCCAATCAAGACATTGTTGCCGATAGTTATTTTACCTACTCGCCTGATATGCTGATCCATGTTATTTTTGTACAAGATAACATCGCCAAAAATATCGTGGGTAATAAATCTTACGCCGGAAGCTACTTTTATATTGCTGCCGAAAGAGAGCAAATGCGGTTCTACACCGAAATTGTAGATTTGAAAATAACATCCTTCGCCCTGAGCATGAAAATAACCTGTTTTTTTACAATATGCCGCACGCTTGCCCCCATCCCTCAGAAGGAACAACCTTAATAACTGTAAATATCTTCTAAACATTACTTATTCCCCTTAAATTCTTCCATAGTGACCGAGGTTGTCGATGATATGCCTTCCCTGCCGAAAACTTTCATTACCGTCTGGAAGATGATCTTGCAGTCGCCATAAAAGGTGATGTTTTTTACATATTCCAAGTCGTAGTGAAATTTTTCTTCCCAGGTGATACCGTTACGGCCATTGACTTGTGCCAGGCCAGTTAATCCCGGTTTTACATCATGGCGATGCTTCTGCTCCTCGTTATACCGCTCCAGATATTGCACTAATAAGGGTCTTGGCCCCACTATAGACATATCGCCATTTAAAATATTCAACAGTTCAGGAAGCTCGTCAATAGACGTAGAACGTAAGAATTGGCCGAATCTGGTCAGCCTGATCTCGTCAGGCAATAGATTTCCATTTTCATCTTTTGCATCCGTCATGGTGCGGAATTTTAAAATACCAAAGATCTTCTCATTTTTTCCCGGCCGCAGCTGTTTAAAAAATACCGGTTCCCCCAGTTTTATGCGTATCAAAAAAGCTGTTAAAATCAGCAATGGCGATAAGATGACCAAAGCCAGAAACGATAAAATGATATCTAATATTCTTTTTATAAAATTTTTATACATGGCTTCCTCTTCATTCAAAACAGCTTTTTATGATCTCAATAATCCTGTCCTGCTCCTGCGTCGTCATTTTGATATCACTGGGCAGGCACACGCCCCGCTCAAAAATATCCATGGCCACATCGGCAGGATTTCCGTTTGGAACTGCTTCGGCGCCATTAATACAGTACGTAGCTTTTGCCCTATCGCTGCCTGCCCGGGTAACAAAAGCATTCATTCGATATAGGGGTTGCATGTGCATCGGTTTCCAGATAGGACGCCCTTCAGCGTTCATCGCCGCTAAAGCTTCCAAAATTTCTGTAGGACAGGTTTTTCCTTTTTCGCTTAGATAAAATGTTTCCTTTTCACTACATACTTGTTTGCACATGGCTTCGGAGTCAATAAGCAGACAGCTTAACCAATAGTTTGGCTGGCTGTTGACAACATCAAATGGATTCATTTTGACAGGCAAATTTTTAAAGCCCTTTTTATAACGCATGTAGATTGCCTTTTTTTGGGAAATATGTTCTTCTAAATAAGGCAGCTGACCCCGTACGACGCCTGCGATAACGTTGCTCATGCGATAGTTATAACCAAGTTCTTCATGCTGGTACCATGGTACATTTTCACGGGCTTGAGTCGACCACTTGCGCACTTTATCGGCTGCTGTTGCGTCATCTGTTAAAAACATTCCACCAGACGAACCGGTGATAATTTTGTTGCCGTTAAAAGAAATAGCGTTATAGTTACCAAAATTTCCCGTCTGCACACCTTTATAAGTCGCGCCCAGTGATTCGGCAGCGTCTTCGATGATAACTGCGCCATGTTTATCACAAACGGCTTTGAGTTCATCCATCTTTCCGGGACTACCGTAAAGATGGGCCAAAACGACAACCTTTACCCCTGGATAAAGTTCAAAAGCCTTTGACAATGCTGCAGGGTCTATATTCCATGTAGCATATTCGGCATCTATAAAAACAGGTACTCCGCCTTCATACACGACAGGGTTAACTGTGGCCGCAAAAGTCATATCGGAGCAAAAAACCTTGTCACCGTTTTGCACCCCGGCCAATTTGACTGCCATATGCAAAGCCGCAGTACCAGAGGCAAGAGCAACGGCATATTTGCAGCCAATTTTTTCGCATAGCAGCTGTTCCACTGCGTTGATATTTTCACCAACAGTAGACATCCAGTTGGTTTCGTAAGCTTCCTGCATATATTTAAGTTCTTCTCCGTGCATGGTAGGCGAACTGAGCCATACTTTCTTTATCAGCGGAGAAAACTTCTTTAGAACATTTTCTTTCAACAAAAAGCACCTTCTAATCTGTTTGTAATCTGCCCTTACTTTTTTAACGCATCTCTGTTAGGCGTATAAGTAGGCACTATCTCCTGCAATTTTCTTACAACTGCATCACCTTCGGTGATCTGTAAAATATCGACTATCTGCCTTTGTAATTCTGCTTTATCAACGTCTTTTATCTTGGCTATAAATATTTTACTGTGCGTGGTTTTTTCGGTACCATCTTCGGCACTCAAAAGTTCTTCAAACAGCTTTTCACCGGGTCTTAATCCGGTTATTTTTATTTCTATATCTTTATCGGGTATAAAACCCGATAATTTTATCAAATCTTTGGCAAGATCATAAATTCTTACAGGTTTTCCCATATCAAGCACGAATACCTCTCCACCTTTCGCCATTGCTCCGGCTTGAAGTACCAATTGACTTGCTTCAGGAATAGTCATAAAATAACGTTTCATCTCTGCATCTGTAACAGTTACTGGTCCTCCTTTGGCTATTTGTTTTTTAAACAGTGGTATTACACTGCCCCTGCTGCCAAGTACATTACCAAAACGTACTGCTACAAATCTTGTACTGCTTTCTTTATTCATACTTTGCACAAACATTTCAGCAATTCTTTTGGTACAACCCATAACACTAGTTGGATTCACTGCTTTATCTGTAGATATCATTACAAATGTTTCAACTTTATGTTTGGCAGCTGTTTCTGCTATTACTTTAGTTCCTAAAATATTGTTTCGCACTGCTTCAGCTGGTTGGTATTCCATTAAAGGCACATGTTTGTGGGCTGCGGCGTGAAACACTACTTGAGGTTTAAAATAGTCCATTATAGCGTTAATTCGTTCTTCATCTCTAACATCTGCTATAATGGGCACTTTTTTTAGTTGGGGATATTCTAAATTCATATCCTGCATTATTTCATAAATACTGTTTTCTCCTTTCCCAACGAGAAGCAATTTATTAGGATACATTTTAGCAACTTGACGCACAATCTCGCTGCCAATGCTGCCACCAGCACCAGTAATAAGCACTGTTTTCCCTGACAAGTACTTCGCAACGGCTACGTTATCCAGTTCCACCGGATCTCTGCCTAGTAAGTCTTCAACATCAACAGGGCGTAACTGACTTACGCTCACACTGCCTTCTATAATTTCATATACCCCAGGTAAAATAGTTAATTTGCAGCTTGTTTTTTTACAAATGTTGATAATTTCTTTGATATTTTTTCCTTTTACTGAAGGCATGGCAATAATAATTTCATCAATTTCATAGTTATCGGCAAGCGCTGCTATATCGTCTCTACTTCCTAATACTTTTGTACCAACCATATATTTTCCTATTTTGGTTTTATCGTCATCAATAAAACCAATAACTTGTCTTTTTCCTATATGGTACTGATTTAATTCCCTGAGAAGCAGTGCACCGGCATCACCTGCGCCAACTATCAATACTTTGTCTTTTTTACTTGATATAAATTTATGTTTGGATTTATTAATAAAACAACTGTAGATTCTAAAGAACAATCTACTGCCGCCAACAAATAAAACAAGAATAGAAGCAGTAAAAATATATAAAGAGCGTGGTAACGCCAAATCTATATAAATAGAAATCCCATACCAAGACAAAGCTGCAACAATATTTGCAGCAACGATGGCAACAAGTTCTATGCTACCAGCATAACGCCATACTCTACCGTATAGTTTAAAAACAAAATATACTACCAAATGCACAGCCACTGCTATAGGTAATTGTGAGATAAGCATTTCAAGATATTTTTGAGCGATTGCAGTATCTTCAAAGCGTATATAAATACTAAAAAATGCAGCACTTATAATACAGATGGTATCTAAAATTACAACCAAAAGTGGCAATAACAAATATCGCAAATTTTCTCATCCCCATATCACTTACATTAAACTTACCGGTATATAGTAATCTTACACACTTCTAATCAGAAATATTTTTTTCATCAAACAAATTCCATTATCTTCACCTAAAACAGAAGTGCAGACAAAAAATAATTTGTATATTTACCGTATTTAGGTATTTTAAATTTCATTTATTTCATTTTTGCATTTTATCATTAAATTGTTTTTTTATTTCAAATAATTTCAGCTAAAATTATATCCACACGAGTCCCCCCCCCCCAGCCAAGACATTATCAAATAAATGAATCCAAACTTATTCTGGTCTTGCTATTACTTTTGCATCGCTCTCTACGCGATCGCGATGCTTAGCTAACGCGATACATGTTTATAAAAACCCGCAGGACATAAAAAAAACAAACGTCGCTTTCAGCAGACGTTGTTTTAATCTACATTTTTCTAA
>ENA-OQAB01001645-OQAB01001645.1-human-gut-metagenome-genome-assembly--contig:-NODE-1645-length-10369-cov-4.573130_pt1 | contig 10369 bp, 6 predicted proteins | sample MGYA00242490_ERZ504517 | MGnify/ENA primary metagenome ERZ504517 (study PRJEB26092, sample SAMD00036298) | human gut metagenome | host: Homo sapiens | study: EMG produced TPA metagenomics assembly of... | reverse complement strand
GCAAAGGCAAGGTAGCGAAAGTAGAGAAAATCTGAAATAACTAATCTTATATAAACACACACAGGAATAATTTAGTATGAAAAAAGAAATTAAGTTCAGTTTGGTATTCAGGGATATGTGGCAAAGCGCCGGAAAGTATGTTCCCCGTGTAGACCAACTGGTAAAGGTAGCTCCCGCCATTATCGAGATGGGATGTTTTGCCCGTGTAGAAACGAATGGCGGCGGTTTTGAACAGGTAAATCTTTTGTTCGGCGAGAATCCCAATAAGGCTGTGCGCGAATGGACGAAACCTTTCCACGAAGCCGGCATCCAGACACATATGTTGGACCGTGCGCTGAACGGTTTGCGCATGAGCCCTGTGCCCGCCGATGTGCGCAAGTTGTTTTATAAAGTAAAGAAAGCGCAGGGTACGGACATCACGCGTACTTTCTGCGGACTGAACGATATACGTAACATCGCCCCCTCCATCACTTATGCGCACGAGGCGGGAATGATTTCGCAGTGCTCTCTTTGCATCACCCATTCACCTATCCATACAGTGGAGTATTATACGGATATGGCATTGAAGCTTATCAAACTGGGTGCGGACGAAATCTGTATAAAGGACATGGCCGGTATCGGTCGTCCGGTATCTCTGGGCAAGATTGTGGCCAATATCAAAGCCGCCCATCCGGAAATTCCCATTCAATATCACAGCCATGCGGGTCCCGGCTTCAATATGGCGAGCATTCTCGAAGTATGTGAAGCCGGCTGCGACTACATCGACGTAGGTATGGAACCGCTGTCATGGGGTACCGGACATGCCGACCTGCTTAGCGTGCAAGCCATGCTGAAAGACGCCGGCTTCCAAGTACCTGAGGTCAATATGGAAGCCTACATGAAGGTGCGTGCCCTGATACAAGAGTTTATGGATGATTTCCTCGGCCTGTACATCAGCCCGAAGAACCGTCTGATGAACTCGTTGCTGATTGGTCCGGGACTTCCGGGCGGCATGATGGGCAGCTTGATGGCGGACTTGGAATCCAATCTGGAATCTATCAACAAATATAAGGCTAAACGTAACCTGCCGTTTATGAAGCAGGACGAACTGCTGATTAAACTCTTCAACGAAGTGGCTTACGTATGGCCGCGTGTAGGTTACCCGCCGTTGGTAACCCCGTTCAGCCAATATGTAAAGAACCTGTCCATGATGAACGTGATGGCTATGGAGAAAGGCAAGGAACGTTGGGGCATGATAGCCGACGATATTTGGGATATGCTGTTGGGCAAAGCCGGTAAACTGCCGGGTGAGCTTGCGCCCGAAATCGTGGAAAAGGCGGAACGTGAGGGACGTAAATTCTTCAACGGCAACCCGCAGGACAATTATCCCGATGCGCTTGATAAGTACCGCAAGCTGATGAAAGAAAACAAGTGGGAACTCGGAGAGGATGATGAGGAACTCTTTGAGTATGCCATGCATCCGGCGCAATACGAGGCGTACAAGAGCGGCAAGGCCAAAGAGGACTTCCTGGAAGACGTGGAAAAACGCCGTGCCGAACGTGATAAATCTCCTTTGGATGACGCCAAACCCAAAACGCTTACTGTACAGGTGGACGGACAGGCTTATCGCGTGACGGTGGCCTACGGCGACATAGATCTGCCGGCTTCCGCTACCGAGAAAGTCACCGCTCCCGTAGGCGAAGGACAGGAAGTGGCGGCTCCGCTCGAAGGCAAGTTCTTCCTGACCAAGAATGCGCAGGAAACTCCGCTCAAGGTAGGAGACAAGGTGAAAGAAGGCGACCTGCTTTGCTACATCGAGGCGATGAAGACTTATAATGCTATCCGTGCCGACTTTGGCGGAACGGTTACCGCTATCTGTGTCAATCCGGGTGACTCTGTTTCTGAAGATGATGTATTAATGAAGATAGGATAATGGAAGATATATTTGCGAAACTTTATGATATGACGGCGTTCAGCAATATCATTGCCGATCCGTCGTTCCTTGTAATGTATGCCATTGCCTTCATTTTGCTGTATCTGGGCATCAAGAAGCATTACGAACCGCTGTTGCTGGTTCCCATCGCTTTCGGTGTGCTCATAGCCAACTTCCCCGGCGGAGAAATGGGCGTGATTCAGGCGGATGAAAACGGTATGGTAATGGTGAACGGAGTGCTGAAGAACATCTGGGAGATGCCGTTGCATGAGATTGCGCACGATCTCGGACTGATGAACTTCATCTACTATATGCTGATAAAGACCGGATTCCTGCCGCCCATCATCTTTATGGGTGTGGGTGCGCTGACGGACTTCGGACCTATGCTCCGCAATCTGCGCCTTTCCATATTCGGCGCGGCTGCACAGCTCGGTATCTTTACAGTGCTGCTGTGCGCGGTAATGATAGGTTTTACACCGCAGGAAGCCGGCGCATTGGGCATTATCGGTGGCGCAGACGGTCCTACGGCTATCTTTACTACCATTAAACTTGCTCCGCACTTGCTGGGTCCTATCGCTATTGCGGCCTACTCGTATATGGCGTTGGTTCCGGTTATCATTCCATTGGTCGTGAAACTGCTTTGCAGCAAGAAGGAACTGATGATTAACATGAAGGAGCAGGAGAAGCTGTATCCTTCAAAGACCGAGATAAAGAACCTGCGTGTATTGAAGATTGTCTTCCCGATTGCCGTTACTACTATTGTAGCCCTTTTCGTACCGACGGCGGTGCCTTTGATTGGTATGTTGATGTTCGGTAACCTGATTAAGGAAATAGGTTCCGATACCAGCCGCCTGTTCGATGCGGCGGCCAACAGCATTATGAATGCGGCAACCATCTTCCTGGGATTGAGCGTGGGTGCTACCATGACGAGCGAGGCGTTCCTTAACTGGACTACTATCGGTATCGTTATCGGCGGTTTCCTTGCGTTCGCCTTGTCTATCTCGGGCGGTATCTTCTTTGTGAAACTGTTCAACCTGTTCTCCAAGAAGAAGATTAATCCGCTGATTGGCGCAACAGGGTTGAGCGCTGTGCCTATGGCGAGTCGTGTATGTAATGAAATCGCTACCAAGTACGACCCCAAGAACCATGTGCTGAATTACTGTATGTCCAGTAATATTTCCGGTGTTATCGGTTCTGCGGTAGCGGCGGGCGTACTGATTTCCTTCCTCGGGTAAGGGGGTGATGATATAAAAGAATGTGTTAAAACTATGAATGACAGAATGAGAAGCCATTCATAGTTTTAACACATTCTTTTTTACGCTTGCCTTTATTCACTGATGGCTTTCCTGTATTCGGCCACTGCCATTTTTGCGGCAAGGTGCGCGTTGATAAGGTTGGTTTGCGCTTGCGTCCACGAAAGTTGCGCGGAAAGCACATCGACCATGCTTGCCCTGCCTTCATTGTATGAGAACGTAACCAAGTCGAGATTCTCTTCGGCAAGCGCCATATTCTCTTGAGCTGTCTTTACCTGCTGTTCCGTTTCCGTCAGTTTGGTGGTAGCGGCGGATAATTCTTCCAAAATATTATCGGCTATATAGCTTTGCTGTAATCTCTGGATACCTATATATGCTTTTTGCTGGCGGTTGGTCTTGAAGCGTGCCCCCCATCGGAAAATGGGGATGTTGAGATTGAGCCCCGCAATGGGGGTTTGGGGTACGTCCTGTCCCATATAGGCGATACCGGTATCCCATCCGGTAGCCAAAAACATACTGAGTTGGGGATTGTACCGGCTGAGGGCGGCCTTGCGTTGCGCTTCGCTCTTGGCGATACTGACATTGGTTCCGGCATAGTCCGCACGGCGTCCTAATACTTCGTCGAGACTCAGTAAATCGACGGGAGGAGAGCCGGCGCCGATTTCGCAAAGACTGTCTACCGCGGCGTCCGGTTTTACTCCCATCAGAATATTGAGTCGCTGCAAGGCGAGGGTATGGTTCTGACGGGCTTTGATGAACTGCAGTTCAGCCTCCTTCTTGCGGGTGGAAATCATTAGCAAGTCCGTACGGCTGATGGCGCCGTCGTTGAATCTGTCTTGAATGATGCTGTATTGCCGGTTGACAATCTCTTCAAAACGGGCGGCAGCTTCGAGTGTGGCCAATGCGGCCGAAGCGTTCCAATAAACAGCATCGCTCTGGTAGTGTATCTGGTCGAGTGTCAGCTCTATGGCAAGTTTATCCAGTTCCTCGTCGGCTTTGGCTATTCTCTTTTGGGCAATGAGCGAGCCGCCTGTATAAAGAGGCTGCCCCAATGTAGCCAATGCCTGGTAGGTATAGGGACGGTATTGTCCCGCAGGACTGTTCCAAGCGTCCAGGTGGCTCAAGTTGGCAGTCCCTTCGGCGGTAATGTCTATCTTGGGCAGGAAGCCTGTCTGCGCTATTTTGCGGGCCTCGGTGCTTGCTGCGGCTTTCAGGCGTTGTTGCTTCAGCTGTTGGCTGTATGCTTCCACTTTATCCCGATAGGCCTCGCGGCTGAGATACGTTTCCTGCGCCTCGGCGCTTATGCCAAGACTGATTACTGATAATATAAGTATAATTTTTCTCATCATTCAAATAGTAAATCGTAAATAGTCAAATCGTAAATCCCTTCATCCTTTTATTCCCTGTATCGCACAGTAGGCCACAGGCAATACAAACAGGGTGAGTATCGAAGCTACCAGCAGACCGCCCATGATAGTGGCTGCCATACCGCCGAACATGGCGTCGAACAATAACGGCAGCATACCCAGAATGGTGGTGCCCGATGCCATGGCTACGGGAACGATACGGGTGGTCGTTGCGCTGATGACCGCTTCGCGCGGCGCTTTTCCGGCAGCCGTTTCCGCATCGATTTGGTCTACGAGGACAATGGCGTTCTTGATGTTCATCCCGATAAGTCCCAGTAAACCCAAGATGGCGAAAAAATCGAATGTCTTGCCCAATAGCAGCAGCCCCAATACGATGCCGATAAAGATGAGCGGCAACATCAGCAATATGACAATGGGCTTGCGGTAGGTCTTGAACAGGAACAGCAGGGTGACGAACATCAGGAAAAACGTCAGCGGCATATTGGCTGCCAGTGCGGCATTGGATTCGGCTTGGCTTTCCTGTTCGCCGAAGTACTTCATGGTATATCCTTCGGGGACGTCTATTTCGTTCTGCACCTGTTCCCATACACGGTTGAAGGCGGCAATGGCGTTTACTCCCCGGCGGGGGTCGGCTTGTGCCATCATAACCATTTGGCGGTTGTAGTCCTTTACATTGGAGAACTTATACTGATAGTCGAACTCACCGACCACCTGTTCCAGCGTGGTGGTTTCACGCGTAGTCCCGAATACGGGCAGTGTACGCAGGTCGTTAATGCGGAATGAGTCGGTTGTATTATCTTTCAGCAGGATAGGGAGTACTTGGTCGCCTTGCCGGTATTCTCCCAATGTCATTCCGTTGGTGCCGATTTGTATGCTTTGCGCCATGCTCTGGCGGGACACGCCTAACGGTTGCGCACGCTCCTGGCTGTATACGGGTTTCCATATGGGAATCTTGTTACCCCATGAATTGCGTATATTAATAAGGTCTTTGTCACGGTGCATCATCTCCAGAACCCGGTTGGTCAGCGCCACTAAAGTATCCGTGTTATTGCCGATAAAGCCTATCTCGATAGCGGCATCTACGGCAGGCGAGAGCTTGAAGAGCGTGGTGCGGGTGATGGCATTGGGGTAATTCTCCTTCATATAGCTATCCAGATTCTCCTCATATTCCTTGGTATATTTGCTGTCTGTCACTTCTACCAGAAGGTTGGCGAAGTTGGGCTTCGGACCGACGGAAGTGGATGCCAGATAGTAGCGTAGCGGGGTACTGCCGAAGGTGACGGAAACCCGTTTCACTTCCGGCTGTTCCAGCAGATGGGCTTCCACTTTCTTCATTTCCTTCTCTACATCGCGGATACCGTATCCGTCGGGATAGAATACGTCGGCACGGAAATAGGGCTTGTCCAGTGAGGGGAAGAAGTTTTGCGGCATCAGTCCCATGACAACGAGGGAGAGGATAAACAATACGACCATGCTTCCCAACGTCAACGCTTTTTTGCGTATCAGCAGGCTGAGGACAGATGCGAACTTATGGTAGAAAGGCTTGTCGTAGGGGTCTTTGTTGTTGCCGGTTCGGGCTTTCAGTATGAAGTTACCGAAAGTGGTGGTTTGCGTCAATGCCAGTACCCAGCTTAATCCTAACGAGATGGCCAAGACGATGAACAACGGCTTCACAATCTCGGCGACGGAAGACGGCGCAAGATAAAGCGGCAGGAAGGAGCAGATGGCTATAAACGTTGCTCCAAGCAGTCCCCATTGCGGTTTGGTGGCGCCGTCTATCAGCGCTTTCCGTCTGTTTACACCGCGGGCTATGGCGATTTGCGCGTTGTCGGTCACTACGATAGCGTTGTCCACCAGCATTCCCATGGCGATGATGAAGCCATGCCAGCGAGGTACGGTTAATCCGACTCCCAAAAATGACATGATAAGCAGCGTACCGCCGATGGAGAATATCAGTGAAGAACCGATGAGCACGCCGGCACGCATACCCATTACCAGCATGATGATGACAATTACAATCAGAATGGATTCTATCAGGTTTGATAATGAAACCATTGTTTGCTTCTTTGGCTATGATGTTTTCGGGATAAAGGCTTTCCAATCCAGCCCTACGGGAATGAGAGGCAGCTAGCTCGGCGAGTTTCTTGTCTACCAGTTCGCCGGTTTTTACCACATCCTTCTGCGGGTCGGTGGAGACACCGATGCCGATAGCCCGTTTTCCGTTGACGTGCATGATAGTACCGGGCGGGTCCATATAGCCCTTTTCGACAATGGCTATGTCGCCCAGCTTGACCTGGCCGCCGGGAGTGGTGATTAGCTGGTTACGGATGTCGTTGACGGTGGTATAAGTACCGTTGGCGACAATGCGCAGTTGTTGTTCGCCCGCGCCGATTTCACCCGTATTGATAATCTGGTTCTGCGATTGCAGCAGGCTTGCCAGTTGTTTGGGGTCAATACCCATCCCCGCCAACTTGTTTACGGAGATAAAGATATTGATTACTTCCGTCTGTGTGCCGAACAGGGCTACTTTCATCACTCCTTCGGCGGTGATGACCTGAGTTTTGATGCGTTCCGCCCAGTTGCGCATTTCTTCATAAGAGAAACCGTCGTCGCCGACCAGTCCGTAATAAATGCCGAATACATCGCCGAAGTCGTCCGATACCGTTGGCACGGAAGCTCCGGCGGGCAGTTGGGGCTGTATGTTGAGAACCTTACGACGCAGTTCATCCCATTTCTGTGGGATAGATGCTGCGGAGAGCGAAGGTTGCAACTCGAACGTAATCTTGGAAAGTCCGTACATGGATTCCGACTTTATCTTGTACACTCCGCTCATACTCTGTATTTCGCGGGAGATAGGTTCGGTAATGAGCCGTTCCACTTCAGTGGGTTCGGCTCCGGGATAGCGTGTCATAATGACCGCCGTCTTGATGACAAAGGGGGCGTCTTCTTTCTTTCCCAAACGGGCGAATGAGAATATGCCGCCGATGAGCAATACGGCAAGGAAGAAATAGACAATCTTTGTATTGTCTAATGAATATTTGGCTAAGTTCATATGTAAAAGGTGATAGGGTGATAAAGTTATAAAGTGATAGGGGAAAGGCTGTTACTCTACCTCTTTTACTCTCTGCCCCTCTACGAGTTGGTATACTCCGGCGATAACAACGGTTTCATCCGGTTTCAGCCCTTTGGAGATGAGAATATTGGCTTCACCGGTCGGTGAATATACGGTTACTTCGCGACGGCTTACCCTGTTGTCTTTCACAATCCATACATAGGTGTTCTTGTTCTCACTGTCGCCGAATACGGCGCTTAACGGTACATTCATCAGCTTTTCCTCTATGAAAGGGGCGATGTCCGAGGCGAGACGGATGTTACAGGTAAATCCGGGCTTCACATCATATACGGCACGGTCAAAAGCTGGGTCGTCGATGATGATGGTAACCGGGATGCCCGTACCGTCTGTTGAAATATCGAGATATTCTTCCAGTTTGGCGTTGAATATCGTACCCTTATAAGTATCGAACTCCACTTTGAACGTGGCGTCTTTGGCACGAAGCAGATACAGGTAATCATCGGGTACGGTGAATTTTATGCGCAGTTTCTGCGTATTTACCAGCCGTACGATCCCCTCTCCCGAATTGACACGCTGATAGTTCTCTACCAGACGCTTTTCGATGGAGCCGTCGAAAGGGGCGAGCAGTTTTGTATCCCGCATATTGTTGGTGGATAACTCGTAGGCGGATTTGGCCTTTTGATAATTGGCTGCGCTGATTTCATACTCCTGCAAGGAAATGGCCTGGCGGCTCAGCAGACGCTCGTTGCGCTCGACCTGCGCGGCAGCGGTTTCATAGGCAGCCTTGTCGGCGGCATATTGCAGGGAGATATCCCGGGGGTCGATGGCGGCGATCAGTTGTCCTTTCCTTACCCTTTGTCCTTCCACTACCGGAAGGTTGATGATTTGTCCGCTGACACGGAATGCCAGTTTCACATATTCCACCGCTTCTACCATGCCGGAGAAATCCTTGAGAATTACTGACTGTGAACGTACGGTAGCGGTTTTCACAGGTCGAACGAGGGTGGTTTCTTCCCTCTTTTTTTGCCCGCAGGACGTAATGATGAACGTCACCGCCAAGGCGAACAGATACATTTTCTTCATTTATTCCGATTAAGACAAGTCTTTGAGGTTGACGGTCAAAGCCAACCCTTGTCTTAATTCATAAACGTTTTGATATACCTGTATGTTCAGTTGGCTTCCGGCGGTCAGGCTGATTTTTATCTCTTTGCTTACCTGTATATGCAGCGTATTGCCTAAGTAGTTCACTTTGAACGAGTAACTGCTCCATTTCTCCGGTATGACGGGTTCTATCTTGAGTGTGTCGTTCAGTATTTGCAATCCCGCAAACCCGCGTACGATAGCCAGCCAACTGCCCGGCATACTGGTGATATGCAGTCCCTGGTCTCCTTCGTTGTTGTAGTCGTCCAGGTCGAGGCGGGTGGCGTGTAAGAATAATTGATACGCTTTCTCCACCTTTCCGATGCGTGCGGCAAGAATGGAATGGATATGCGGGGAAAGGGACGATTCGTGCACGGTCATCGGTTCGTAGAACTCAAAGTTGCGGCGGATGGTTTCCCGGTCGAAGTTGAAATAATAGAGGTATAGCCCGAGCAGAACGTCACCCTGCTTGATGTAACAGGAACGCAGGATACGATCCCACGACCAGTACTGGTTGATGGGGCGCTCGCCATCGGGAATGGCATCGGCGCTTTGCAGAACTTTGTCCATATAACCGTCGTTTTGCACGAAGATACCGCGTTCCGGGTCTTCCGGCAGATATATCCGTTCGATAATATCCCGCCAGCGTTCGCTCTCTTCCGTATAGTTCAGACGGGTGATACGGCGTATGCGGGCGTATTCGTCGGGGTATTGCCGTGCGATGATTTCAAGGAAACTGAGAGTGGTTCTGAGACAACGCATGCAGGAGTAGTTGGTGTACCAGTTATTGTCTACGTTATTCTCGTATTCGTTGGGTCCGGTAACTCCCAAAATGACGTATTGCTGTTTGGGTTGTGAGAAAGACACCCGTTGGCTCCAGAAGCGGCTGATGGCTATCATTACTTCCAGTCCGTAGCGGGCGATGTAATCCAGTGTGCCTGTGAGGGTGGAGTGTTGCAGAATGGCATAGACAATCATGTTGTTCCGGTGAATCTCTTCAAAGGTAATCTCCCATTCGCTGTGACACTCCTCTCCATTGCTGGTGACTTGCGGAAAGAGGGCGGCTCCATTGTCGAATCCTAACTTGCGGGCATTCTCAATGGCTTTAGGCAGTTGTTTATAGCGGTACATCAGCAGGTTCTCGGCAATCTTCTTCGGAGTGGAAAGCAGGAAGAAGGGCACGCAACACAATTCGGTATTCCAGTAAGTGTTTCCGCCGTACTTTTCTCCGGTGAAACCTTTGGGGCCGATATTCAGCCGAGGGTCGTCTCCCCGGTATGTCTGGTAGAGTTGGAAGATATTATAGCGTATGCCTTGCTGGGCTTCCGGGTCTCCTTCGATGATAACGTCGGTTTCGTCCCATATCTCCTGCCAGGCTTGCCGGTGCTCCTGCACCAGAACATCCCAACCCGTACTCCGGGCTTTCCGGGCTTCCGAGACGGACGCTTCTATCAAGTCCTGCCGCTCATAATAGAGGGACGATGCGATGGCAATGTATTTAGGTGAGTTCTATCAATTCAATTTATCCTCTTGTATCAGACAGCAGAACTCTTTAACTGCCCAATTTGTGAGCTTTAGTCTTGCAAATTTAGCGAATATTTTCTACCCCCCCCCGATTTTTACA
>ENA-OQAB01001644-OQAB01001644.1-human-gut-metagenome-genome-assembly--contig:-NODE-1644-length-10378-cov-3.182909_pt1 | contig 10378 bp, 6 predicted proteins | sample MGYA00242490_ERZ504517 | MGnify/ENA primary metagenome ERZ504517 (study PRJEB26092, sample SAMD00036298) | human gut metagenome | host: Homo sapiens | study: EMG produced TPA metagenomics assembly of... | reverse complement strand
TTAGAAATCTCCGTCAATGCATCTGTCATGCTGGCTGCCGCCAATATGTTGCAATTCAACTTCTTGTTTCCTCTTTTCTGCTTCTTTTCTCTTTTATACATCCCGCCATACCAATCATTAACCGCAAACGCAGTTAATAAACACACTACTTTTTCTTTTCATTTTGTCTATCCTTTCTTTATCCTCCGATTCTGGACATTGCCTCTCCCTCTATGCAATCACATCCAAATCGATGTTCTCTTGGTTTTTCAAGTAATCCCTTTCCAATAATTGCTCAATTCCTCTTCGCAGGCACCTTGACGCAAGGCGCTCTTTAGATCTACCGCATTTTCTGATTGCAGGCACAACCGTAGTTTTCCATCACAAGTGAGACGTATACGGTTGCACGATTACAGAATTTGTGACTGACTGCACTAATAAAGCCAATCTTTCCACAAAACTCAGGCAATTCATAATAGACACTCGGACCAAATCCGATTCGCTCCTCGCACCTTCTCATAGGACCATAAACATCTTCTAGCAATGCCTTTATTTCTTCTTCCAGATTTCCCTTTTCCTCTTGATTCTGAATCGGCATCAGTTCAATAAATCTCACATGAATTCTATATTTCTTTGCGATTTCTGCCACATGTACGGCATCTTTTTGCCAGTCTTTTCCAGCCAGAACACAATTTATCTTCATGTTGATCTGATCATAGGGAATAACCGAAGAAATTCCCTTCCACACATCTTTTACCTCACCATTTCGTGTCAGTTTTCGAAATTTTTTCTCTTCCAATGTGTCCAGACTGATATTGATTCCATCAATTCCCGCTTTCGACAACTGTTCAATGTAGTTTGGAAGCAGAATACCGTTCGTAGTAAGCGTTACCGTCTCAATTCCTTTGGTCTTTTTTAATCTTGCAATAAATTCCGTCACATTCTTTCGAAGCAGAGGCTCGCCTCCAGTTATCTTTATGTGTTTGATTCCCAGTGCTGCCGCTGCCTTACCCACTGTTAACAGTTCCTCATAAGTCAGCACTTCACTGTGAGGAATCCACGTCACACCTTTTTCCGGCATACAATACACACAACGCAGATTGCATCGGTCTGTGACAGATATTCGAAGATAATCAATCAATCTTCCATACTGGTCTTTCATGATTTTTCTCCTCCTATCTGAAGAACAATCATCTCCGCCGGATTAAAAAGACGAAACCGAAACGTATGCGTTCCAAGTCCTTTGCTTACTACAACAGCCTTTTCTCCTTCCATAGTCAATTCGCCTGAATATTTCGGAAATAACCTTGCCTGAGGCGTAATGACACCGCCAAGCTTCGGAACTCTCACAATCCCTCCATGCAAATGTCCGGACAAAATTAAATCTGCTCCCCATTTCAGATAGGTCTTTGCAAACACCGGGTTATGCGCAAGCAAAATCTCATAATGTCCCTCAAAAGCTTCACCGATACAGCTTTCTACTTCTTCCACCGGAAGTTCTATATTTTCAAATTTTTTATAATATCGATGCGGAATTTCCAACCCATATACATCAACAGCCTGTCCATCCCAGCTTAATCTGACTCCTTCATTTTCCAAAAAGTGAATTCCTGCACGCTTTAACTGTTCTTGATATACCGCATAAGTCTCACCATATTTTTCTGTATTTTCCTTCATCCGCTGTTCGTGATTCCCATTGGCATAATATACATCACAAATAGCAGGAAGTGCAGAGACAAATTCTTTTGCTGGCTTTGGCGAAAATCCTTCTTTCCCAATCAACATATCTCCGGCAATCAGTATCAGATCTGGGTTTTCTCTTCGTATTGCCGTCAAAAGCTTCTGATTATTCTTTCCATAACATTGGTTATGCAAGTCACTTAGCACAACAACCTTCCGTTTCCTCTTCAGCTTTTGCAGTTTGGATGATTGTATATTGTAATAGGTCGTTCTAAATACATGATTCTCCCGCCAAGATTCCATAAGCACGGTCAATAACACGATTCCAAGTACAATAATCACATTTCCCATACCGCCACTCCCGCCTTCTTTTTCTTTTCCATTCCATAAAACAGTACAGATCCAAATCTGAACCTGTACTATTATTTCTCTAGCATTATATAATTTTTTAACTCATTCTACAATAGAAAATTTTGAAATATCTCTGCAAATGCATGTTTAAACTGCATTTTCCCTACACTTTTTTGTATCTGAATCGAAATCTCCCCAATTTTCTTTCCATTCAACAGATATGTAACCGTTCCGACTTTTTCTCCTTTTTTTACCGGAGCCTGTTTTTCCTGATCGATTTCGATTTTTCGCTTTATCCCTGATAAATTGGCTCCTGTTGTGTCAATATATTGAAATTCCGTCTCCACAGCGACAGGCATCTCTTTTTCAATTCCACCCCTTATTTTCAAAGGCTCTAATTCAAACGGAGTGGTATCTTTGTATTTCGTACATTTTCCAAATCCATAATTTAGAAGCGTTGTCGCATCTTTAAATCTCGCCTTCGGATCCGGCGCTGCCATGATTACTGCAATCAGTTCTAAATCATCTTTCTTTGCAGTTGCTGACAGACAAAATTTTGCCTTGCTTGTCGAGCCGGTCTTTAGTCCTGTCGCATACTGATATTGTCTGATCAGTTTGTTGGTATTCGCAAGGCCAAACTCCGTTGTCCCCTTCTTGGTCGTATGTGTAATGTTTTCCATCCATATCGTAGAATAGTCGTGAATTTTCGGATATCTCGTAATCAATTCTCTCGACATCAGGGCAATATCCCGCGCTGTCGTCACATGTCCGTCTGCATCAAGTCCATTACAGTTCAAAAAATTCGTGTGTTCCATACCGAGTTCCTTTGCCCTTGCATTCATTTTTGCTACAAATTCTTCCTCACTGCCCCATATGTGCTCTGCCATTGCCACACAAGCATCGTTCGCACTCGCCACCGCAATACATTTTATCATCGTATCCACAGTCTGTGTCTCTCCCGGCTCTAAAAACACCTGCGAGCCACCCATGGACGCCGCATACTCCGATACGGATACTATGTCAGTCAGCTTTATTTTCTCATCTTCCAACGCATCAAAAATCAACAATAATGTCATTACCTTCGTGACACTCGCCGGCGGAAGTTGTTCATCTGCCGCCTTCTCGTAAATTACCTTTCCGGTAGACACCTCCATCAAAACAGCCGATGGTGTGCTGATTTCCAGCTCCCCAAAAGCAGATTCCTCTGTTCCGGCTTTCGTTTCCTCGTAAAGTATTCCTTCGCTCTCTGACATTGCACACACATCTGTAACGCATAATACCAGACTTACCATCAGTGCTAGAAACCTTTTCATGGCAACTTGCTCCTTTATAATATTTTTTCGTCTACTATCATTGTAATGACTGTTTTTAAAAAATATGCAACCTTCTCTACTTTCATCTCCATTTTACTAAGAACGTGAAATTTTCTCAATCAATGTATCTTTAATCCTCCATACACGTTCCGGTATATCTTCCTTTTTCTCCACATACAATGAATGAAGAAAATCTATTGTAAATACAACAATCAGAAAACTGCCCACAATTTTCCCGACCAAAAACGGTATTCTCGCCACAACTCCCTCCACAAATCTTTGCAGAAATAAAAACAGAAAAAGGGTATAAAAGCCCCATGCGATTGAACTTTCCAGACATAAAATTCCTTTGTAATTAAATGGCTTTTCATGGTAATCCCACCAAATTTCTCCAAAGATACGCTTCATGATAATTCCCGTCAAAAGCTCAAGCGCCGTAGCAAGCAGAGACCCTAATAAAAACAGCAGAAATCCATTACTGCTATATGGTCTCAACACAAAATATACCGTCAATGCCCCAACACCATAAATCGGACAAAACGGGCCTTTTGCAAATCCCTCTGTTTGTCAATTTTCTATTACAGATTGACATATAAATCGACTCTACAATCCACCCTAAAATACTATATAGCAAAAACCATAAAATCACATGGTAACTGTCAAACCCCAAAATCATTCTATTCCACCACATAACCGTACTCTCTCCTTCTCTAAAAATGTACGCCCTATTGTAGCATAGTTCCTTGAGAATATCCACTTTCTTCAGAAATTCTTAATGATTCACGTCAATTGGGGGACATAGCAAAATTTCAATTTTTACTACGCCCCCAATTGCAACTATTTCATTCTACTATTCATATTTTCTTTTTTTATAAATCACAGTCACTGTGCTTACTCCGGCAATCATAACAAGAATCCATACAAACATCATTGTTGTATCCCCTGTCTTCGCAGCCGTTGGTTTTTTCTCTGATGCATTTTCTTTACTTGCTTGTGCATTTCCCTGTTCAGCAGATGGCTTTTTATCATCTGTCGGTTCTTTTGATTCCGCTGTTTTCAATCCATCCATTGCTTTTGCCAATAAATCTGACGCATACGCAACCTGCTTCTCTGTTGCATTTTCATCTTCAAAAATCGCTTTGGCATCTGCAATTGCTGCTTTCAAAACATTACCGGACTCTTCTGTATACAATGACAAATCAATATTTTCTGCTTTGCTTAACAACTCTTCCAATTTGTCTTTATTCGGAATCAGTCTCAAGTTGAAGATTGCATTTTGCAGATTTACAAATGCATGTTCTACCTGTTCTTGTGTTGCTTTTTCATCATCTAAAACAGCTTTTGCCGCATCTAAAGCTCCTTGGAAAAGTTCAGCAGACTGAGGTGTATATTCATTTAATTTTTCAACATACTTTTGTGCCTCTTTCACAGCTTTTGCAAGTTTGGATTTATCAACCGGAATTATAGTCAATCCCTCCATTGCTTCCTGTAATTTCTGTTGTGCAGCATCTAATTCATACTGAAGTGCATTTTCATCTTTCAACAATTCTACTGCTTCTTCTAATGCTGCTCTAAATGCTTTCACACTCTCTTCTGTATAAACATCAACATTGATATCCTCTGCTGCTTTTACTAACGCCTGCAGCGACTTGCTGTTTCCGGTGTAAGAAAGATAATGAATCATCTCCAACAGTTTATCACATACAGTATCTACCTGAGCCTGTGTAGCATTTTCATCTGCATATACTTTTTCGGCTGCTTCTAATGCTTCTTCCAATTTTTGTTTCACAATCGGTACAACGTACTGATACTCCGGTTTTTCCTGCTCAGATTTTGCATAATCAATTGTGTCTTTCAACAATGTTTTATTTACCTGTTCAGGTTCCACCATAGCCTCATCAACATAAGTAATGATTGGTGTTACGTGGATAGATGGTTTTGTCGGAGCTCCGTTATTTTTCGCTTCCACACGAATCCAGTCGCCTTTATTGACTTCAATCTCACGGATTCCCACATCTGCTTTTTGATTACTTACTTCAAGTACATAAGAATCGCCAAGCACTTCTCCATTTTTCGTAAAGCTTAAAGTAACCGTTCCGTTTTTGTTTCCTGCCTGACGCAGATACGGTTCATCGTCTTTCACAGCCAAGGTAATTTTTCCGCTCTTCGGTACGCGGAATGCCATTGCCATACCTTCTTTTTTAGATGCTCCGGTTGTATCGGAAAGCAATCCATGTGTTGTCTCTGTTGTCGGTGTCTGATGATTTGGCAAAGCTACACCTGGCCCAAAATATGTATCCACTGCCCAGTTTGGATATACCGGATCGTATGCTGTCAAATTCTCATATTCTGAAGCAGATTTTTTCATCTGACCAAACCAGACATTACCCTGCTGTGGTCCGGCATAATCAAGCGCCCACTGATAACTGTTTTTCGCAGAAATTGTAAATTCATTTTGATCTCCATTTTCTGCCTGAACGACAAGTTTCATTCCTTCTGCAATATTTCCTGTCGTAACTTCTTTTCCTTCTGCATTTACAATTTTGACTTCCGCTGTGCTGTGAACTTTCACACCTTCTTTAACTCTTTCACAGTTGTCGGATTATTTTCCAGCATCGGAACAAATACAGTTTTATCTTTCATCATATAGACAGCCTCTTTGATTGCGTTGTCAGCTGATGCAACAATCGTATACACTACTTCTTGTTTTCCGTCAGACAATACAACACTCATACCGCCTTTTACAATTCCGCTTTCCACTTCTTCTTTGCCATTCATCACTTTGATTGTGCATCCGGAATCGTACTTCAAATTTTTAAGGAAATCTGCAACTGTTGTACCTGCTTCTACTCCTCCAATTGTTTTTTCTGCTGTTTTAATATCATATACATCAGATGTTAAAACAAGAGAAACCGCATCACTTTCAAATGCTCCTATATCCGGTGTTCCTGTCACTTTGTTTCCAAAGAAGTCTTTTCCACCATTGTTTTTGATCACTTTACCTGCATTAACTGCCGGAGAATCTGATGCCAGTTTATATCCATCAAATGCTGTTCTTTCATGAACAATTGAATCTTTTATGTTTCCTGCTTCCACGCCGGCCAAAGGTGCTGTTGGCGCTTTACCCGGATCTGCAAATTTCGGATCTGCTTCAATCGCATTCGCATCATTTGCCGGAACATTTGCATAATTGTAATAAAGGTTATTGTCATATTTTGTTTTTGTTTCATTCGTATGTTTGAACCAGTTTTCTTCTTTTGGTGCAGAGCCATTTATAATAAATGATATTATTCTCTACTACCATTGGACCACCGCCCATATTTGTACGAATAAAATCAATTCCTTCTTTTACAAAGAATGTATTGTTATACACATGTGCATCAGGTTGTCCTGCTGGGTTAATCACACCGCCTAAATCATTTTGACTGATATTATACCGGAAAATATTATTGATTGCTTCTCCTCCACAGAACATAACACTTCCGCCACCGTTATTATGGCTGTAATTATACTGGTAAACAGTTCCATCACCATAGTCTGCATCCCACGCCTGACCATCTTGGTTTTGGCAAGTATCAAATGCTTCATTGTACTGGAAAATGGCATCTTTACATTTCCAAGGCCAAATTCCGGCTGCAACTCGTCCAAATCCGGTCGCATTATAGTCTTTTGTATTAATCTGTCTTGCCGCACCATCTGATACGTTATACTCAATAAGCGGACGGTCACAATACATCAATGTAATTGCATCTCCACCTGCATCTTTCACATAGTTATTGCGAATCACAACATTGGTAGAGCCGTATGTACTAATCTTTTCATCTGAAATCACACCGCCATGGAACTGACCATGGGTATAACTGTATCCAACTGCAATTCCCCATCTGTTTGTGTTTTCTACATAACAATTTTCAATTTTTACATCATCATATTTTGCAATTCCTGTTGATGCATCCATCGGCTGGAAAGCTGTAAAATAGATACCTCCGTTGTTCATATGTTTGTCATATACATTTCCAATTACATCATGAACATATAAATTATCCAGATAAATATGATTTAACGTTCCTTCATTTTGTGCAACTGCCGCAACTCCTGTACGGTTCATAACATCTTCTGCATTATATGCTGTTTCAATCTTTGGAGCTTTGTTTGTAATTTCCAAGTTTTTGATTTCTACATATTCTACATCATAAAGAAGTACAGAAGAAGAAACATATCCTTGATATTTATGTTTTGCGTTGCCCAAAGGAGCGCGATAGTTTTGATACCAGATTCCTTGTCCGTTTGTTTCAATGATTGGTAAATTTCCTTTTCCATAAGAGTCAACAACGATTGGCGCCTCTTCTGAACCGTCTCCTTTCAAATGCAGAAAACCATTTTGGAATACAGAACCACGCTCCAAAAGAACTTTATCTCCCGGCTTCAATGTCAGTTCATTGATTTTGTCTAAACTGTAAAATGCTTTCCCCTCAGACATTCCATCATTGTTGTCGTTTCCGTCAACTGTACTTACATAATACGTTGTTCCTGTTGTTTTTCCCTGTTTTGCGGCATCTACTGTCATTCCCGGTAAAACTGTCGTACCCACAACTGCAGCCGCCATAAACATAGCCAGAATTCTATTTTTCATAATCACACCCTCCTTTCTACTCTTCAAATCCTAAACGAATTTCTGCTGCCGAAGCAAAAATTTTACTTGCTTCCTGCGATGCAGAGTCTGTTGCTACTAATTTCACATAACGTCCTAAAACAGTGTCAAATCTTGCATATTTCACAACATTATTGTTTGCCCATGTTCCCGTTGCAACCGGTTCTCCCCAAGTCTGTCCGTCTTTACTTACATAAATCTCATAAGCTGTGATGTTACCGTTTGTTCCGCCGCCTTGTCTTGGAGTATATTTTAACATTGCAACATTTTGTTCTTTCTTCATATCAATCGTAATCCATGTTTCTGAACGTTGACAGCCATTCCAGTTTGTATGCCACATTGTATTCAAGTTGTTATCCAATGCAAGATTTCCGTTTCCTTCTGTATTATTATTTGGCTGGAAACTTCCCGCCTCTGCTGTCATTCCTGTTGCTGCATACTCTTTATATACTTTCACAAGTGAAATGTTAAATTCTTTGGAAACTTCTTTATAAGATACTTTCAGTGTCATTCCTTCTTCGATAACTTCAGAATCTTCTACCTTTTTGTCTCCTTTATAAACGTCTACATTGACACGTTTATGATGAATTAAATTTTCTTTAAAAGTACCAACAGTTGTTCCTTTTGGAACTTCACGGATTGTTGTTCCTTCTATCTCGTAAACAAGCGTTGACAGACGAAGGACTGTATGTATTGTATACTCTTTTACCGTATCTCCATTTTTCAGTTTCAAAATCATACCGTCTTCCACAGCTGCATCGCCCGCTGCAGCTTCTTCTCCCTTGTACACTTCCAAAGTAACCCGCTTGTCATATACAAGATTTTCTTTCATCTCATCGACAGTAGTTCCGACTTCGACATCATTGATTTCATTCTCTGTCACTTTGTAAACATCTGAATAAATTTCTTCCACGATTTCTCCATCTTCTGCTCTTGTCTCGTGCATACCGATATCAGGTGTCATTCCAAGTTTATTGCCAAAGAAATCTTTTCCGCCATTATTTGGAATATATACACCGGCATTTACTGCTGCAGAATCTTCTTTGATTTTAAATCCGTCAAACACTGTCTTTGCTTCCGGATCATCGTGTCTATGAATCGTTCCATCTGTGCTGTCCGGTGCAGTCAGTGGTCCGACAAAAATCTGGTCTTTTTCACTTTCTGCAACAACTACCGCATGTTTATCTGTAGATGGAGTAGAAGTATATCCATAATAAAGATTATTGCTGAATTTTTTATTTCCATTTGGTTCCCACTCATCGTTCGGGTTCGCTGTACTTGCATTGTAGAAAATATTATTTGAAATCACACCGGAACCGCTGCGTTTTCCACTCGCATTGTGGTGTACTCTTGTTGCTCTGTCCCCGTCCACATAAAAGACGTTGTTATAAATCTTTGCTTCCGGATTTCCTTGGAATGTAATAAGACAGCCTAAATCATTATGGCTTAAATTATAACGGAATGTACCATTATAAGCCTCATTTAAGCAAATCAGCATAGAACCTCCACCATTATTATGACTATAGTTATACTGGTAAACCGTGCCGTCTGACCAGTCAATGTCCCACGCCTGTCCGTCACCATTGCCTTCTCCGACTGTATCAAACGCCTCATTATATTGGAATACCGCATCTTTTGTTTTCCATGGCCAGATTGTCGCACAGAAAGACTGCCAATAACCGGCATATCCATCATCCAAATCAACGCCGGCTGTATCCGAAATATTTCTTTCAATTACCGGTCGATATGCATACATTGCAACAATCGCATCATTTCCAGAATTCTGTACATAATTGTCTGCGATATAAATGTTTGTGTGTCCATATTTTTGCACTGTCTCATCTGCAATCTGTGCTCCATTGAATTTAGAATGCTGATATGTATAGCCAACTACAATTCCGGCACGTTTTACATCTTTGACATAACAGTTTGTAATTTTTACATCATTATATCTTGCAATCCCTGTTTTAGATTCATCTGTCGGTTTTGATACGTTGAACTGGATTCCTCCATTGTCCATATGTTTATCTTGAAGATTTCCGTCAATATCGTGGATATAAAGGTCTTCTAAATAGACATGGTCCATGGTTCCTCCGTCTTTTGCAATTCCTGCAACTCCGGTGCGGTCCATACGTGCTGATGTATTTGCCAAACCATTTTGAATGTATTGTGCATCATCAGATTCATTTGTCAATTCCAAACCTTTCACTTCTACATAATCAACATCGTAGAGCAAAATGGCAGAAGCACATATCCTTTTGAACGGTGTCCACTGTTATCCATCGTGTACCATAATCCTGATACCAGACACCTTCTCCTCTTGCATTAATGATAGGTTTATTTACCTTCCCCCATAGCTTCCGATCCGAATCGGATTTTCTTTTGGTTCCGTGTACATTCTGCA
>ENA-OQAB01001643-OQAB01001643.1-human-gut-metagenome-genome-assembly--contig:-NODE-1643-length-10378-cov-4.424056_pt1 | contig 10378 bp, 5 predicted proteins | sample MGYA00242490_ERZ504517 | MGnify/ENA primary metagenome ERZ504517 (study PRJEB26092, sample SAMD00036298) | human gut metagenome | host: Homo sapiens | study: EMG produced TPA metagenomics assembly of... | reverse complement strand
ATCCTTTCCTGCTCTACTTTGAGCAGCTTCCCGCTTGGGACGGTATCGACCGGATTGACAATTTGGCACACCGCGTATCGTCCGAACCCTTCTGGATAAGCGGTTTCCACACATGGATGCTCGCTCTTGCAGCCCAATGGACGGGACGGACAGGCAAACATGCCAACAGCGTGGCTCCCCTGCTTGTCAGTTCCCGGCAGGGTTGCCTGAAATCCACCTTCTGCAAAAGTCTGATGCCCGACAGCCTGTCCCGCTACTATTCGGACGAAATAGAGCTCACGTCACGAAGTAATGTCACCCGCAAAATGTCGGAAATGGGACTGCTAAACCTTGATGAGTTCGACAAATACTCCGCCAAGCAAATGCCGCTGCTCAAAAGCCTGATGCAAATGGCTGATTTAAATCTTTGCAAAGCATATCAAAAGAACTTCCGTAATCTCCCCCGCATCGCTTCTTTCATCGGCACAAGCAACCGCTTCGACTTACTTTCCGACACTACGGGCAGCCGGCGTTTCCTATGCGTAGAGGTAAAGGATAAAATTGATTGCAGCCACATCGAACATAAACAAATCTATGCGCAACTGAAACAAGAGCTTGCAGACGGAGCCCGCTACTGGTTTACCGCCGAAGAAGAGCAGGAGCTCCAAGAACACAACCTTGCCTTCCGGCACCACAACCCGGCAGATGAAGTGCTGCACAGTTGCTTCCGCCCCGCAACGGCTGAGGACTCAAAAGAAGAGGTAATCCACCTCTCCGCCGCCGACATCTTCAAAGAACTGAAAAGGCAAAATCCCGCTGCCATGAGAGGGACAAATCCGAACAGTTTTTCACAGCGACTCGTACCCGCCGGCTTCGTGCGGAAGCACGGACGCTATGGAAATTTCTATCCGGTAGTGCCACTCGCATGAAGAAACAAGCAACTTCCTGGCTCAAGTTCACAAAACAGGGGTTCACCCGCAAACCCCGATGAATAGGAAGACATGAAGGGAGAAGGGGTGTCATGCACAAAAGAATTTCAGGGGTAAAAACTAATTTTTCCACAAAGAATACCAAAAAATACTATGGTGTTCACAGAGTATCACATATTTTTGTGTTCGATAACGGATGAAACCATCTCATTACAGTTGTCAGCCTTACTATATTTAATAACTATAAAAAACAAACTTATGAATCTAAAAAGACTTGCCAAAAGGGCATTAGCTACTCTATCATTGAGTATGTTGTGTTTAGTCGCTTTTGCACAAGGTCACCAAATCTCAGGTACCGTAATCGACGGTACGGGTGAACCAATTATCGGTGCAAACGTATTGGAAGTAGGCACTACTAATGGTGTAATTACTGACATCGACGGTAATTTTAAACTTAGCGTACAGCCCAACGCAAAAAATCCAGGTATCATTTATCGGTTATATCACACAGACCGTTACAGTGGGTAGCCAGAGCAATATCAAGGTAACGCTGAAAGAAGATGCGCAAGCATTGGATGAAGTGGTGGTTGTAGGTTACGGTGTACAGAAGAAGTCGGATGTGACCGGTTCTGTCGGAAGTGTAAACAGCGATAAGATTATGGCTAAAGGTACCACTTCCGTTATGGAATCCTTGCAAGGTTCGGTTGCGGGTGTGGACATTTCGCAAAGCTCAAGCCGTGCCGGTGAAGGATTCAACATCTCTATCCGCGGTAAGAGTTCTATGGCCGGCGGTGAACCACTGTACGTTATCGACGGAGTGGTGTGCGACAACATGAACTTCCTGAACCCTGCCGATATAGAAAAAATCGACATCCTGAAAGACGCTTCTTCTACCGCTATCTATGGTTCGCGCGCAACAAACGGTGTCGTGATGATTACAACCAAGCAAGCCGGAACGAGCATTAAGGACGAAGCTAAGGTTCAAGTAACTTACGACGGATATTACGGTTATAAAACCGTGGCCAACATGCCGGAATTCATGAGTGGCGACGAATGGACCAACTATCGTTTCCAACGTTATACAACCCTGAAGTCCACAGACGAATTCGGACATCCTACTTATCAGATGAAAGATACGGATTGGAGCGCTTTCTGGGGAAATAACAGCGCCAAAATCAAAGATATTTATGCCACCAAAGGTTATTATGACTGGCCGGATTTGATAACCACGGACGGTCAGCAGCAAAACCATTACCTCAACATCGCCGGTAATACAAAGAATCTTTCTTACCGCGTCGGTTTGGGTTATCAGAAAGACGACGGTATCCTGCACGACTCCTATGAACGTTGGAATGTCAAAGGTGCGATAGACCACAAAATCAACGACCGTTTCTCTATCGGCGCGTTGGTAAACCTTTCTACCTCTCTGAAAGACTACGGCAGCAAGAATTCGGTTATTACCGGTTTCCGTGCAAATCCGTACTGGGTTCCTTACTATTGGGAAGGCGAAAATAAAGGAGAATTAATACTCCAGCCGGCCAAAGACGAAGTGATATTCCCCGATGGCGGCGGTTTCACCTCTACATTGAACCCATTGGTGGATAGAGCAAATTCCACTGACGAGACACGCAGTTACGATGTTATGGGTAACTTGTACTTACAGTACTCTCCTATCAAGGAAGTTATTCTGAAAACCACATTCTCTCCTACATACAACCGCAGCAAGCGAGGCGAATTCTATGGTGTAAATACAGACAGCCAGTTCTCTTCCAAGAACCCGAGCACGGGCGACCCTTACAATACGGCTACTATCACCAATGTTGATTATTTTACATATACCTGGGATACGCAAGCCAATTATACCAAAACATTCGGCGACCACAGTATCAACGCGTTGGCATTGTTCAGCGTATATAGCGCAACCAAAGAAGGGGATGCCATTACCGCCAACGATATGCCTTTCGATGTAGACTGGTATAATACAGGTTCTGCCGGCTTCCTGAGCAATGCAGACAGTTATTACGAAAAATTGACCATGCTCTCCTATGTACTCCGCCTGAACTATGCTTATAAAGGACGTTATTTGGCAACCGTATCCAGCCGTTGGGACGGAAGCTCCAAATTCCAGAAAGATAACCGTTGGGGCGCTTTCCCGTCCATGGCATTGGCATGGCGTATCAGTGAAGAGGACTTTGCAAAAGAACTCTCATGGATCAGCAACCTGAAGTTAAGAGCAAGTATCGGTCTGACCGGTAACAACGCCAATGTGGGACCTTATGATACACAATCGCTGGCAGGAACCAAATATTGGTATAATTACGGTGGCGCACCGGCCTACGGATACGGCATCAACGGCATTACCAATACTTTGCTGACCTGGGAAAAGACAAGGGAAATCAACGTCGGTCTGGACTTCGGATTCCTCAACAATCGCATCAGCGGTAGCATCGACTGGTACAACAAGGTTTCAAGAGACTTGCTAATGGAACAATTAACGCCGCTGGAACTGGGTTCTTCAACAGGAGCCATGATGAACAACGTAGGTAAGGTAAAGAATACAGGTGTTGAAATCTCATTAAGCACAGTAAACGTACAGACCAAGGATTTCTACTGGAGCACTACTTTCTCTTTTGCCAAGAACAAAAACGAAATATTGGAATTGAACGGCGGCAAAGAAGACTTAGTAGCCAATAAATGGTTCATCGGCCAGCCTATCGACGTTATCTACGACTATGAATACGCCGGAGTTTGTACAGCCGAAGAGGCAAGGGCTTATGCCACAAACGACGCTATCAAGACTAAGTTCATCGAAGGTGAAATGAAGCTGAAAGACCAGCAGCAACCCGGTGAAGAGGGCTACGGAGTAATTGATGAAAACGACTTGATTGTTTTAGGCCATGCATTACCGAAATGGACAGGTAGCGTTACCTCAAACATGACCTACAAGAACTTCGACTTCTCTTTCTCCATCTATACCAAACAAGGCGGTATGGTAGAAAGTCCGTTCATGGCCGAATTCACAAACTACAAAGACCGCGGACGTAACAAGCTGAAAATGGATTATTATATTCCCGCAGGCACTCCCGTGCTCAATGCCGACGGAAGCGGTTATACCTTAACTACGGAAGCTCACATGGGCGCATATCCTTATCCTACCAATACAGCCAACAACAACTATGGCGGCGGTATCGGTTGGGGTACCGACAAACAGACGACTTATGTAGGTAACTCTTACGTAGACAACTCTTTCGTGAAAATCAAGAACATCACTTTGGGTTACACATTCCCCAAAAGCTGGATGTCCAAGATTGGTGTAGACCATTTGCGTTTGTATGTCAATGTATTGAATCCGTTTACCTTTACAAGTTATAAGGGCTTTGATCCGGAATGGGCGGATGCCGCCTTAAATGACGGAACAGGCGGACCGAGTTCACGCACATACCAAGTTGGAGTCAATTTAAAATTTTAATACCTGATAACGATGAAAAAAGCAATATACATCGCAACCTGCCTGTTAGGACTTAGCATAAGCAGTTGCTCAGACTTTTTGGAACAAGATAACAGATCGGATGTTCCCTCAAATGAATTCTATAATACCAAAACCGGTTTCAACAGCCTGTTGAACAGTACATATTCTTCTTTAAGAAGCATCTACGGCGGAGCTCCCTGGGTATTCAGCGCAGGAACGGACTTGTTTGCCGGCGGTAAACAAGGTGTGGACGCCATCGGTCTGTATGGCTCGTCTTACAATTCCGCCGACAAAGACGTGCAAGAGTTTTATACCGAATGCTACAAAGGAATACAACTGGCGAATTCCGTTATATATTATGGCGAATCGACAGAAGATTCTTCTGTAAGACTGCAATATGTAGACGAAGCGCGTTTCTTGAGAGCTTACTATTATTACTTATTGGTACAGCACTTCGGCGGGGTAGCTTTAAACACAACAATGTTTGAATCCGCAGTAATGAACCATGCACGCGAGAGCGCCGAAAACGTTTATCAGTTCGTTATAGATGAGTTCGCTTACCTGTCGTCCGACGACTCACAACTGCTGGAACGTTCGGAAGCTACCGGAGACAACTTCGGACGCGCCAACAAACGCGCCGCCATGCATTTCCTCGCCAAAACTTACCTGGCAAGAGGTTATGAAACTTTTGCAGACAGCAATGACTTTACCAATGCAGCCCAATATGCCGAGAAAGCCATAAACGGAGAAAAACCGACCATAGCTTTCAGTGATGTGTTCAGCATCAACAATGAAGAAAACGATGAAATCTTCTGGTCTGTACAGTACAGCAGCGCTACGTTGGAAGACTTGAGCAAAGACGGTAATATGCAACAATCGGTATTCGGCGTATACTTAGGCGGTGCCGAAGAAAAAAACAAATACAACGCCGGTTACCTTGCGCCGACCGTTCATCTGCACAATCTCTTTACGAAAGGTGACAAGCGTTATGAAGGTACATTCATGCTGGAACTGCATAAATTCTACTATGATTATTACACTGCTCCGACAACCTCTCCCATTAAGTATTTCTATGCTCCCGGCTGGATGTCGGATGCTGACATCACTGCTTGGAAGAACGAAAATCCGACTCTGCGCCAGAATGCGACTGTCATCAAAATGAGTGAGATGAGCGAGGACAGAAAAGGCAATATGACAGCATACGCCGATAAGTGTACGGATGATTACGGAGTGGCTTGTATAAGAAAGTTCGACGACCCCACTTCCGCGTTTTCTATGACCGGCAGCACGCATGACATCATCTTAGCGCGTCTGGGAGAAACTTATCTGGTAGCCGCAGAAGCTTATGTAAAACTGAATCAGCCCGACAAGGCAAAGGTTAAGATTAACGAGCTGCGCGAACGTGCTACGGAAGCCGGATATGACCTCTCGGTACAGGAAAGTGATGTGACCGGAGAACAAGGCATCGACTTTATTCTGGACGAACGCGCGCGTGAGTTGGCAGGAGAATATCACCGTTGGATGGACTTGAAACGTACCGGACGCTTAATTCAATATGTTGCCAATGGCACTTATGACGGACAAGCATGTTTCGCATATAATCACGATAACATCAAAGTCAGTGACTTTGTGGGCAATGACGGCAATTACAAAATACTCCGCCCCATCCCATTGGATGCCATCAACCGTAATAAAGAAACTGTAAAACAGAATCCCGGATTTTAATAAATTGCACTATGATGAAATTAAAGATATTCCTGATAGGCATTTTATTTCCCGCCGCTGTCTTTGCACAGAAAGCGCCTTCTTTAGATGCTTTGCAGGACGGAATACACCATTGGAACCTACTGCACCCTGACCGTACCTATGCCCGCTATGCCGAAAAGGATTACGAGAAGATTGCCGACAATCTGATTGCATATCAAAATGAAGACGGCGGCTGGCTGAAAAACATGGACTGGGCAGGCGTACTGAACATAGATTCCATAAAAGCCGGCCTGAAAGACGGGCAGAAGCGGAGTACGCTTGACAACCGGAATACATTCTCGCAAATAGAGTATCTGGCGGATGTGTACACATTAACCAAGAAACAGAAATACAGAGCCGCCTCGGAAAAAGGTCTGCGCTATCTGCTCTCCACACAAAAGGACAATGGCGGCTGGAGAGGCTGGGATGTAGATGCCGTTACTTTTAATGATGATGTTACCACCGGTACTTTGGAACTGTTCAGAAACATACTGCAAGGAGACTCCAGCTTTTTATGGCTGGACTCCGGTATGCTCAATGCAATACAGAAGTCATACGATAAGGGGCTTGCCGTAGTACTGAAAACACAATATGTACAGAATGGTGTTAAAACGGCATGGGCACAACAATATGATAACGAAACCCTTGTTCCCGTAAAAGCCAGGACTTTTGAGCTACCGGGATTAACGGCATGGGAAAGTACTGCAATCACCATCTTTCTCATGGGAATAAAGAATCCCTCCGAAGAGGTTATCCAGGCGATAGAAGCGGCGATAGCATGGTTCAATAACTCTAAAATAGAAGGTATCCGGATTGAACGCGTTCCATTGCAGGGAAAAGATATCATAAACCATGAATATCCTTACGACAACGTAGTGGTTAAAGATGAAACCGCTCCCGCTATCTGGAGCCGTTTTTATGAACTGTCTGACAACAGGCCGTTTATGGCTAAACGTTCCGGTGAGAAAGTATGGAAACTGTCTGACGTAAACGCGGAAAGGCGAACCGGATATGACTGGTACGGTTATTGGCCGGTAGAAGCCTTGAAGATGTACAAGGAGTGGAAAAAACAATTCAAGCATTAAGAAGTTTCCGATAAACCGAAAGGAAGATAATGCTATTTAAATCGAAAGATATTAGATAGGCATTCTTTGCAAGGAAGAGGGGCATCATTTGGATGATGTCCCTCTCGTTTTTACTCTTTTTCTTGTTCATCCTCTCCCCACAATTCCGTATCCGAAGGGGCTTTCTTCAGGCTCCAGGCTATTGCCGAGCCTATAACAAGCAGACTAATTAAATATATAATCATAGTTATGGTTTGGTTTCTAATTATTCAAAGAAAACATATTCAAACGGTTTATGTTCATTTTGAATACGAAATAGCGGTTTATCTCAGCGATTTATCCCGATACTCTGTCGGCGTCATGCCCATTTTCTGCTTGAAACATTTACTGAAATAGCGTGGGTCGTTGATACCGACCATATAGGATATTTGCGTCATGGAATACTCTCCGGTTTCTATCAGCTGGACTGCACGGTTGATGCGCATTTCCTTGATGAACTCGATAGGCGCCAAACCTGTCAGGGTTTTCAGCTTCTTGAAGAAAACAGAACGGCTGACGGCCAGTTCCCGAACAAAATCATCCACCACCAAGTCACCATTATCCATATTCTTCTCCATAAGCTCTACAAGCTTATCCATAAACTTACGGTCGTTGGGCGACATCACCGGAGCTTTATCCGCTTCGGGAACATCCGTTATATTCTCGTCATTCTGCTCTCCGGAGGCGGGAACGGGCGCCGCAACTCCTGCCGGCATTAAGTCCTGACGGTACAGAGCCTGCAACTTCTGCCGTTGGGCAAGCAGATTCTTTACACGCGCTTTCAGGTAGGTAGCGCTGAAAGGCTTGGTTATATAATCATCGGCACCGTATTCCAATCCTTCCAGCTTACTTTCGATGGACGACTTCGCCGTAAGCAATACAATGGGAATATGGCTGGTAGTCATATCGGCACGCAGTTCACGGGTCATGGCGATACCGTCTTTTTCCGGCATCATCACGTCACTGATAATAATATCCGGCAGGAACTTCAACGCTTTATTCAGCCCCTCCACACCATTGGCAGCCTCTACAATGCGATACTCGGAAGCGAAGATACTGCGCAGGAAGATACGCAGTTCGGAATTATCTTCTACCAAAAGCATCAGGCCTTTGGATGTTTCCTCAGCCTCTTGCCCTTGCGGAGCCTCTTCTGCCGGCGGTTGCGGGGAAACGGTTTCTTCCGTACCCGCCATACTCTGCCGACGGATTTCCAGACCGGCTGTTGTATCATCCTGCATAAATTCCACCGCCTCGTCATAATGCTCCTTACCTTTCATAAAGTCTATCTTGAAGCAGCTTCCTTCACCCAATTTACTGTCTACCGAAATCAGCGCCTTATGCATTTCCACCAGCTCCTTCACCAATGAAAGACCGATGCCCGTACTCGGATTGAACAAGTTACGGTCTACCAGATTCTCGAACCGGACAAAGATTGATTTCTTCTTATTCTCGGCAATACCGATGCCCTGGTCTTGCACGCCGATGGAAACCGTCTCCTCGTCCTCATGGATGAACAGCTTAATCATCTTTCCGTTCGGAGTATACTTGAAAGCATTGGAAAGCAGGTTGAAAATAATCTTTTCATATTTATCCGCATCTACCCACAGATAAAGCTCCGCCTTTTCCGTCTCAAACAAGAAGTCTATATGATGCTCCTCGGCCACAGAATCGAAGTTCTCCATAATCTTACGGGTAAAAGCCACCACATCAATGCGCTGCACCTGCATTTTCATCTTCTTGTTCTGAATCTTCCGGAAGTCGAGTATCTGATTGATAAGACGCAGCATGCGGTTCGTATTGCGTTCTACCACCTGTAACTGCTCGCGGGCATCCGCCGGTAATTGCGTATTCGCCAGCACGTACTCAACCGGACCGGAAATCAATGTCAAAGGAGTACGCAGTTCATGAGAGATATCCGTAAAGAAGCGCAGTTTCATGTTTGTCATTTGCTGCTCCACGGACACCTCATGCTTCAAGCGATAGATTGTAAACAGGATATAAACGGCTGTAACGATAATCAGCAATACGAACAATACATACAGGAAATAGGCGAAAGGAGTTTCCCAGAAAGAAGGAAGCACCTCTATATCGAGCAAGCGCGTATTTTCCGTCCATATCCCTTCGGCATTGGTGGAGCGGACCTTAAACACATAATGGCCTTTGGGCAGGTTGGTATAGGTAGCCATCCGTTGCTTGCCTACGTAGTTCCACGCCTTTTCAAAGCCTTCCAGAATATAGGCGTACTGTATTTCCGAAGGTTCCGTATAGTCGAGCGCCGCAAACTGAATGGTGAAAATATTCTCTTTGTGAGAGAGCGTCAGCTTGCGGGTATCGTCCAGGCTCTGTCGCAGTATCGAATTCGTACCCGGTATCACATCTTCATTTGATATCAACAGTTTAGAGAAAACAATCGGCGGGACGTAGCCGCTTTTCCGGGTGGAGTCCGGATTGAAAAGGAAAATGCCGTCGCTCGTTCCGTACATGAGGTCTCCCCATGAGGTATAAAGCGATGCCGCCTCGCTGAAACGTACACGGAACGAGATACGCTCGTCGGCGTAATTCTCGAACCGTTCTTCTCCCGGGATAAACTTACTGATACCGTTCTCGGTGCTCATCCAGAGATTTCCTCCGTTATCCTCACGAATGGAAAGCAATATATCCGAAGGCAGGCCATCCTCAACGCAGTATGACCGGAACCTTGCATGGCCGTCCGCGTTTACAGACAGCAGCTTATTCAATCCCCCGCCAAAGGTGGCCAGATAGAGTTCTTTTTTACGGGTGGACAGAATCCAATGCACGTCATTGTTACTCAAACTGTACATATCGTCCTGCACACGCAGATAATGATGGAATACGGCATCTTCCGGATTTTTGAAACTACCGTTGACCATCAGCGCCCCGACAGTAGTGGCAATCCATATATTACCCTGATGGTCGCCGGTTATGAAGCGCACCTTATGGCATTTGTCGATAGGAAAGCCTTTTCAGGTTGTTGCGGTGATTGACAAATATCTCCTTACCGTCCCGGTTGCGGGTCAGATAATTTATCCCGCCGCCGAAAGTGGCAACCCAGATACGACCTTTATCATCCTCGTAGACACAATACACATTGTCATCGCTCAAACTGTAAATATCATCTTTCCGATGTTGAT
>ENA-OQAB01001640-OQAB01001640.1-human-gut-metagenome-genome-assembly--contig:-NODE-1640-length-10384-cov-2.682363_pt1 | contig 10384 bp, 8 predicted proteins | sample MGYA00242490_ERZ504517 | MGnify/ENA primary metagenome ERZ504517 (study PRJEB26092, sample SAMD00036298) | human gut metagenome | host: Homo sapiens | study: EMG produced TPA metagenomics assembly of... | reverse complement strand
AGTTGCCGTGACCGGACCGAGGCAGGTCGGCAAGACGACTATGCTCAAGCATCTGATGGAGGAAGAGGCCGAGAGCGGTGTCGACCGAGTTTACGTAACGCTTGACAACACGGCAATTCTGCAGACGGCGAAGGAAGATCCGGCGCTTTTCCTGCAGCGCTATCGTCCGCCTGTTCTGATTGACGAGATACAGAAGGCCCCCGAGCTTCTTCCGTATATCAAGATGATCGTCGACGAGCGCGATGATTGCGGATCCGTGTGGATTACTGGTTCCCAGCCGCTGCACTTGATGAAAGCCGTGTCCGAGTCCCTGGCCGGCCGCGTCGGCATCGTGGAAATGCTCGGTCTTTCGCATTCCGAGGTGGCTGGCACCCCCTCGGAACCGTATCTGCCCAGCGCAGACTACTTCATGCGGCGCGTGGATATGGCGAAGCCCTTCGGGGTGTCGGAAGCGTATCGGCAGATATGCGCGGGTTCGCTGCCCGGCATCCGTGCCCTGCCCGACGATTTGCGTGCGGGCGGTTACGAGTCGTATCTGGATACGTATATCATGCGCGACATCCGGGATCTCGCGCAGGTGGGCGACGAGCTCAAATTCAGGCGTTTCATGGCGGCATGCGCTGCCCTCACGTCGAGGCCGGTGGTGTACGCCGAACTCGCCAGGCTTGCGGACATCGATCAGAAGACTGCGAAGACGTGGCTTTCGTTGCTGGTAAGTTCCTACCTGGTGAAGGTGGTCGAGCCGTACTCTAACAACATCCTAAAACGATTGAGCAAGCAGCCCGTCATGCATTTTCTCGATACCGGTCTTGCGGCGTATCTTTCCGGGTGGAGCAGTCCCGAGGCGTTGGAGGTCGGTGCCATGAGCGGGCAGATTTTCGAAACGTACGCATTCGGCGAGGTCTACAAGAGCTTCCTCAATGCGGGCAGGCGAGCTCCGCTGCATTTCTTCAGAACGAACGACAAAAAGGAAATCGATATGCTTTTGGAACAGGATGGCGTGCTCTTTCCGATAGAGGTGAAGAAGACCGCGTCGCCAAGCAAGAAGGACGCCCGCAATCTCAACGCCATCGATCCGGTGACGTTCGACGACGTTCCTGTAGAGCTGCGGGCTTTCAAGCGCGAAGTGGGGATGGGGTGCATCCTCTGCATGACCGAAGATGCCTTCCCCATAGTCTCGCAGGTGTGGGGCGTTTCCCGTGTGGGCGGTGTAAGGAGTGCTGATGAAAGAGCTGTCGACGTTCGTGCTGGAGAACGGCGCGTTGTCCGTGATCATCTCGGCCCGTGGGCGCGGAGCTGCAGGGCGTCGTATGCGGCGGCGTCGAGCGCAGCTGTGGTCGGGCGACCCTGCGGTGTGGGGTCGTCGGGCTCCTTTGCTGTTCCCGCTGATCGGGCGCTTGCGTGACGTTGGTACGCGAACGGGGGCCGGCGCGTGGATGCGCCGATGCACGGTTTCTGCCGCGACCGCTTGTTTGCCGCCGAGCAGGAGTCGGGCGCGCGCGTCCGTTTCGAGACGATATCCGACGAACAGACCCGGGCGGTCTATCCCTTCGATTTCCGGTTGACCGTCGACTTCTCGCTCGAGGGTTCCTCGATCGTCAAGTCGCACACCGTTGAGAACCTGGGCGACGTCCCCCTGCCGTTCGAGCTGGGCGGCCACGAGGCGTACGCGACGCGCTTGCTGCCGGGGGAGCGCATGGCGGATTGCTTCGTGCGCTTCGAAGACATCGATAAGCTCGAGATGTTCGGGATGGACGAGGCTGGGATACTGACGCTGCCGAAGATCGAAGTGCCGCTGGAAGACGGCCGCTTGACCAGGACGCCCGAGCAGCTGGGCATCGATACCGTCGTGCTGGAGAACGTTCCCGGCAGCGTCGCGACGCTAGGCAGCGCGAAGGGCGGCTACGAGGTGACGGTGGAGTTCCCCGATTTCCCCTATCTGGGCATTTGGACGAAAGCCGGTCAAGGCGATGCCCGCTACCTGTGCATCGAGCCCTGGTCCGCGCTGCCCGACGCTCGGTTCTCCCCGCGCGAGCTGTCCGAGAAGCCCGGCGTGCGCACGCTCGATCCGGGCGAGCGCGCCACGCTGACGTACCGGATGACGTTTCGCTAGGAGGCGCCATGGACGAAAAGCGCAGGTGCTCGTGGGCGGGCGACGTGCCCGTGTACGTCGATTACCACGATAACGAGTGGGGAAAGCCCACCCATGACGATCGCATGCTGTTCGAGCTGTTGGTTTTGGAGGGCGCGCAGGCGGGCCTCTCGTGGCTGACCATCCTGAAGAAACGCGAGGCGTACCGCGAAGCGCTCGACGGCTTCGACCCCGCCAAGGTGGCGCTTTACGACGAGGCGAAGGTCGAAGAGCTTATGACGAACGAGGGGATCGTGCGCAACCGCCGCAAGATCGACGCGGCCATAACTAACGCGAAGCTGTTTCTGGACGTGACCCGCGAGTTCGGAAGCTTCGACGCGTTCATATGGGACTATGTGGATGGCGAGCCTATCGTGAACCGCTGGAAAACCCAGGCCGACGTGCCGGCGACCACGCCGCTCTCCGATCGCATCAGCAAGGATCTCAAGAAGCGCGGCTTCAAGTTCGTCGGCTCCACCATCGTCTACGCCTACCTGCAATCCATCGGCATAGTGAACGACCACGTGGTCGATTGCTTCGCGTATCGGGAGCTTACGTCGTAAGGATGGTTCGGCCTCCGTCGTCATGGCGGGCATTTGAAAGCTAGGCCGATGCCGTTTCCCCCTCTTCGTCCAGCAGCTTGCGCGCGTATGCAATTGCATCGTCGATATTGCTGCGGAAATGGTCTTCTCCCACCATGTCCACGAAACCCGCGCGGCGCATGGTTTTCATCGGCTGCTCGTTGGCGTGCGAGAAGATGAGGCTGACGCCGTTCTCGCGGCAGTACCCGTAGAGGTTCTCCAGCGCGTTCATGCCCGTCGAATCGAGCGATGGCACGCCTCGCATGCGGATGATCAGGTACTTCGTGAAGGATTTCACCGATATGTCGGATATGCGATCGGTCATGCCGAAGAACATGGGTCCGTTGATCTCGTACACGCGCACGCTTTCAGGGAGTTCGCGCAGGTGCGTGACCTCGGAATCCTCGTCGCAGTAGTATTTCCAGCCGCGAACCTCGGTCTCCTCGCTCACCATCTTCATGAACAGGACGACCGTGATCAGCATGCCCACGGCAATCGCCACCACCAGGTCGAACACGACGGTCAGCGCGAAGGTGAGCAGCAGCGTGGCCACCGCTCCTCGGGAGGCCGTCTTGCACAAGTGTGCGAAATTGCGCCATCCCGACATGTTGTAGGCGACGTGCAGCAAGATGGCCGCGATGGTCGGCATGGGGATGAGGGCTGCATAGGGCATGAAGAACACGAGGACGATCAACAGCACGAGCGCATGGGTCATGCCGGCGACGGGCGTTCTGCCTCCGTTCTTCACGTTCGCGGCGGTGCGCGCGATGGCGCCGGTTGCGGGGATTCCGCCGAATAGCACCGAGCCGATATTGCCCACGCCCTGCGCAACCAGCTCCATGTTGCTGCGGTGGTGCGAGCTGATCATGCTGTCGGCGACGACGCAGGACAGGAGCGATTCGATCGCGGCCAGGATGGCGATGGTGATGCCGTTGGGAAGCTGGTCGGCCAGCAGGTCGACGTTGAGTTGGGGAATGCGGAATTCGGGCAGGTCGCTGCTGATGACGTACAGGTCGCCGATGGTGCTCACCTGCATGCCGAAGCCGCTGACCAGGGCGATTCCCGCGATGAGCGCGACAAGGGATCCGGGGATGCGTTCGCTGACCTTAGGCCAGGCGAACAGGATGGCGAGGCAGACCGCTCCCACGACGAACGCTTGCCAGTTGGCCGTTCCGATGCTTTGGGCGACGGCCTGCAGCTTGTCCATAGTCTCGACCGTGGGCGCGCCGGCGGGGAAGGCGAGGCCGAGGAAGTCTTTGACTTGACCGATGACGAGGGTCACGGCGATGCCTGCCGTAAAGCCCGTGGTGATGGTGTAGGGAACGAACCGGATGAGCGATCCCAGCTTGAAGAAGCCCATCAGCATGAGCAGCACGCCGGCGATGACGGTGGCTGCGACGAGGCCGTCCATGCCGTCGGTTGCCACGATGCCTGCAACGATGGTGGCGAACGCCGCCGTGGGGCCCGAGATCTGCACGCGGCTGCCGCCGAGGAACGCGATGAAGAACCCGGCGACGATGGCCGTGTAAAGGCCTTGCTCAGGGCTCACGCCCGAAGCGATGGCCAGCGCGATGGAAAGAGGCAGCGCCACCACGGCCACCATGACGCCCGAAACGACGTCTTTGGGAAGCTGTCGTTTGAGCTCTTCGCTGTCGGTGTGCTTGATGATGCTGAAAAGTATCGGTTTGATCTTGTCGCGTTGCAATGCTCTGCTCTTCCATGTCGTCGCTTCTGCTCGGTGCGCGCGAAAAAGCGTTCCGCCCGGATCGACCGGGCGGAACGCAAGCGAATACTATGCGGTTGGATTCGATTTTGCGCTTCGCCATTATACTGCAAGATTACAAGAGGGCAACAAATCGGGGAAACCCAGGATCCGTCCAACGCAGTCGCCTAGTCCGTTTCCTCTGTCCCTTTTCGTTCGGCATCGTGCTTTTGACCTGAGTCGTTAAACGATCGATCGCTTCTTGCGAGTCCTTAATTGGCCTGATTCTCGCAATTGGCTATTTAATTGACACAGCGGGCTCATTATATTCGAATCGCGAAAACTTGAAAGTTGCACGACGGGATAAGAGCGGGTGGAGCGAGAAGCTCCGCGAAGGATGAATGGAGGCCCCTTATGTCGGGAAACGCGGTCATCGAAAGCCTGAAAACTCGGCGCGCGGTGAGGAGTTATGCAGATAGGCCCGTGGAGCGCGAGAAGCTCGAGGCGATCTTGGAGGCTGCAACCTATGCGCCTACGGGAATGGGGGCTCAGTCGCCTGTGATCGTGCTGGTGGAGAGCAAGGAGACCAGGGACAAGGTAGCCGCCCTCAACGCGGGGGCGATGGGGCGCGACACCGATCCCTTCTACGGGGCTCCTGCAGTCGCGATCGTGTTCGGCCACAAGGACGTTGTGCCTACCTGGTTCGAAGACGCTTGTCTTGTGGCGGGCAACCTTCTGAACGCGGCGCATGCCGTCGGAGTCGATTCGTGCTTCATCTATCGTGCCAAGGAGGTCTTCGAGACCGACGAGGGTCGGGCGCTTTTGAAGGAGTGGGGCCTCGACGGTGATTACGTGGGCGTCGCCAACTGTATTCTGGGCTACGGCGACGGCTCTGCATCCGAGCCGAAACCCCGGAAAGACGGGTACGTGAGGATCGTTTAGGCGGAACGCGTTGGGAGCCGATTCCGTTGGAGCGAGAGGATGGAAGCCATGTTCAAAAGTCCCTTCAGCCGCTGGTGCGACCAAATGTGGCTTTACCTCGTTTATCTTCTCGGGGTTGCGATGACCTGCTATTTGCTGTGGAATTGGGCAGCGTTCGATCTTCCGCAGAAACTCGCCTGCATGCTGGCCGTTGCGGTTCCCTTGCATGTCTTCGAGGAGAACACGTTCCCCGGAGGTTTCTTCTACATGAACAACATGGGCTTCGGTTCGAAAGAACCCATGGTCTATCCTCAGAACCGTTGCACCAACATGATCACGAACCTAGGAGCCGAGATCGTCATAATCGCCGTTGCGCTCAACGCTGCGACGATCGAACCGGTTGTCATGAGCCTGGTGGTCTTCTTCGCGCTGGGGGAGACCGTGAATCACACGCGTAGCGGCATCCTCATGTACCGCAAGTTCAAAGACCGGGGAAAGCGAACCGTCTACGGTCCCGGCCTCGTCACGTCTTGGTGCGTGCTCGTCCCGATGGCTGCCGTGGCGCTCAGATGGCTCGTCGACTGCGGGGCGACCGTGTGGGAGGTAGTCGGCGGCATCGGGATATTCCTGGGGATCGCCGTATTCCTCATCCTCGTTCCGTTCGCGTTCTCGATTCGCATCAAGAGCAGGGAATACGCCTTTCGCGACAAGGGCTACTTCGAGAAGTACGTTGACGGCTCGCGTTGAGGGCTGCCTGTGGGACAAGCGTCTTGTCGAGGACAAAAAAGCGCGTTCGGTTGGCGAGCTCGAAGAGTCGGTGGCGACTGCGCCCCAGATGCAGATGGCTTATGCGCGCCTATTTTTTTTTGGGGGGGGGTTGGTCAGGATAAGCTCATTAAGGGTATTGTCTTCCAGAATGCTCGCGCATATGCTCCTAGCGGAACAAGTCATCATGGGATCCGGTTCGCTGCATAAGGGCTAAACCATCAAACGTCCTCCAGATCAAAAGTCAGTTGTGTAGCTTTTCGAACGACTCCGTTGTGCTCTCAATAATCAAATCGATAACATCAGCTAAAGGCGCATCGTCGACGTGACGCTTGTCGAGCTTTTTCAAGTCTCGTTTAAAAGCAGGCGTGAATTCAGCTTTCAGGAGGGCCATGCTTACGCCCTCGCCGCACAAGAAGGTTGCGGCCGGAGTCGTAAAAGGCGCCTATTCCGCCAGCAGCGATGATGGATTCGGCTTCCTAAATGCTACGAAGTCTCGTTTCGTTCGGCTCGTGATTGTCGAAATCCAGGGGAATGCGACAATCGCGAGCCGTCTGTTTCCACAAAGCGCGGGTAACGGAGGAAAGGTCGAATCCGTAATATTCTGCAACTTCAGCGGCCGCACGTGGGAAGCCTTATCAGGTACTATATATAGAATAGCATCATGGATAGCAGATTGATTTGCGTACTGGCGAACGACATGATTGAGGGCGTAATGAAAGATATTCCCATAGCTGATTATCCAACCCCACGGACGTGGTGTATGAAAGCTCAAGCTGCACCGAACATTCCACGTGGCTCCATGGGCATGACAGGTGCCTTGAGGATAATTCTGGAAGATGTGGCAAGCGGAAAACCTCAAACCTCTCCTGTTGGCATTCCCGGTTCAGATTCGGAGGTCACCCTTGGCGTTTGCTGCCAGCGTTTAAGACCTGTAGGTCTGGTTAGAGATAAAAATGGTAGCTGGTCCCTCTCTGAGGAGGCTGAGAAATGGCTTTCGTCGAAGGATGACGGCTACTTAGCGGCCGTACTCTGTGCAAATACAAAATACTTAGGCGAAATACTCTACCTCTTGCAGAAGCCGATGAAGGCTTCGATGCTTCAAGAGATCGCAACTACGCAGTATTTTATGCCTTGGAAGAAAAATAGCGAGGTTAATCGGCGTACCGTATGGCTAAGGGATTTGGGTTTAGTCGTCTTTCATGAGCATTCGCTGCTATATGAATTGACTGATGCCGGGCGATCGTTCCTAAAAACCATCGAAGTTGTTTTTCCCGAGTCTATTTCGGAAGGGGAGCTATCTGATCCCCTTGTCTACGAGGCTTCGCCCTGGGCTTTATCTTTATGTGAGCTAGAGCAGGAAGATTTGAGGTCTAGGAAAGGGAGTATCGGTTATTACCCCGGCGGCAAAGCTGAATTAATATCTACGCTCACTGCTTATATTGCATTTTTTGAAGCTCCTAGAACGAGAGAGGAAGTCGAAGCTTTTTCGACGGCAAATTACGGAATCAAGCCTTCTTCTGCTCGCTCATTTCTAAACATGCTATCGGGAATCGGCTTTGTTGAAAGAGCGTCGAGGAACCGCTATCAGGCAACCGAGCTTGCGATTCTCTGGAACAAAGACGCCAACCCATTAAATATGTGTTGCTGTTTGCATAAGGCATGTATGTTTGTTTTCGAAATCTTGCACGAATTAAAGAATCGACCAAAAACGAAAAACGATCTTTCAGCTGCCTCTATCGTTAAATACGGATTCGAGAAAGAAAATGGTTCTGAAATATTAAAGCGCATACATTTTCTTCAGCTGGCTGGCTTGTTAAGAGATCACAAAGCGGATGAATTTGCGATTACTCAAGCAGGAGAGAAGTTGCTTGAATCGGTATCTGTCCAGAGCGTCTGCGAGTCAGTCGACTCTTCTGCAAGCGATAGCATTGCGTCGACTCCTGTCTCTTGCTGCGAAGAGCTACTCGCGGAGTTGCACTTATCATCAAAAGATTCTAGCAATCATGGACGATTCGAGCGTGCATGTGCCGAGGCTTTCAAAAGGCTTGGATTTAAATCGGAATGGCTTGGAGGTTCTGGGAAGACAGACGTGCTTGCCTCCACGTATTCGGCGGCTAAATACGCTTACCGCATCACGATTGATGCGAAATCTACAGCAAACGGCTTAGTCAACGAATCTCAATTGAATTTCGACACGCTAGTAGACCATCGAAAGCGTCACGATGCGCAATTCGCTATTGTTGTTGGATGCGGCTTTCAGGGTGAACGGGTGGTTTCTCGCGCCATCAAGCATAAAATCGTGCTAATAGACGTGGAGTCTTTGTGTAAGTTGATTAGACTGCATGAGAAGACACCTCTAAGTGCCCAGGATTATAAAAATTTATTTGAGAAATACGGGCTTGCGGATTTGAATGTGCTGGATCCTGCGCGTTCTCGCCTTGTGAGAAGCGGTGTCGTGCTTCATGCGGTGATGGATTGCTTGGCCTCTGAAAGCAATGATGAAGTTATCGGAGGAACATTGTCCGTTCGCGAATTGTATGTTCTGCTGAAGGCTCGAAACAGAGGTTTATCTCCATCAATAGATGAGATCGAGAACATGCTTGCATTCTTGTCCTCGCCCATGATTAATTGCGTCGGCAAAACAAAGGGCGAGTACTACGCAATTGGATCATTGAACGAAGCGTCTAATAAGTTTGCGTTTTATGCAAATGCGTGTCTAGCGCATTAAATGTGTATGATGAAAAGTTACGAGTCTGTATTCTGCTATTGATCAGAGGTCGAATTTCTCTTGAGAGCTACGCATGCGCGGCGATATATGGCGGAAAAGGAGCCCCTGGATCTCGCTTGATTCAGGGGCTCCTATGGAAAAGCATCTTCGTGTTTTCGCGGTGGCTTGCTCCGATTAGGGGATTGCCGCCACTTAGTGCTAATATGCGCTTAAGTGCCAAATAAAGCGAACGTATGTTTGTCTATTCCCACTCGATGGTTCCGATGGGCTTCGGCGTGAGGTCGTAGACCACGCGGCAAATCCCCGGGACTTCGGCCAAGATGCGTGCGGTGATCTTCTTCAGCAGCGCCCAATCGAGTTCCGGCACTTCGGCCGTCATGGCGTCCACCGTGTTCACCGCACGGATGATGGCGGGCCATTCGAAGGCGCGCACGCCGTCGCGGACGCCGGTGGCGCGGAAGTCGGGGACGCTCACGAAGTACTGCCACACCTTGCCTTCGAGGCCGGCCGCGGCGAACTCGTCGCGCAGGATGGCGTCGGCCTCGCGCAGCGCCTCCAGGCGGTCGCGCGTGATGGCACCGAGGCAGCGCACGCCCAGGCCCGGGCCGGGAAGCGGCTGCGCTCGACCATGCCCTCGGGCAGACCCAGCTCACGGCCGATGACGCGCACCTCGTCCTTGTACAGCAGCTTCACGGGCTCGCACAGCTCGAACTGCAGGTCGTCCGGCAGACCGCCCACGTTGTGGTGCGCCTTCACGCCGTCGGATTCCAGGATGTCGGGGTAGATGGTGCCCTGCGCGAGGAAGCTCACCTCGTCGCCCACCTTGCGGGCCTCCTCCTCGAACACGCGGATGAACTCGGCGCCGATGATCTTGCGCTTGGCCTCCGGTTCGGCCACGCCGTCGAGCAGCTCGAGGAAGCGGTCGGTGGCGTCCACGTACACGAGGTTCGCGTCCAGCTGGTTCTGGAACACGTCCACCACCTGCTCGCTCTCGCCCTTGCGCATGAGGCCGTGGTTCACGTGCACGCAGATGAGCTGCTTGCCGATGGCTTTGATCAGCAGCGCCGCCACCACCGACGAGTCCACGCCGCCGGACAGCGCCAGCAGCACCTTCTTGTCGCCGATCTGGGCGCGGATCGCGTCCATTTGCTCGTCGATGAAGGCGTTCGCCAGCTCGGGGGTGGTGATTCGCTCCATGTCTTCGGGGCGCTTGTTGGGGTCCATGCGGGGGTCCTCCTCGTGTTCGGCAATGATCTGAGGGAATTATACGTGAAACGAGGCGGGTGCATAGGCAGGTCGTTCGTTCTTTCAGGAAGTCGCTCAGTATCCCATCTCGTAGAGGCGCGCGTCGTCGATGCCGAAGTAGTGCCCGATCTCGTGCACGACGGTCTTCCCGATCTCCTCGACGATCTCCGCGCGCGAGCCGAAGCAGCGCTCATGGGGACCTTTGAACACGGTGATCACGTCGGGGACGTCGCCGTCGTAGCCGTCGGCGCGATCGGGCAGCGACACGCCGTCGTAGAGCCCCAGCAACTCGTTGTCGCAGACGGAAG
>ENA-OQAB01001638-OQAB01001638.1-human-gut-metagenome-genome-assembly--contig:-NODE-1638-length-10390-cov-2.009159_pt1 | contig 10390 bp, 9 predicted proteins | sample MGYA00242490_ERZ504517 | MGnify/ENA primary metagenome ERZ504517 (study PRJEB26092, sample SAMD00036298) | human gut metagenome | host: Homo sapiens | study: EMG produced TPA metagenomics assembly of... | reverse complement strand
ATTATTGGCTCCGGCAAATGTAGACTGTGGCTTCTCAATAGTTGTAAAATAACGAATTGAAAGATAGGATTATTAGTAGTATAAAAGATTTTTCGGGTATTTTGTAGATAGGTTAGTATAGTTAAGATAAAGTAGTTAGGTTAGTTAAGGCATTAAAAGATTGACGCGGCCTTTCACAGGAGGTTTAATTTTAAACACTGTGAAAGGCTGCGTTTTTTATTTGTTCTATTCAGGTTTATCGCCGGATTCCTGAATATCGAAAGCACTACTGAAACTGACTATTAATACGATACATCCACCCAATATACCGATAATCATATAAGCGATACGGATATCGAACGCCTGCGAGATGGCACCGATAAGCAGGGGAGCAATCAACGAACCTATAAAACTGATACTTGACAGAATGGTAAGTGCAATACTGACCGGTGTTTTTGATTTGGCTCCCACGAAGCTGTACAAAGTAGGCACAATGCAGGATATTCCCAAGCCGACCAGCATGAAACCTAAAGAATTGATGATTACTTTCATGGCCATAGATTCGAAAACTCCTCCTAACAGGGCAGAAACAAAAAAGCCGATACAGATAAAGCTGCCCGCCAGTTGCAGGACTTTCTTCTTTCCCCAAAGCTGATAAGCATAGTTAGTCAGGAAACGGCCCGTTGCCATCATAATCATAAATACAAGAAAACCGATTTGCAATGACTTAGGTACGTGAACCACTGATTCGAAATAAACGGCACTCCAGTCGAACATTGCGCTTTCTACAATCAGCGCGAACAGTCCGACAAGTCCTAACTGCAAAAGCAACATTTCCGGTTTTTGAAATAACAGGCGAAAACCATTGGGAGCTTTGGCTGTATTTCTTTCCTGCGTCTTTGTATCAGAAACTTCCGCTTCCTGCGGTGCGCTCTCCTGCAAATATTTCCGCCCGGAAAGTGCAATTATAAGGATGATTATAAATATCAGTGTGTAATGCCAAATAGGGGAGACTCCTGCCAAAATCATTACGAAGCCGATAAGTGCTCCTGCACATGCCCCCAGACTCCATCCTCCATGAAAAGTGGCCATAATGGTTTTACCATACAAACGTTCCACTTCAATGCCTTGTGTATTGAATGATATATCGCACAAATTCCAGCACACACCGAAGCAAAAGAGCAGAAAGCCTAAAAGATAGACCTCATAGGCCAGCCCAATGCAAAGCAGGGATGAAGCGTATCCTAGGATACTGACCTGTACCATGCTCCGGCTTCCTAACTTCGAAACAAGATAACCAGCCAAGGGGATCGCGACAAATTTTCCGACAGGGATCATAAATAAAATCAGTCCCCAGTAGAAAGCATAATTTGCGGCAAAAACGTCTTTGAAATCAGGGATTCGGCTGGCCCAACTTGCCATACAAAGTCCTTGAGCGAAGAAAAAAGTCAATATGGCAAAGCGTATTCATCTCTTTTGGAATGCGTAAATTGGTTATTCATGCATTTTTTATTTTAATCGCGGCAAAGGTATCTATTTTTTTGTACTTTTGCGCCGATTTAAAATATTCATATTCATGAAGATCAGGCGAATCTTTAATTATCCATAGGTAAATTTATTGCAGAATATTCAGCCATTTAATGGGGCCGGAGTACACACCTCGCGGTGGTACGCAACACAAGCGTATTGGAGAGGCTTCGGACTAGATGTCAAATTAAGCGTATTTCATAGAAACATCATTCTGACCATTATAGACAAAGAAACAAACGAGGCTTGTAACGAGGTTATAGACATTCCTGCACACCCGATCAGTTTTGAACATAATTCAGAGTTAAGCGCATTGAGCTGGGAAGCAGTAGACAATCATTTGTCATTGGAAGAATTGAAAGATAAATACAAGAAGATCATTTCTGCTCCGCGGATACACTCTCTTTTCGTATTATTATTAGTAGGATTTGCCAATGCCTCTTTCTGTAAATTATTCGGCGGTGATTTAATTTCGATGGGAATCGTGTTCTCGGCTACCATTACAGGATTCTACCTGAAACAACAAATGCAGGCGAAAAAGATCAATCATTATGTTGTATTTATTGTTTCGGCTTTTGTTGCTTCCCTGTGTGCTTCTACCGCACTGATTTTCGATACAACTTCGGAGATTGCCATGGCAACCAGCGTGCTTTATCTTGTGCCTGGGGTTCCCTTGATTAATGGCGTGATTGATGTAGTAGAGGGATATGTATTAACAGGATTTGCCCGTCTGACAGAGGCTTCTTTGTTGATTGTCAGCATCGCTATCGGACTTTCCTTCACATTATTAATGGTAAAAAACAGTTTAATTTGATATGATAGCACTTGACATTCTTACGGATGGATTTTTTGCAGCAGTAGCAGGTATAGGATTTGGGGCGATTTCCGATCCTCCTTTGCGTGCATTCAAGATGATTGCCATACTGGCAGCATTGGGACACGCCTGTCGTTTTTGTTTGATGACCTATTTAGGCGTGGATATTGCCACAGGTTCGTTGTTTGCCGGATTAGTCATCGGCTTCAGGTAGTTTTGTCGGTTAGGGCAAAAAAGTATATTGCCCGTGACGGTATTGTACATTCCGGCGTTGCTTCCCATGATTCCGGGAAAGTTTGCATACAACATGGTAGTTTTCACTTATCATGTGTCTGCAAAATGTGAATGATCCGGATAAGCTGGACAAGTTTATGTCGATGTTCTTCTCTAATACTCTGATAGCAAGCACAGTGATTTTCATGTTGGCAGTAGGAGCTACGTTCCCGATGTTCCTGTTCCCACATAGAGCCTTTTCATTAACAAGACACTAAAACGAACTTTTATGGAGAATTTTTTGGAGAACAATTGCATATTATAATTCAGCTACCTGGCTGTTACAGATAGTTATCATTCTGATTGGTATTGCATTGACCGGATTGCTTATCGGCCGACCACGTCCGTGGGTGAAAATGGCGATGAAGTTCTATATGATAGGTCTGTATACGTGGATTTCTCTGGTCTACTATTATATCTATTGTGAAGAGCGTAGTTATAATGGAGTAATGGCTATGTTTTGGGGTGTGATGGCTATCATTTGGATATGGGATGCGATTACGGGATATACTACCTTTGAACGTACCCACAAATATGATCTACTGTCTTATGTGCTGTTAGCAATGCCTTTTATATATCCTTTGGTTTCATTGGCACGCGGACTTTCATTCCCGGAAATGACTTCTCCGGTCATGCCTTGTTCGGTAGTGGTGTTTACCATCGGATTGTTATTGCTGTTTGCGCAAAAGGTCAATATGTTTTTGGTATTGTTCCTTTGCCATTGGTCACTGATCGGATTATCCAAAACTTATTTCTTTCAGATTCCGGAAGATTTCTTGTTGGCAAGTGCCACAATCCCCGGCCTGTATCTTTTCTTTAGGGAGTATTTCCTGAATAATCTTCATGCAGATACCAAGCCGAAAGCCAAATATATCAATTGGCTGTTGATAAGCGTTTGCGTCGGACTGGCCGTGTTGCTGACTACTACTATGTTTTTGGAATTGGTTCCGAAAGGTTAATCCGGAAACATAGAAGATATTCAAATCAAAAAAAGAGGCCGTTCAAAAAAGCCATTGATCTTATAAAATCGTCCTTACTACGATAGGTTGTAGTAAGGACGATTTTTCTTTTAGGAACTTTGGGAACAGTTTCTTTTATATATCGTATCGTTTACTTAATTGCGTAGAATATCCGTAAGGCATACTGCATCACTGCATCAGGCAACCATTTTTTGCTCTTCGCAAAACAATACCTGTATCCAGGGACCTACTTTCGTCCGAAAAGGAGGATTGGTACGTTCCACTATCTTACAGATGGCAGCACCCAACTTCTGCGGATGGCATCCATTACGTTCTTCTTTTTCTATAATCTCTAATGATTTCAGAAAACTTTCTCCGTAATCGGCATCCAGTCTTGTCTGTTCAGAAATATTCCGGTTATCAGTAAATCCGGTGTTGAAATCTCCCGGTTCTACTACACAAACCTTTATATGGAACGGATGAACCTCTAAAGCTAATGCTTCGCTATATCCCTCCACTGCAAATTTCGAAGCAGAATAAAATCCCTGATAGGGGATTCCCATTACACCACCGATAGAACTGATATTGATAATCGTTGCCTTTTCGCGCCTTTCGCATAGATGGCAAAAACAGCTTTTACACATATTCACTACAACCCGAAAGAAGTTTGTATTCATTTGTATATTCACTTCTTCTTCAGTGGCAAGTTCCAATGCGCCGCCGATACCTATTCCAGCATTATTAATCAATACATCAATCCGTCCCTGCTCCGATAGAATCCTCTCTACGGCTTGACAAACGGAAAAGGAATTGGTAACATCGACAACAAGCATCTTTACTTGATTCATGTCTTCGGAAGGTTTCCGGCTTGTTCCATAAACGATGTGCCCACGTTCCGATAACATTTGAGCGGTAATTCTTGCCGAATCCGGAAGATGCTCCGGTGATAAGTATGACTTGTGGTTGCATATTTTTTATTTGCGGTATGGTACTAACTGCTCAATTATCGTTTCTCCAAGATAGCAGTCATTTCTTCCCGCCAATCCGCACCATTCTTCGGTTGGAACGTTTCAAATCCGAGTTTCTTGCCTATATGGATATTTGAAGCGCCGTCATCTACAAATAATGTTTCGGAAGGAATGATATTACAATCATTCACCATAAATTCGAAAATTTCGGGTGCAGGTTTCGTGTGACCGACCTGATAAGACAAATATAGTTTGTCACAATAATCATTCAACGGCTTTTTCTTCGATGAGAAATCGGGGCTGCATGCCCACGACATAACAAAAGGATTGGTATTACTTAGAATATACACATGATAAGACTTTCTCAATTCCAATATATAATCGAGTTTATTTAGATTCACTTCATTGAAAAAGCCCAGCCATGCCTGTTTGGTTTCCTCCATCGTCAATGGACGACCACATAAATCCCCCAGTTGTTTCTGAAACTCATCCGCGCTTAGCTTTCCTTCTTCCAGTTCTTGAAAGATGCCGGTCTGGTGATATTTATCCAGCCGGGTATCAGCATCTGCCAGTCCCAGTTTGATAAAATGCCTGAACCGCTTTGTCACGATCAATATCTACAATCACTCCTCCAAAAATCAAATACAATGTTTTTAATCATGATATATAATTTTCTTGTTTGCTACAAAGATACGGCTTATCTTCTTAATTAATAGCCCGCAACGGCTTGATATTTGTCAAAAAAAACATAGTGACGCTATCCTGTCAGGATAGTGACGCCATTTAGCAAGGATAGTGTCACTATAAGAACAGAATAGCGTCACTATATTTTGTGTAACTTATAGAAGCATAAATGCCGATTATTTTTTATATTTGCAAATCCAATCAATCCTTTGCAAAGACAAAAATAGAGTTATGAATAATCTTCGAATTTTATTGTATATGATGCTCCTTTCACTGGCTGCCTGTCATCCGGAAGGGACGAGCGTGAAGCAAGGGCTGGACAAGGCTGCGCAACTGATGGAGCAGGACCCTGATACAGCATCCATTATTCTTGAGACTATTCAGTCAAGTCAAATGAATGAAGCTCAACTGGCAGAATATAATTTATTGTGTACCCAGCTCAACGAGGATAAAAACATTCCTCATTCCTCTGATAAGCAGATCAGGCAGGCGGCATCTTATTATGAGAAGAATGGCAATGAATATCAAAAATCCAAAGCATATTATTATCTTGCCTGTGTAGAAAGTGATCTGGAACAGAAAGAGGAGGCAGAAATCCACTTTAAGGAGGCAATCAAACTTGCCAAAGAAACAGAGGAATACGATCATCTGGCAAAAATCTGCAAACGATGTAGTCTTTATTATCAGAAATACGGTAACTTTGATGAAGCACTGGAAATGGAGAGAAAGGCATACGCCAGTCAGTTGATGTTGAATGACGGTAAAAGCGATTCTTCAGTAATTCTTTCTTCTGCTTTAGGAATGTTTGGTGTGATGTCTTTGTTACTTGGGCTACTCTGGAAGAAAAATCGGCACGCACTTTCCCAATTGGATCTTTTCAAAGAAGAAATACTGAAAAAAGATGTTGAATCGGATAAGCTGATGTTGCAATGTAATCATCTCGAAGAGAAGTATCAGTCTCTTCAACTACATATCTATGAAAGTTCCCCCGTTGTCTCAAAAGTACGACAGTTTAAAGAACGGAATGTTTTGTCTTCTAAAATCCCTTCTTTCTCCGAGAAAGACTGGACAGAGTTACTGCGACTTCAGGAAAACGTCTATGGACTTGTATCTAAATTGAAAGAAATAGGTCCGAAGCTCACAGAAGAGGATTTAAGGGTATGTGCTTTTCTGCGGGAGGGAGTCCAACCTGGCTTATTTTGCTGATTTAATGAAACTTACTACCGAAACGCTGACACGAAAGAATTTCCAGAATAAAAACGGAGAAACTGATGCTGGTAAATTCGAAAGAATCATTGGAAGATATTGTTAAGTCATTGGGGGCTTCACCACTTTAACGGAGAAATTTATTTCAGATGCAGAAATGAATGAAAGTTTGGTCTACTATAAAGTTGAAAAACATAAAAACATCTGCCACCTGCAACGAAAAGCGTGTAATATACTAGTTGACAAATAGTTGGAGCGTTGCAGATACCTGCGGCAGATAGGTTGCAGATAAAGTATCTGCAACACGTTATATAATCAAAGAAAAAGCCTTGATTCCTTTATGCAAAGCTATGGGATAATTGGGGTGACTCTATGGAGAAATGATAGTGTCTCTACGGGGAAACGACAGTATCCTTACGTAGAAACTGTAGTGTCCCGCCTTAGAAACTCTCGTTTCCTACCGTGGAAACTGTAATTTCTAATGCCGGAAACGACAGTTCCCCGCCTGGAAACGGGAAGTTAATGTATACAATAAACTTTTGCCCTCCTGGAGAATTGGCTTATGCAAGGCTTATACTGTGTTGCAGATACTTTGATCTGCAACCTATCTGCAACAGTATCTGCCACGCTCCAACTATCTATCAACTAGTGCATTACACGCGTTTGGTTGCAGGTGGCAGATGTTTTCATGTTTTTTCAACTTTATAGAGGAGGATTACGCATCAAAATTAGGGTCACAAGCGTAAGTCATAAACTAAATTCACCTCTGTGTCCTCCGTGTCCTCTGTGGTGAAAACATTATTCCATGCTCTTTAGCCATGCAATTTCTTCTTTCCATTTACTTTCATCCGGTGTTTCTAGTATCAGCGGCATATTATCGAATCTCGAATCTCGCATCAATCTTTCAAAAAATGCTTTTCCGATCAATCCTTCACCAATACTATCGTGACGGTCTACATGGGTGCCCAGTGCTTTTTTTGAATCATTCAAGTGCATACCGCGAAGGTAATTGAATCCCACTTCCTTGTCAAACTCATCAAATACCTTATCATATTCATTGACAATATCATAACCGGCGGTATAAGTATGGCAGGTATCGAGGCAAACACCCACCCGGCTCTTGTCGTTTACCCGGTCGATGATATATTTCAGTTGCCAGAATTCGCTACCTAGATTACTTCCTTGTCCGGCAGTGTTCTCAATAACGGCTGTTACGCCTTTTGTTTTTTCTAAAGCGATATTAATACTTTCTGCGATGAGCGACAAGCAATCCTCTATTGAAATTTTGTTGAGAGAACTGCCTGGATGGAAATTTAAAAGTTTCAATCCAAGCAGTTCGCAACGTTGCATTTCATCCAGAAAAGCGGCACGGCTTTTTTGAAGTCCCTCTTCTTCCGGGTGTCCCAGGTTGATAAGATAACTGTCATGTGGCAGGATATATTCCGGCTGAAAACCGTATTTCTCACAATTCTCTTTAAAGAGGTTGATACTTTCTTCTGTTAAAGGTTTGCTTACCCATTGACGTTGATTCTTGGTGAATAACGCAAAAGCATTTGCTCCTATTTCATGCGCATTAACGGGGGCGAACTCTACGCCCCCGGACGCGCTTACATGTGCTCCGATATATTTCATGGTTACTTCTTTATTTAATTTTACTCTGCAAATATAACGTTTTTATAGGAGTATATGTTTCTTCATCTAAAGCGGGGAGAAATTAAATCTCAAAATCCGGTAAATAGTCTGTCAGGACTTTGTTAACCTGTTTGCCTTTTACCTGATCTGTGACTATCGTTGCACCTTCCTTTTTACCGGCATCATAGTTTAAAGAAACCTTTTCCGTTTTATTGCTTACATAGATGGCAGCTTTCCCTTTTTCTGTCAGGTTACAAGTAATAGTCCAGTCGCCTACCTGAATGGTATTACCTTTGCGAACTACCTGCATATCCGGGCGGTTCTTCCCATGCGTATCCATCACTGTCAGGAAACGGGCGGTTTTACACGGAGCTGTTGTAGAAGAGAAATGCCAGTGATTAGGATATTTCAACGCTTTCCCTTGTGCGTTCGTCACATTTTTCCAGTTGGTTGGCGCACAGAAGAAAGTATCTACCATCGCTTGTTCCGTTTTTGCCGAACTGAAAAGATGGGCAACAGAGACCCCCCCGGCTTTATTCTTACCAATAACTTTCACTTCATCCGTCAGTTCCTGTATTTCCATAGGCAGTTCTACGGTATGTAAAAGATAACTCCATGTTACGGCTTCTTTTCCTTCCAATTCATCATAAATCACAAAAACTCCGGTAGTTCCCAATTGGATGATATGACGACGGAACATATCCAGCTTGTTCTCATCCCATCCTTTTTCGGGCGTATATTGCGTACCGGATAATTCGCCACGTTTCAACCATAGAGGAGAGGTCACTTTACCATAAGCATTGGAAGCGTCTCCTACCATGTAAGCGATTTTCTCTCCTTCATACCACCGTGGAATCCAGCCATATCCTTCCGTCCCGATCTTCTGCGTCATTCCATTCACCAAAATACTGTTGTGCGCACGAGTATTACGATAAGAATACATACAATGATCGTCTGTAAAACCAGTGCGATGTCCGCTACTGTAAAAAATGGCTTTACCTCCGTAGAATGTATTGAAAGCATTTTGATTGGCTAGTGCATGGGAAGTGGAACCGTAGGAACTGGAACGGAACGACAGCATTGCATTCTTATCTATGTCTCCCAAAGAAGTATTCATCGTACCGATTCCCGTTTCATTGAATACTTTTGCCATCGGTAATTCTGCAAGAGTAGGGCCTTCTTGGGGAAGTGCTTTCTTTGTTATACAGCGATACCAGGTCAAGTCTCCGGATTTTCCGAGGAAAGTCTTTTCCATAATATCCGGTTCTTTCTGCAAAATAGTGCGTACATAAGCGGCTGCCCATGGATTGTTACATTCGCGTGCCAAGGCATCTGCATAACCTACTCGTGTACCGTTTGGCTTCATCTTACTTTCATGTGAGTTTCCTTGCCCGGCGGATTTCGAGAATGGGGGCTGTTGATAGATGACGTAGAACGCATTGTTGTTATACCACGGGTCAGCAAAGAAATCGAATCCGCTGATACGGGAATAAAAAGCAGGAACTTCAATCAATGTGCGGAGATTGACCTGAAAATAAGAATCGCCATTGTGCCATCCTCCATCCGTGTTGAGGCCCGGCAGACGGGATACCCACTCATTGTAACAATAATCCACCCAGGTGGAAGCCATCGGCAGTTCGCCATACGTAGCAAACGCAGCCATATTCAGGATACGGAAAGTCATTTGCCAAACATGGTTATCAGCAATACGGTTTTCTAGGTGATTGACATATTCATGATAGAATTTCTTTCCATTTTCACGAATCGTTCTTAAGAGTAGTTTCTTTTCATCCGGAGTCAGCAGGTTATACCATGCGTCATACGCGGAAGTACTCATAGACAGAATGGTGGAACGGTTGAAATCTCCCGCAAAGTACTTACTGTTCTTCCATGAAAGAATTTCGGAAAGACGCTTTATACCTTCTTTGTAGTATACCTCGTTTTTCGTTAGCAAGTAAGCACGTACCATGGCTTCGATATTCGCTTCTTCCCGGTCTACAATCTTACGACTTTCCCGAATCAGAGCGGAACGATATTGAACGATGTTTGTCAGCTTGACAACCTGGGTCGTATCAATTTCTTCTTCCAAATGTTTCAGCGGGTGATTCAGACATTTATCGGCTTTCCGGATGTAAGCCTGTGCTTCCGGATTGTTTTTATTCCGTTCGATGATATTGTCCCAATCTTTGGCATCAAGCAAGATACGGGGATGCGTCTTGGGTAATTTAGCTAACACCTCTTGTAGAGAAGGCGGGTTGAATGTACGTATATGCTCGTCTATATAAAAATGAGAAACGGGCGACCATTCTTCTTTTCCATCCTTGTCAACGTAGGCATATTGCCAATAC
>ENA-OQAB01001636-OQAB01001636.1-human-gut-metagenome-genome-assembly--contig:-NODE-1636-length-10393-cov-3.156439_pt1 | contig 10393 bp, 14 predicted proteins | sample MGYA00242490_ERZ504517 | MGnify/ENA primary metagenome ERZ504517 (study PRJEB26092, sample SAMD00036298) | human gut metagenome | host: Homo sapiens | study: EMG produced TPA metagenomics assembly of... | reverse complement strand
AAACCAGGGATATCAGATTATTAAATTTAAAGTTGGTGTGGAAGGGGGAACGAAACCGTTAAGAGATGTGGAGAGGGTCAGAAAGGTCAGAGAGGCGGTCGGACCGGATATACAGATCCTGCTGGATGCTAATAACTGCTGGGATGCCGCTACTGCTGTGCAGTTCGCGAACCGGATTAGAGAGTTTAATATCTTGTTTTTGGAAGAACAAACAGTGGAAAAGAAGGGGCATTCGTTTAAGACGTTATTTAATGGAGAAAAAGATAAATTAATGGTAAGTCAAAAAAGACTTATCATTTTTTTCAATTTATGAAATTTAATTTTCAAATTAAAATTTTCCGATATAATAGACCTCACTATGGAGGGAAAGAGATGAATAAAAGTATTAAAAGATATATATTGATAGTTTTAGGGTTTATGACTGTAGGAATTGCTTGTGCATTTACTTTAAAGGCAAATATTGGAGTAGGAGCTTGGGATGCACTAGCTAAATCATCTTCTGATATTTTTGGGATTGAAGTAGGAACAATGGGAATTGTTTTTAAATTGTTCATGTGTTGTTGGACAAATAATTATTTTAAGAAAGAAGTTTAAACCAATTCAATTATTACAAGTTCCATTAAGTGTTTTACTTGGAGTAGTGATTAATTTTTGTATTGTATGAGGTACTTACATTTGAATTCAATTCATTTGTTGGTGGAATTTTGATGTATATTGCAGGAAGTACAGTCTGTGCATTTGGAGTATCTATTGTTATGCTACTAGATGAAGTGACTTTTGCATTAGAAGGTTTTTGTATGGCTTTGACGAATGTTATTTCTGCTAAATTTCATGTTGTAAGACAAGGTGCTGATATTTTAAGTGTTATTGCAGTTGTCATTTTAACGCTTATTTTTTAAGATATCATGGTACTGAATTGGGGAGGAACAATTATTGGTATGTTAACTTTTGGACCAACTTTAGGAATATTTATGAAAATATTTAAACCTATTTTGAAAAAACATAACTTATTAAATTACGAATAAAAAACTCACTTTCAATTAGTGAGTTTTCTTTATATATGGATGAATAAAATAATAAATGATTGAAGCAATCACGCCACCACTTGTATCTATCAAAACATCTCTCCATTGACCAGCACGTCCACCAATAAATAATTGATGCGCTTCATCACTACATGCATATAAGAAAGTTGCACATAAAGAGAATAAAAGAATTTGTTTAAGTGAGTAATCACAGTGATAGAAACCATAAATAAAAGTACTAGTAAGCAAAGCATATTCACTCATATGAGCTGCTTTTCTAATAAGAAATTCAGAAATTGTTATATGTAAATGAGTTTGTATCCATACAACAATTTGACTACTTAATCCAGAAGATTCTTCACCTGTTTGTTGAGAAAAGGAAAAGATAATTATCATTAAAATAATAGCTGGAATAAAATATTTTATTTTTTCATAGAACCACCTCTTTGTGGTATTATAAAAGAACTTGTCGAAAATGACAAGTTCTACTTTTTAATCTGATAAATCTTCCCCATTTGTTGCAATGACTTTTTTATACCAATAGAATGAATCTTTTCTATATCTGTCTAATGTCTTTAAGTCAAATTCTTCTCTATCTACATAGATGAATCCATATCTCTTAACCATTCCTTCATGTGTTGAAATTAAGTCCACTGCACTCCATGGACAGTATCCCATCATTTCACATCCATCTGTAATAGCTAATTGTACTTGTTCGATATGTTTTCTTAGATATTCAATTCTATATGGATCATGTACTTTTCCATCTTCTGTTAATTTATCATAAGCTCCTAATCCGTTTTCTGTAACGATCATTGGCAAACGATATCTTGAATACATTTCACGAATAGTTGCTCTGAATCCCATAGGATCAATTTCCCATCCGAATTCTGTTGTTGGCAAGTTTGGATTCTTGAATCCCTTGAACATTCCTGCTTCTCCACGTGCTGTCTGTTGATCGACTGCCTGTGATAATTCTTCACTTCCATCATCCCACTCACATGTTGCTGTGTTGTAGTAGTTGAATCCGATGAAGTCTGGATGTCCACTCTTTAATGCTTCTTCGTCTCCTTCAGCAAATTCTGGTGTTGCATTGTGTTCTTCTAACCATGCCCATACTAAGTTATTATAAACACCATAGACTGCCATATCTAAGTATAACCAGTTTCTAATAGCGTTATAATTTTGAGCTGCTAGATTATCTTCTGGCTTGCAGCTTGCTGGATAGACTAATGAAATGTTTGGGGCTGGTCCAATCTTAGCTCCTGGTAACATTTCATGGCATAACGCCATAGCTTTTGCTTGTGCGACTAACATATGGTGATTTTGTTGATAGATTTCCTTTAATTCATTTGTACATCCTTCAGGGATTGTTAATGTTCCAATAACTGGTCCTACTAGAGTCAACATGTTTTGTTCATTGATTGTTAACCAATATTTAACTCTGTCTCCAAAGTTTTCATACATAACCTTAGCGAAGTTTAAAAACCAGTCTACAGATTCTCTATTAGACCAAGAACCACGTTTATCTAATGCCGCAGGCATATCAAAGTGGAACATAGTGACTAATGGTTCAATTCCATATTTCAAACATTCATTGATGACATTGTTATAGTATTCGATTCCTTTTGGATTGACTGCTCCAGTACCTTCAGGAATGATACGAGACCAAGAGATAGAGAAACGATAAGTCTTGAATCCCATTTCTGCCATTAAGGCAATATCTTCCTTATATCTATGATATTGATCAGCACAGACAGTTAAATCTGAAGTTCCTTCTGGTACTTCCTTAACATCCTGACAAGATGGACCTTTTCCATCTTCTAAATTAGCTCCTTCAACTTGATAAGCTGATGTACTTGCTCCCCAAAGAAAATCTTGAGGAAATGCTTTTAAATTTTTTGTGTAACATGATTTCATCCTCCTTTAACTGACGCTATCATAAGAAATTCTTTAACTTTTTTCAAGACCTATCCAATCAAAAGCAACATTGTAACCATATTTTAAATAAATTCTCAAGAAAAGTGCAACAATGTAACCTATTATTTAATATAGACTTCTCCATAAGCTTCATTAAACTCAATAATTGAACGATAATTATCACTTAACATCAAAGAAAATATACAATTAAAAATATATTGTGTAGAGATTTGAAAAATCATATCCCTAAAATCAGCAAACGAATTAATATGAATAGCTGGAATCACCTCATCACAGCACTTTGCTAGAGTACTTTCTACTCTCCCTGTAATCGCAATTGTATAAACGCCCTTTTTACGAAATTCACGGGCAACCTTAACAACTCTTTTATCTTCACCCATACGACTAATCAACACAATAGCATGATCTTTAAGCGGTGTCATCGTTAAATATAATTGTAAATTTGTTGCTGTATAATTGGTTGCTATTTTTTGAGCAAGAAAAAACAAATGACAACCATAATCTCCTAAACATGTATTTGCATCATTACTGATAAAATCAATATAAGTTATCTTTTGAAAATGTTGGGCAACTCTTTCTAATTGTTGAACTGAAAGTTGATTTTTAGTTTTCTCAATAACATTCTTTTCTAATTCACTGATTTTATCAATAATTGAAATACTCATTTCTTTTTCTCTTATTTTTACATCTTCTAATTGAGCATCCTTTAAATCACGAACCAGATGAACTTTAAAATCATTATAATTCTCATAACCTAATTTCTTAATAAATCTAATAATTGTTGAAGCATTGGTATAAGTTTTTTTAGCCAGTGTTCGAGCACTCATTTGAGGTATTTCTTCACTATGTTGTAATATATATTGACTAATACTTTGTTGAGTTTCATTCATTTTCTCTTGATTTTTTAAACGTTCTATTAAATTCATGTTTCATCACCTCTTTTATTATACAAGATTTATGTATTCAAAAGAAGAAAAAAAGAGATTCCTTAGAATCTCCTATTTTAATAGACTTTCTCCAGTCATTTCTTTAGGTTGTGGTAATCCTAATAATTGTAAGATTGTTGGAGCTAAATCTCCAAGTTTACCATCTTCTCTTAATTCTAAATGTGTATTTGTAAGAATTAATGGTACTGGATTTGTTGTATGAGCTGTGAATGGATTATCATCTTCATCTAATAATCTTTCACTATTTCCATGATCAGCAGTAATTAACATAGTTCCACCTAATTCAAGAACTTTTTCATAAACTTCACCAACACATTCATCAACAACACTCACTGCTTTAATAGCTGCTGGAATAATTCCAGTATGTCCAACCATATCACAGTTTGCAAAGTTTACAATCACAACATCATGAATATCTTTATCTAATTCTGCAAGTAATGCATCTTTCACTTCATAAGCACTCATTTCAGGTTGTAAATCATAAGTGGCAACTTTTGGTGAATTGATTAAAACACGAGTTGCTCCTTCGATTTCTTTATCAACTCCACCATCCATGAAGAATGTAACATGAGCATATTTTTCAGTTTCAGCAATTCTTAATTGTTTCAAACCTTGAGCTGATAAGTAATCACCTAAAGTATTTGTTAAATCTAATGAATGGAATGCAATTTCACCATTAACAGTGTCAGCATAACGCATCATACATACAAAGAAAATATTTGTTGGTTTATCTGCTGGTTTAAAATCTTCATAAACATCAGCAGTGAAAACATTAGACATTTGAATAGCTCTATCAGGTCTAAAGTTAGCAAAGATAATAGAATCATTATCGCTTACAGCACCATCAGTTGCTGGATTATATCCAGGAATAACAAATTCATCGTAAACTTCTTTTGCATATGAATCTTTAACATATTGAACTGGATCACTATATGTTTCTCCAGATTTACCAACTAATGCATTATAAGCTAATTCAACACGATCCATTCTCTTATCTCTATCCATAGCATAATATCTACCAGAGATAGAAGCGATTTGTCCAACACCAATTTCATTCATCTTATCTTGTAATTCTTGAACGAAATCAGCACCACTATCAGGAGCAACATCTCTACCATCTAAGAATGCATGCACATAAACTTTTTTCTAAACCTTGATCTTTTAGCTAAATTTTTAATAATGCATAGATATGTTCATTTGATGAGTGAACACCACCATTTGATAATAATCCCCAAATATGTAATTTGAATTATTTTCTTTGGCATGATTGATTGCTTTTAAGAAAGTTTCATTTGTAAAGAAAGTTCCATCTTCAACAGCTTTATTAATTAAAGTTAATGATTGATAAACAATTCTACCAGCACCAATATTTAAGTGTCCAACTTCACTATTTCCCATTTGTCCTTCTGGTAATCCGACTGCATTTCCACTTGCTTTAAGAGTTGTTGTTGGATACATTGCCATTAAATCATCTAAGTTTGGTGTATTTGCTAATTTCACAGCATTTCCATCAACTCTTTCAGTTAAACCATAACCATCTAAAATACATAAAACCACTGGTCTCTTTTTCATTTCATATACCTCCATATGCGCTCATTATACAAAATTATAACCAAAAAATAAAGTTATAAGATGAATTTTTTCACATAAGTCAAAAACACCTTAGATTTTTATATTTTTATTCAATAAAACAAAGAAAGTTCCTATCCTCAATATAGACAAGAACCCATATTACTTTCTTCTTTTCACTGGTGTAGATATCATATAAATTCCAATAAAACTCAATATCAATGGCCAATATGTTTTCACCATCACCTCAATTTGTTTTATTAAATCCTTTTGTTGTTCACCTTGATTAATTGTCAACAAAACACCTAACATCATCATAATAATACCTAGATTTTTTCTTAAATTCATTATCATCACCATGATGACTATATCATAAATTATCTACGAACTTTGTCACTCTTAAGAATCGCATGACAAAAATTCAATAAACCTTGTAAATCAATTGGTTCTCTACCCTTTTGTGAATAAACAACAACTTCTAAACGCGTATACTCAAATCGATTGGAATGAATAATACTATTCATATCCCGTCTTAATTCCTCAGGTGTGACAATAAATAAATTTTCTGACATTTTCCTAAGTAATATACAAAGTGTTGCTAAGGAGAGTTCTAAATCCAAAACAGTTTTAGAACGATCATGTGATAAAATATAAGCATCAAAGACACCTTTCTTTTGTTCAATTTGATTCAGTCTATTCAATATCATTTCAACAGAAACAACACTATCCTCTAATGCTTCCATATAACATAATTCTTTTAATTCCCGATTACTTCCCATGTTCATCACCTGATTTTATTATACAAGAAAACAATCAAGAAATATATGTTTATTCGCTAATAATATAATTATATGTCGTTTATTGCCGAGGAAATAGAAAAAATCAGCCATAAGCTGATTTCTAATCTTCTTTATATAAATGATATAATCCTTGTCCATAATAAATCATTGCTATTGCCATTAAAGCAACAGTTGAATAAATCATCACAGTTGATGCAATTGTATTAGGTATATAGAAAGCAATCAATAATATAGAAACAACAAAGAATACAGCCGTTGCGATTTTCCCAGGCATTTCTGCTTGCGCCAAATGTCGCCCCTTTTTACGATAAATAAACCATCCTACAAACAACAACATACCATCCTTTAAAACAATAATTGCAACTAACCACGCATAAGCAGGATAGGTATACATAAGTGTACATGCCACAACAAATTGAGTTAATTTATCAGCTACAGGATCAATCAGTTTACCAAGTTCAGTAATCATATCATATTTTCTAGCAATATAACCATCAAAGAAATCACTTAAACTAGATAATATAAGTATTCCAGCTGATAAAAAATGTCCCCCACTTGTTTCCGCAGTAAAATAAGCATACAAAAACACTGGTACTAATGCAATTCTAAAATAACACAAAATATTTGGAATACTAAAGATTTCTTTTTTTGTAAACATACTAGTCCCTGCCTTTACATATCACCTATTATAAGGAAAATATATGTTGAAGTCAAACGATTCTCATACTAGGCATGAATTATGTCACAGATTTTTTCTACTGTTTGTTCAATTGTTAAATGTGTTATATCAACTTTAATAGTATTTAAATCATGATACATAGAAAGTCTTTCTACACTTCTTTTTAGCACATCTGCTTTTCTTATTCCTAAATCAATATCTTTTTGAATATGTTTTTCTAAGGCTTCTTTTGAACATATTAAAGAAATAGGATAAACCTCACAATTTGATACATCTAATCTTGATAAAAGCTCATCAATAATACTTTGTTGATGCATCACCCAACAAAAGATAATATTTTCTATCTTTGAACAATGAATAAATTGATTTAATTGATAAACAATATTATTCATCACCATTGTTTTTGTTTCTTCATCAACAATAAAAGGATGCATATCCCAACACCAATCACCATCTAAAAAAACACAATTATCTAATTGATATTTTAACAAAGAGGAAGTTGCTGTTTTTCCAACTCCCATTGTCCCTCCAATCAATATTAATCTTTTCATAACTACCTCCATATATCTGCTATTCAAAAAAAGATGAGCCTATAGACTCATCTAGAATTTCAAGAATTTTCTTACTGAAACAAAACTTCCAATTAAACCAACACCACTACCTAATCCAACTAATAAACCAGCACATTGCCAGATAAATGGATAAGGTTCTCTTAAAGAAAACATCACAGGTAAAAATGTTGAAGCACTCTCATAGAAGAAATTATAACCAAAATAAACAACTAAGATAGGAATAATTGCTCCAATAATTCCAATAAAGATTCCTTCTAACATATATGGCAAACGAATATACCAGTTGCTTGCTCCAACCATACGCATAATGCTTATTTCTGTTTGTCTTGAAGTAATTGTAATCTTAATTGTATTCGCAATCATAAATAAAGCTACTACAGTTAACCCGACAACAAAGATAGCTCCTCCATTACGCACAGCCTCTAAACTGTTGACTAATGAATTTGTTGAACTTCCACCATATTGAGGTTCATTGATATGTTCAATATCACCAATCTGACTCGCAACATTATCAATATGTTTGGCATCTTTTACTTCTACAACAAAAGCTGCACCAAGAGGATTGTTCTTACGATATGTTTCAAATAATTTTTTTACCATCATCATCTTGTTGAGCAATCATTTTATCTAATTCATCTGCTTTAGAAGAAAATGTAACTTTTTTAACTCCTGCAATTTTTCAATTTGTGGTTGAATTTTTGTGCTTGTTTATCTTGTTAATTCACGATCAACCTTGGCATAAATCGTTAAATTATCTTCAATACTATAAGTCATATCTTGAATATTAATCGCAATAACACCAATCACAGCAATCAAAATCAATGTAATTGTCACAGCAAAAATAGATGAAACAGACATAACACCATTTCTCCAAATATTTTGAAAAGCTGTTTTACAGTGTTTTGGAAAGTTTTTTACACAACTAATGAACTCCATCTACATAACCTCCTACACTTGTATCTGTTTTAATGCATCCATCTTCAATTAAGATTGTTCTTTTCTTGTATTTTTGAACAATTTCTTTATCATGCGTAACAACTAAGATTGTTGTATGATTCACTTCATTAATCCGTTCTAGAAGTTCAATGATTTCTACAGATGTATCAGGATCAAGGTTTCCTGTTGGTTCATCAGCAATTAAAACTTTAGGATTATTAACGATAGCTCTTGCGATTGCAACACGTTGTTGTTGTCCACCAGATAATTCATGTGGAAAAGCATTAGCTTTATCTTCAAGACCAACAAGTTCTAATGTTCTTCTGACCTTTTTTCTAATTTCTACTTTAGGTGTATCAGTTACCTCTAAAGCAAAAGCAATGTTTTCAAAAACAGTCTTTTTTGGTAAAAGTCTAAAGTTTTGAAAGACAATTCCGATATTTCTTCTAAAATAAGGAACCTTACGATCTTTAATCTTAGAAACATCCTCTCCAGCAACAATAACTTTACCAGAAGTTGCTTTTTCTTCTCTATATAATAACTTAATAAAAGTAGATTTTCCTGCTCCAGTAGGTCCAATTACATAAACAAATTCACCAGGACCAATATTGACATTCATATTGTTAACGGCTCTTACGCCAGTTTTATAAACTTTTGTAACATTTTCGAGTTTTATCATCTTATCACCATCCTGTCCTCATTATAACACATATTCTGTCTAAAAAAATGGAAAATAACGGTTTTTTGATGTTAGAAAAAAGGAAACAAGCTCATTTGCTAGATATCATGGGCTTATTTCCTTTTTATTATTTTTTATGAAAGGGACAACGTTCTTTGATACATTGTTTATTTCTATGAGAAAATTCACATTCAACTTGATGACTTGCTAATTCGATACCATATTTATCCTTCACAAAAGCTATCGCTGTTTGTAAAGAAAGAAAAGCATTTCTCTTACAACATCTTGGTCCACCAATTTCACCAATATGACTTAAAGCTTGTGAAGTTAGACGCATATTATCCTTATAATATTCATTATTTGATAAAGGTCCAGTATCATGAATAATTGCTAAAGCTGCCCCTATTGATGAAGCCGAACCGCATATTCCCCATTGTCCACATGTTGCCCCTGGCATCTTTAAGCCACGATTTGCAAGTTCATCTAAAGCCGTCGCTAAATCAAAACTTGGTTCAACATTATGAATTGCAGTCAATAAAGCTGAACCATCTAAAATATGATGTTCTGGTCCATGCATATGAATCATTTCATTCTTCATCATTTTCACAGCAATTTCTATTGGATCCTTACTCGTTTCTTTAAGACACAGCGCTTTTATCATCATTAATTTTTCATCCATACTCATTCTCCTATGCCAAAATATATTCCTATCCCAATTATAATATCTATAACAAAATTTTCAAAGATATTTTTTAATGATGAAATAAACGAAGATGTGTACAAGCCATAACAATCTGATATTTATCACAAGTTTCAATCACATGGTCATCTCTAATGCTTCCACCTGCCTGAGCTACATATTTCACTCCACTTTTATATGCGCGTTCAATATTATCCCCAAATGGGAAGAACGCATCTGAACCTAAAGAAACATCAGTTAAAGTGGCTAACCATTCTTTCTTTTCTTCTCTAGTAAGAGGGGTTGGCTGTTCAGTAAAAAACTGTTGCCACATTCCATCACTTAAGACATCTTCATAATCATCTGACATATAGACATCAATTGTATTATCACGATCAGCACGACGAATCTTATCTTTAAATGGTAAGTTTAAAACTTTTGGATGTTGGCGTAAATACCAAGTATCAGCTTTACTACCAGCAAGTCTTGTACAATGAATACGTGATTGTTGACCAGCTCCAATCCCTATTGCTTGTCCATCTTTCACATAGCATACTGAATTGGAT
>ENA-OQAB01001635-OQAB01001635.1-human-gut-metagenome-genome-assembly--contig:-NODE-1635-length-10397-cov-2.203895_pt1 | contig 10397 bp, 13 predicted proteins | sample MGYA00242490_ERZ504517 | MGnify/ENA primary metagenome ERZ504517 (study PRJEB26092, sample SAMD00036298) | human gut metagenome | host: Homo sapiens | study: EMG produced TPA metagenomics assembly of... | reverse complement strand
ACATGAATTTTTGATGAAAGATCTTGTCCATTTGTTGTATAGATAAATAATGAACCAATCACCATAAGTAAACTCGATAAATAAATAGTTATTAAACAAAAAGGTTGATAATGTGTTAAGCATTGGAAAACCTTTTTTGTTTTATAACCAAATATCATTGCACAAAGAAAGGTATATATAATGACAAGTAAATGATATTGTGGCATTGTTGATACACCAGTAATATTTTCATACATTAAATCTGCACGACTGGCAATAAAAATTGTAAAAGAACAAATCAATAAATAAAGCATTTTCTCACCTCAAAAAAATTATATACTTTTTTACAAAAATAAAAAGAAAAAACGAAAAAAATCCGGTATATAGAAGTGAGGAGGTATTTTTTATGAAGTTGATTTTAGATGATTTAAGTTTTGAAAGAGGTAATTTAGAAAACACATGTCGAGATGTACAAGTTCATTTTTATATGGAACAGTTGTCACAAAGGGAGGTGAAATTTTATTTGTCAGTTTATGCTGGATATATTTCTGATGATGATTTTAGATACTATTTAAAAATTATATATTTAATGGAATTTGAAGAAGGACTTCCAAAAGATCGTCAGGAAATTGTTAATGATGGAATTTATTATGTTGTTCCACAACTTTCAACTTTATTACTAGCATTTGATTCAATTATTCAAGAAGGGTCATAAGACCTTTCTTTCCTTCACACTTTAGGTGTTTTGACATATTTTAGATTGAGGTGGGAAAATTGTTAGTGTTTATTAATCATGATGATATGCGTTCGTTAGAGCTTGAATGGAGGAGTTGATGAGAAGGGGATATTATGTCAGTGATCGTTTGAAAGATATGAAATATGCTGATGTGATTTATTTGGGAGCAAAGGGAATGGATCGAAAGAATCGTTTTGATATTAGAACATGAAACGATTGTTGTAGATGAGGAGATTATCAAGCATTTAAAAGAGAATTGTTTAGTATTTACATTAATTCATAATGAATATCTTATTGAATTATCTAAAGAGTATCATTTTCAATATATTGCCTTGTTAGATCAAGAAAACTTTGTTGAAAAAAATAGTATTTTAACTGCTGAGGGATTAATGAGTTATTTGATTTCACATCGGCGAATGCCTTTGTATGATAGTCAAGTGATTGTTTTAGGTTATGGACATTGTGCCAAACCAATCATTGATGATCTGATAGGCTTAAAAGCAAATGTAAAAGTTGCAGTTAAGAAAAGAAAATATCAAAAAGAGATTGAAAAGAAGAATGCTCAATATATAGCTATTGATCAAGTTGATTTATCACAGTGTGATATTTTAATCAATACGATACCACATGTTGTTATTGAAAAAAGAACAATTAGATCATATTAAAAAAGAATCTTATGATTGTTGATATTGCTTCATATCCTTATGGAATTGATCATCATTATGCTTTATCAAAAGGGATAAATTGTCAAATATTGCCATCTATTCCTTGTAAATATGCTTATGGATATGCTGGAAAAATGATTGCGGATGAAATAGAAAGGAAGCTTGAAAATGCTTAAATTAGGATTTTGTATAACAGGGTCATTTTGTAGTATGGATGATATGTTGATGGTTTTAGAAAAACTTGTCAAACTTTATGATATTGAGGCTTTTTAACTGAGCTATGTGAATACAATGGATACGAGGTTTCATAGCCGTGATGAACTCGTTGAAAAAATACAGCGATTGTTCCTAAAAAGATTCATACAACAATTCAAGAAGCTGAAATTTATGGACCTATTAAAAAATTAGATATCGTATTGGTTTATCCTTGTGATGGAGCAACACTAGCTAAACTCAATTACGGAATTAATGATAATGCAGTGACAATGCTTGTTAAGTCGTCTTTAAGAAATCAGGTACCAATTGTTTTAGGGGTGTTCTCTAATGATGTGTTGACCCACAGTGGCAAGAATCTGATTGAATTAATGGGGAAGAAGAATTTTTTACTTTGTTCCAATGTATCAAGATGAGTATATTAAAAAACCAAACAGTATGATTTGCTTGCCATCAAAAAGTTATTCCAACATTAGAAGCGGCATTGAAACATCAACAATATCAACCTTTCATATTAGGATACAAGGAGGTATAAATGAAAGAGATATTTACAGCTTTATTAACACCATTTAATCAAGATCAATCAATCGATTATCCAGGTCTTTATAGAGTGATGGATCATTTGATTGAAGAAGGGAATAAATCATTTTTGCTTTGTGGAACAACTGGTGAAACTTCAACATTAAAATTGGATGAAAGACGGATGCTTGTAGAAAATATATTGGAGAAATATCCAACTATTCGGGTGATTGTGGGAATTTGTTCTAATAGTACTTCTCAAGTTATTAGACATATTCAAATGTATAAAGATAATCCACGTATTTATGCTTTTTTAGTCATTGTTCCTTATTATATTAAACCAAGTCAAAGTGGTATTTTTAAACATTTTGATTTGATTGCTTCTTCAACTGATAAAAATATTATGATTTATAATATTCCTAGTCGCTGTGGAGTCGCGATAGATGTTTCAACGGTTATTCGTTTAGCTAATAAACATAAAAATATTATTGGTATGAAGCAATGTGGACCATTGGATGAAATTCATATTCTTAAGGAAAATTTACCACAATTTAAAGTTTATATTGGCGATGATCATTTATTGTTAGAAGGATTAAAACAACATGCTGATGGAATTATTTCAGTAACCAGTCATCTTGATTATCCTTTAATTGAAGAAATTTGTAAAAATGAAAATATTTTTGATGATCGTTATTTAAAATTAATTAGTGAGTATGTTTTTATTGAGCCTTCTCCTGCGCCTATCAAGTATATCTTAAGTCAACTTGGGTATATTCAAAATATATTAAGGTGTCCATTAACTCCGATTAGTGAAGAATCTGAGGTTAAACTTGCGCCATTAATTGAAAAATATAAGAAAACAATTTGAACGATGAATAAGTTTATGATATGATTATCATACTTTTGAAAAAGCTATACACAAAAGAAAAACACATGTATAATATATGTAACAAAAGAGAAAGGGTGGAAAGATGAAAAACGATATCATTAGGTTTATACCTATGGGTGGACAAGCAGAAATGGGTAAAAGCATGTACTGCTTTGAAATCAACGAAAAAATATTTATAATAGACTCAGGTTTCCGTTTTCCTGATTCAGATAAGCTAGGTGTTGATGTGATTATTCCTAGCTTTACATACTTAGAAGAAAGACTAGATCAAATTGTGGCGATTATTATTACACATGGTCATGATGATGCAATGGCAGCATTGCCTTATTTATTACAAAGTGTCAATGTGCCTATCTATGCACCAAATTTAACAGCGGATTTAATTGAACAAATGATGGAACGTTTCCAACGTCATAATCGAGTAAAGATTGCTTATGATTTAAGACGTGTGAAACGTAATGCTTCACTTGATATAGCAGGAGTTCCAGTTGAGTTTTTCCCAGTGACACATTCTATTCCAGGAAGTGTAGGGGTTGCTTTATGGACTGATCAAGGTTATCTTGTTTATAGTGGAGAGTTCATTATTGATTTTGGAGCACCTGATGGATTTAGATGCGATATTCAAAATGATGATGGAGATTGGTAAAAAAGGTGTTTTGGCTTTATTGGTTGAATACATCAAGCGCAAAACATGAAGGTTATACATCACCTAATCATAAATTAACAAATCGAATTGATCATATTTTTGAAGATAGTAATGAAAGAATTATTATTTCTAGTTATGCTCAAAATGTTTTTAGAACAAAGGAAATTATCGAATTAACTAAAAAATATAAACGACAAATTGTTTTCTATGGGCGTGATAAATATGATAATACAAATAGTTTGTTGCGTATTGGGAAAAAATCAAAAGAACCGATTATTGATGTCCCTGATAGTTTATTAGGTCAAAAAGAAAATATTGGGAAACCACAATATGATAGCAATTATGTTATTTTATTGAGTGGAAGTCCACGCCGTATCTATCATGATATTTGTGATATTATTGATGGTGGCGATGATTTGCTAAAATTAAGAAAAGGTGATACTTTCATTGTGGCTTCACCAGTTTTACCTGGAACTGAAAAGATTGCTAATAAGGCACATAATGGTTTGTATAAAACTGATGCACATGTTTATTTATTGAAAAATAAAGATTTATTTTCAATGCATGCATCTGAAGAAGATATAAAAGTTATTATTCAAATCTTTAATCCAAAGTATTATATTCCAATGAAAGGGGAATACCAACATTTTATCTTTAATCAGCATATTGCTGAAGAAATGGGGATTCCAAGTGAAAATATTATTATTTTGGACAATGGAGAACGTATTACTTTTGAAAAAGGTGAACTAGTGAAGGCTAGAGATCTTTATGAAATAGAAGATGTGATGATTGATGGTATTGGAATTGGTGATGTTGGCGAAAAGGTTATTGATGATCGTATTCAATTAGCTAATGATGGAGTTGTTATTGTTGGATTGACAATTTCTCGAGAAACAAAGGAAATTATTGCCCAGACAGATTGTCAAACAAGAGGATTTGTTTATTTGAAAGATTCTGAATATGTTATTAAGCATGTGATTGAAATCTGTGAAAATGTTGTTGGTAAATTGAAAGAAGATCCAGATATGGAAATTGCTGAAATTAGATCAATGATGAAAGATCAGTCAATGAAGTATATTGTGAAAGAAACAGGAAAAAAACCAGTTTTTATAGGTGTTGTTGTAGAAAATCTAAGCAAGAGAAAATCTTGCTTTTTCTTTTCAAGAGAGGAATATTTTGGTATAATGAGGAAAGCGAAAGAAGGTGAAAGTCATGGCTAAATCAAAACGTTCTAAAAAGTCTAAGAATCAAGTTATTGAAGAAACGTTAAGACTTAGAATTATTGTTTTGTTGGTTATTTTTGTTGTGATTATTGCCGCATTGAAATTAGGCTTTATAGGAGCTATGCTTCATCAATGTTTTGCCTTTTTAGTTGGTAATTTATATGGAGTTGTTTATTTGGTGATGATGATTGTTTGTCTTTATGTATTATATAAGGCAAAACTTCCTCATTTTACTGGACCTGAAGCGCTTGGTCTTTATTTGATATTTTTAAGTGTTTTAACGATTGCTTCTATTCCTTCTGATCCAAATATCAAAGGAATGGGAGTTATGAATACATATATCCAAAGTCATGCTTTTAATAAAGGTGGAATGATTGGGGTTTTCTTTTATGGTATATTAAGTAGTTTATTTGATAATTTAGGGACATTGATTTTATCTATCATTGTTTTATTGATTGGAAGTGCATTGCTTTTTAGTAAGCTTTATATTGAACATCAGAAGGCTCAAAAGAAAAAGAAGAAATCTGTTAAGAAAGTTAAAGAGGTTGCTGAGGAGCCACCAGTTCAAACAATTATTTTAAAAAAGAAATCTCATTTCTTTGATTTTCTTTCTAAGGATGAAGAAATTCCGTTGTTTCCTGATGAAGTTTTTGAAGATGAACCAAAAGATGTACCGCTTGATTCTGAAATAACAAGTGCTTTTGAATTTGATGATCAAAAAATGAAACTAGATATTAAAGAAATGAGTCCAGTTAAAGAAGAAACGAGTGAGGTTGAAGAAAAAGTTCAAAAACCAATTATTCATACATCATCATCTTATCAATTGCCACCACTTTCTTTATTATCAACGAAATCAACAAATAATGCAGCTAAAGAAAGAAGCACCGCAAATAAAAATGCCTCAAGATTAACAACTGTTTTAAAACAATTTGGTGTCAATGCTACTATTGAAAATGCTTTTATTGGTCCAACAATTACCAAATATGAATTAAAATTAGAAACGGGAACAAGAGTTAATAAAATTTTACAATTACAAGATGATATTAAATTGGCGCTTGCAACAGCTGATATTCGTATTGAAGCACCTATTCCAGGAAAACCCTATGTTGGTATTGAAGTACCTAACCAATCATCTTCAATGGTTGCTTTTAAAGATGTATTTAAGACTTTATCTAACATAAAAAGTTAGCAAGCAATAAATTAGTTGTGGCTTTAGGAAAAGATGTTTCGGGTCAACCTATTTATGCTGAATTAGATAAAATGCCCCATCTATTAATTGCTGGAGCAACGGGTTCAGGAAAATCTGTTTGTGTCAATACCAATTATTTCATCAATTTTAATGCGAGCAAAGCCGGGATGAAGTGAAATTGATTTTGGTGGATCCTAAGAAAGTTGAGTTGTCAATTTATAATGGTATCCCACATTTATTAGCACCGGTTGTTACTGACCCTAAAAAAAGCCGCTGCGGTTTTTAAGAGAAGTTGTTGTTGAGATGGAAAGACGTTATGATGTTTTTGCAAGTGTAAATGCAAGAAATATTAAAAGTTATAATGAGTTTGCTAAGGAATATAATGCTGATAAGGATGAATCAGAACAAAAGAGATTTTATCATATCATGTTATTATTTTAGATGAAGTTGCGGATTTAATGATGGTCGCAAGTAAAGAAGTTGAAGATTGTATTATGCGTATTTCACAAATGGCACGTGCAGCAGGGATTCACTTAATTGTTGCAACCCAACGTCCTTCAACTGATATTATTACAGGTGTTATTAAGGCCAATATTCCTTCACGTATTGCTTTTGCAGTTTCTTCAAGCATTGATTCCCGTACTATTTTAGATACTTCAGGAGCTGAAAAGTTGCTTGGGAAAGGGGATATGTTATTTTCTCCAATGGGGGCTTCTTCACCAGTACGTGTCCAAGGATGTTTTGTTTCAGATGAAGAAGTTGCATCAATTGTGCATTATGTTTCTTCACAACAAGAAGCAATTTATGAAGATCGTTATGTCAATGCTAAGGCAATTTCCTCTGGTTCATCTTCGAATGGTGATAGCTATGATGATGAAGATGAAGAATATGAAATGTGTCGCGAATTTGTTATTCAAGCGCAAAAAGCCAGTACTTCATTATTACAAAGAAAATTTAGAATTGGTTATAATAAAGCTGCGCGTATTATTGATCGATTAGAAGAAGAAGGGGTTATTGGTCCACAATTGGGAGCAAACCTCGTGAAGTTTTTATTCGTCAATATCATGAAGAAGATTTATAGAATAAGAGTGATTCAGATAATTCAAAAAAATGTCGAGTTATATGCAATCACTCTTTTCATTTTGTAAAAATAATGGTAGAATATGTGTAGAATTTCAAAGGAGGAAAACTGAATATGAAAAAAGTATTTGCGTCGCTTTTAGCATTATCTTTAATGTTAGTTGGATGCGGTGGCGGTAAAGGTGGAGAAAAAGAAGAAGCAAAAGATAAAACACCAGTTATCGCGCTTGTAACTGATCAAGGTACAATCAGTGACAAATCATTTAACCAATCTGCATGGGAAGCTGTAGAAAAGTATGGTGATGAAAAGAAGATAGGTTATAAGTATTATAAACCTGCAACTTTTGATACTGCTGGATATACATGCTCAAATTGAAAATGCAGTTGACAATGGTGCCAAAGTTATTGTATGTCCTGGATTTAAAATTTTTCTGAAACAATTGCAAATATCCAAGAAAAAATACAAAGATGTTAAATTTATCTTGATTGATGCAACACCTGCAAAAGGTGACAATGCTGTTGAACCAACAGAAAATGTTTATTGTGCATTATACAAAGAAACTCAACCTGGTTATTTAGCTGGTTATGCAGCTGTTAAAGAAGGTTATACAAAATTAGGATTTATGGGTGGTATTGCTTTACCTGCAGTTATTAACTATGGATATGGTTATTTACAAGGAGCTAATGATGCTGCTAAAGAATTAAATGTAAAAGTTGAAGTAAAATATGCTTATACAGGTACATTTAATGAATCTCCAGATATTAAATCTAAATCTGCTGGATGGTATAATTCTGGAACTGAAGTTATTTTCTCTTGTGGTGGACAAATCTGTAACTCAGTATTCGCTGCTGCTGATGAAACTAAGAAATTATCAATCGGTGTCGATAGTGATCAAAAAGATGCTAGCAAGACTATTTTAACTTCTGCTATGAAAGGTGTTAACAAAACAGTTTATGATCAAATTAAAGCTGCATTTGATAAGAGCTTCAAAGGTGGAATCTACACACTAGATGCTGCTGGTGATTATGTTGGATTATCTCCTGATTTCTCAAGATTTAAAAAATTCACTAAAGAAGATTATGATAAAGTATTCAAGACTGTTAAAGATGGTAGTGTAAAGATTATTTCTAACGCTGATGTTGATAAAAAAGCTAATGGCGATCCAAATACAAAAGTATTAAAGGATGCTTTAAGTAATGTAACAGTTACATATGAAAAATAAGATGAAGTAGGCAAATGCCTACTTTTTCTATTTTTGAATGGAATGATGGATTTTGTTTATACTTAATAAGATGAAATATGATAAATCTTGTCAAATTCATATCAATTTGTTAAATAAATGTCAAATCAGATGAATAAAATTATTTTCCAAGTGAGAAATTTATAGTATAATGAAGCAGAGGTGAGTATATTGGAATATGCAATTGAAATGCTTAATATCACAAAAGAATTTCCTGGTATTAAGGCGAATGACCAGATTACTCTACAGGTGAGACAAGGTGAAATCCATGCATTATTAGGTGAAAATGGTGCTGGTAAATCGACACTGATGAGTATTCTTTTCGGGTTATATCAACCTGATGAAGGAATGATTAAAATCAATGGCAAAGAAGTTCAAATCAATGATCCTAATGATGCGAATAAATATGCGATTGGTATGGTGCACCAACACTTTAAATTGGTTCATAACTTTACAGTTTTGGAAAATATTATTTTGGGTGTAGAAGATACATCTATGGGCTTTATTAAGACTGCTGATGCGCGTAAGAAAGTTGTCGCATTATCAGAAAAGTATCATTTAAATGTTGATCCAGATGCTTATATTGAAGATATTACAGTTGGTATGCAACAACGTGTTGAAATTTTAAAAATGTTATTTAGAGATAATGACATTTTAATTTTTGATGAACCAACTGCGGTTTTAACTCCACAAGAAATTGATGAACTTATGCATATTATGAAAGGTTTAGTTAAAGAAGGAAAATCAATTATTTTCATTACGCATAAGTTGAATGAAATTAAAGCAGTTGCTGACCGTTGTACAATTTTGCGTAAAGGAAAATACATTGATACAGTTGATGTTGCAAGTGTTTCAAAAGAAGAATTATCAGAAAAGATGGTTGGAAGAAAAGTTAATTTTAATGTTGAAAAAGGTGAAGCTCATGTTGGTGAAACTGTTTTAAAAGTAGAGAATTTAACTTATCATCCTAAGAGTGGACATAAAGAAGTTTTGAAAAACATTTCTTTTGAAGTCAAAAGAGGTGAAATTGTTTGTATTGCGGGAATTGATGGGAATGGACAAAGTGAACTTGTTTATGCTTTAACAGGAATGGTTCCAACTACGAGTGGACATGTTTATTTAAATAATGAAGATATTACAAAGATGTCAATTCGTCATCGTAGTGATCATGGAATGGCTCATATCCTGAATGACCGTCATAAACATGGTTTAGGTTTTGGATTATTCTTTAGCAGAAAATTTAAATTTTAAAGAGTTATTATAAACCTCGATTTGAAAAGAATGGATTATTCGTTTGATGAAATGAATAAATATGCTGATTGATTTGATTGATAAGTTTGATGTGCGTTCTGGTGAAGGTAGAAAATCAATTGCTAGAGGGATGTCAGGAAGGAAATCAACAAAAGGCAATTATCGCCAGAGAAGTGGATAGTGATTCTGATTTATTGATTGCTGTTCAACCAACACGTGGATTGGATGTTGGAGCAATTGAGTTTATACATTCACAACTTGTTGCTCATCGTGATGAAAATAAGGCAGTCTTACTTGTTTCATTAGAATTAGATGAGGTTATGAATGTAAGTGATAGAATTTTAGTAATGTATGAAGGTGAAATTGTTGCTAATCTTGATCCAAAAACAATCGATGTGAAGGAATTAGGTCTTTATATGGCTGGTTCAAAGAGAGGTGAGGGATATGAATAGTTTTAAGAATAAAGTTGTGTCTTTATTTAAGAAAGAGGGAAGTAAATCTGTCATTTCTTCTTTGGTTGCTATTGGAATGGGGCTAATTTTTGGATTGATTATTATTTTGATTGCCAATCCTGGGTGATTGCATTATCTGGTTTTAAACTTTTATTAACTGGTGGTTTTTATAAATGGTGCTAAAAGTTTTAGGACAATGTTTTTCTATTTTAGGTCTAGTTTCCTATCAATGATTGACAGGACTTTCTGTAGCTTTTGCTTTTAAATGTGGTGAGTTTTAACATTGGGACACCCGGACAATATATTGTTGGAGC
>ENA-OQAB01001634-OQAB01001634.1-human-gut-metagenome-genome-assembly--contig:-NODE-1634-length-10398-cov-2.354104_pt1 | contig 10398 bp, 11 predicted proteins | sample MGYA00242490_ERZ504517 | MGnify/ENA primary metagenome ERZ504517 (study PRJEB26092, sample SAMD00036298) | human gut metagenome | host: Homo sapiens | study: EMG produced TPA metagenomics assembly of... | reverse complement strand
TAACATTCAATATCTGTCACTCCCGGATTGGCCAGATCAATGCCGGCTCCCTGACCAGGATCAAGTTTGAAGTCAGTTACCCATTTTCCCGATACAGAGCCGTCTGTCAAAACCATAGATATACAAGAAAAACTCTGCGAGCTATTTTCATTGTAGTAGGCCTGCATATAGTCGCCAACTGGATAATATACCCGTGCTTTTGAATAATGTTCCGCACAATCGTAAATAGGTCCCGAAGTGCCTTTAAAGCCGTATGACTGATCTATCTTAATATTTCCTAATACAGTGAGACGAGGTCCATAGAAAACCTGTTCTTTCAATACAATATAAGCCGTACCCGAACTAAGATTTCCAGGTACTTTCACGGTGATTGTCGTGTCGGTAGCAGTTACAATTTTAGTTTCTTCATCAGAAATATAAAACTTGAAATCGTAACGTCCTGATTGCGGATCACACCAGTTCAACATCCCTTTTGCTTTGAATACAACCGTATCATTGGGATAAGCGCTTTCCGGAGAAGGAGATTCAGCCAGCAAACCGATCCCGAGCGGAGCTTTTCCCCCACTGTACGGATCATCTTTTATATTGCTGTTCAGATCACTGTTACAGGATGTAGCCAATAACGAAGTGAATACGAAGCAGACAATCATTAACGAATAGATGGTAATATGTTTCATTGTACTATCTTTATTTATAGTTAATTATCCGGTTCTGTTTCTATTGTCGCATTTATAGCCTTTGTAGCAAAAAGATATGGTTCAAAACCAAATGCATGATCGGTTAACCTGAGCACATGTACCACTCCGTTGGTCGGTTGTATATCAGATGTTGCTACATAAGCGTTTTTCATATCACCTATTGTGAAATCATAGACATAAGAGTATATGATTTGTCTTGCACCGACATATTTCACATTATTTGCATCATAATAAACAACGCCCATGTTCATAGGCTGCTGACCGTATGATAGAAATGCCTGTCCCGGATAGGCTGCAATGGCAGTCGTATCAATTTGAGGGATATCTTTCAGCAAATATTTATCTTTTACGATGTACATTGACAGCATTTCACGCCAAACTTCCGGTTTTATCTGACTAAAACTCTTGATGCTATCATGCCCCATACGATACCAAATACGGTTCAGATAATTAAAACTACCACGGATTGACCAATCGGTAGGTGCAAAAAAGGTAATTTGTTCGTCTTCAAAAACATCCTCCATACCGGACAGCCGGATGACTTCCACCAAATCTTTAAAATAATCGGGTCTTGATTCCAAATATTGCATCATATTCCCATTATAATAAGGGTTCGCTTTTCCACCATCAATTAAATAACTATCATCGGCACAATTGTACATGAGTACTGCCAAAAGGCAACATCCGACAATTTTCTTCCATAATTTGATATTATTTTTCATATCTATACATTTTAAGTTTATCAGAGTTACTCCCAAAATAAATTCAATCCAATCTGTGTGTTGTTTTTCAACGCATTACGATGAATAGGCCATGTCCATGCCCCCACATTGAAATTAGTACGCGTCATCGGATTCATACAATAGTTTCTGTTATACACCTTTCCTGTACGAACCAAATCATCAAATAGTAATGTCCTTCACCGATAAGCTCTCTGCAGCGTTCCCAGAAAATAGCATCCATCAATTCACTACCCGAGGCATTAATTTCGGAAGCATGTGCCCTATTGCGGACCCGGTTGAGTAATTCGCAGGCTTTCGTATCGTTAGTCCCCAAAGCGGCAAGAGCTTCAGCATACAACAAAAGTGCACCTGCATAACGGAATACTATTTGATTGCCGGAGTTGGACGTAATTGTTCCGTTTCCATAAGTATCAATATTCCAAAACTTCTTGATTTCCTTAGGAGCAGAACTTGAAACCGAAGTAGAATATATCTTTTCGTCAAACCATAGTTCTTTTCTCGCATCATCTTCATACATAGGGAACAGACTCATTAGATAATCTCCTGAATAACAGAACACTGGTGTATACTTGTTCAGACAGGAATAGGAAACATTATCAGAAAACTTTGCATTCATCATAAATATCTCATTGAAATTTATATTTTGTGCAATCTCAAACAAGCCTTCGTCTGACCCTCCTGCGAAAATCACGGAACTTCTATTTATATCAAGTAATGAATAAGCTCCATTGTTACGTTCCAGTTCCTCGCCTAGCGAAACAACATTCCTATAATATTGCTCTTTATTTTGTGCATCAAACTGTACAAGCCACAAGTTTATATGCATCATCAGCGCAATGACAGAACCTCTGGAGGCTCTAATCCCTTTGCTCGAATAAGATGAATATGACCATGGTAGTACTTCCGCTCCCGGATCATCGTCAAGCAAAGGTTGTAAGTCAGCAAGGCAATTTTGCAAAACTATAACCATATTGGTTCTTGGCAAGGGAGCTTCATTATAGGCATTTGTATAATAAGGCACATCTCCAAAAGCCCTTACGTGAAGAAATAAGACAAGTTACGCATGAAAATAGCTTCTGCCTTAAAACGACTCCGTTTCAATCCATCCATACCGGGCACTTTGTCTATCTCAGCAAGCAGAATATTGGCATCCTGAATAGCAGTATAAAACACATCCCATTGCATTATTAAACCGCCCCTAGCATCATCGGGATATGTATTACGCAATTCACCCATATCGTTGTTAGCCAGATAAGCTACATATTTATCCCCAGTGCTGTAGGCTGTTATTGGAGCGCACCGCATATCTCCGCTATACGTAAGGAAAGGACGTTGTGACATTGTTGCATTCCGAAACGAATTGTATATGCTTAACAAAAAGCTTCCGCATTCGTCTCATTTCCCTGCGCCCAAAAATCATCACCCGATAATTTATCTTCACTCTTATTTGCAAGCGAGTCACAACCGGCAAACAGGCAAGATACTATCAAAGTCATTATTAAAACTATATTTTTCATATTCTTCTATATTTAATCGTTCATCTAAAAATCCATTGAGACACCAAATGTCACAGTACGACCATTGGGATAACCACCGGATGTGTCATATCCCAAATTGTTTACATTCTCGGGATTGATGCCTGAATATTTGGAGAAAGTATAAATATTGTTCATACTAAAATTAAGCTGACATCGGCTGATCCTAAAAAAATCCAGCATTTTCTTTGGAATAGTATAAGCCACAGATATACCGTTAATTTTAAAATAAGAGCCATCTTCCATAAACAATGTCTGGTCGTATCTGAAAGGCTGAATAATACTTGAACGGGTATAATCAAACGGATTAGGATATTGGGCATAGATATTATCTTTCCTGGTCCAGAAAATTTATATGCCTCAATAGGTGTTAAAGCTCCACTACCTGTAAGGTTCACCTTACCTGCTACAGGTGTTCCATAAGCCCTAAAACGGTCTGCCAGAGCCTTGTTGATAATATCACGTCTCAACGTAAACGAGCAGTTAGTGTTGATAGAAAACGCTTTATAACGAAGATTGATACTAATACCACCGGTCATTCGCGGCTGTGAATTACCTACAATCACCTTGTCTTTTTCATCGATGATATAATCACCATTTACATCCACCCAAATAGGGTCTCCCGCCTTAAAGTATGCTTGAGTAGAAGTATTCCCTCCCATCCGCAAGCGTTCTCCGGTCAGCGGATTAACAGGCACGTCTTCGTCAGTCGCATATACGCCTTTATACACATAGAGATAATTCCCCATCGCGTTAGAACCTAATTTATTCACCACTTCCGCATCACTGTTAATAATCTGCCGCACCTCGTTAGGCAGCTTTGCGATCACGTCTTTATTAATTGCCAGTGAAGTCGCTAACTTCAAATCCCCAATTACTTTGCCTTGACAACGGACGGACGTTCAACGAAAAACTCCAATCCATAGTTAACCAGACTCGTTTTCGTACTTCTTAACGGAATTAAAAGCATTTGTGGTTAGCCACTCTATCGAACTTAGCTGATTGTCAATTTGTTTGTAATACGCCTCGGCAACGAACATAATTTATTATTAAGGAATGATAAGTCTGTTCCGAGATTCCATGATGTTGACGTTACCGGCTTCAAATCCGGATTCGGCATAGCGTTTTTATCAATAGGAATAATAGAAACTCCATTATAAGTATCTTTGCTCAGATTGTAACTTCCCCATATATCATAAATACTAGCTTTATAAGTGGTACTACGTCCCCAAGTTACACGAAGAGCTCCGGCATCCAGAAACTTCCATTTTTTAGCAAAAGATTCACGGCTGAAGTTCCAGCGAAATCCTAATGAAGGATTTATTGCCCATTTCGCCTGCGACCCATAAGATGAATTTATTTCAGGACGAATATTGGGAGTAAATACGTATTTCCCACCAGGCAGCGATAACTGAGGATCTATAATAAGTGCAAACGTATTCTTTTTATCTGAAAAATTCGACCTTCCAGCTGCCATGGACGGCATACCGGACGACCATATATGGTCACTTGCCAATCCATTCAGCATAATAAAGTTACCGCTATACTTTTCGGATGAAAGTTCAAAACCTCCCTGTAAATCAAAATTTACAATTCCCAATTTTACGGTTCTTGACAACAATGAACGAACATACATATTATAACTATATTCACTACCGTTATTCCAAGTAGCCCTATTGGCATTCAAAATACCCGGCGTAAATTTCTCATTCTCCACAGTTCCGTATTTATATCCTAAAGTACTTCTCCATCTTATATCAAATGGCAACAGATACATGATATTCATACTTGCATCATAGACTACATTCTGATTATCTGCCTGGACAGAAAAAACAGACAATGCAGAATTGGAAGCTGTATACATAGACGGTGGAGGCAACAAGGAAGAAGCTGCCGAACCTGCGGCTACGCCGGATTGTGAGAAAGCATTTCCGCTACCATTACTATTTCGGGTTAATGTAGTGGCAAGATTTAGATCCAAATGAAATCTATCATTAGGCTTATATCCTACTGCTGCCCTGATACCGTATCGGTTAAAGTCCGTGTTTTTCACAATTCCTTTTTCCGTATAATAGTTTGCATTGATCTTATAGTCAAATTTCTCATTAGGTTTACCAGAGAAACTAAGATTATGAGTTTGATTGTAAGTCGTCTGATAAAAGACACCCTGCCAATCCGTATTATTATTGTAATAAGGATTCAAGCTATCTGACAGTGCCTGCAATTTATGGATTTCATTATATCCGTGATAGGCGGATGTATCATTTCCCAAAATTTGCATAATTCTGAGCGCTCTCTCCGCCCCGCCTGCAAGTACATCTCTCAACCTCGGTGGTGTTTTCACTACAAAGTTAGCCGAATAAGAAACTTTCGGTTTGGCTGTTTCTCCTCTTTTAGTTTCTATAAGAATTACTCCGTAAGCACCTTTTGAACCATACAGGGAAGTTGCAGCTGCATCTTTCAATACTTGGATATTCGCAATATCTTCAAGTGGAATCATAGCCAACGGACTGACTGTCGCACCTGACAGCAAACCAGCTGCATCATAGCCCGTTACGTCTTCCTGCGGTATACCGTCAACTACAAACAAAGGAGGAGTCAGCCCCATCATAAACTCGCCATCACCGGAAGATTGAACGGAAATATCCGAGACTCCTCGAATTGAAAAAACTTGGAAGACCTCCGGGAGTACCATTATTCATCTGAATATTTAATCCGGGAACACGCCCTTGAAGCAACTCCATCGGATTAGCAACAGGAGTATTGACCAGATCTTCTGCTTTAATAACCGTAACCGATGCTGTTACCGCAGCCTTGCTAACTCTTTTAAATCCGACTACAACTGTTTCATCAAGCATATTCTCTGTCGGACTCAGATATATTTGCATGCGTTCTGAAGGTTTAGTAACTTTGACTGAAAGACTGTCGAACGCCAGGAAAGAGAATACAAGTCGGTAACCACTCTTAACTTTTGTAGAGAATCGTCCGTTATCATCAGTTGTGGTTGAAAGCTGAGGCACAGTTTTCCACTTTCATTTTTAACAATACAGAAGCATAAGGCAATGTAGAATTATTGCTTTTATCTTTGACTACACCACTGACAGGAATATCCTGAGCCGAACACCAACCGAGGTGACGGCAATCGCCATAGCCAACAAGCCATATTTAAATATATTTCTCATATTAGAATCATGGTATTAATTAGTTATTTTCCATCTTCAAACAAGGGGGCTCCTGCTGTAAATACAACTATTATCTCCCAATGAGCTTCCTTGTATATCGCAAATTCAAATGACATAGTGGATGTCATACGATAACCACTTGCTGTAATACGGTCATATAAAAAATTGACATTTATTCTATTACCATCTTTATTGGTATATTTTGATTTCATTTCAACCAATGGCATCGGATAAACTACATCATACTTTACATATTCTCTGTTTTCTCCATATTGAAACCATGAATCAGAATTAGCCCAGTCTGTACTGATTAAAAGAATGAAGGAGAGATCGGTGTATAATCCGGTCCATAAAAAACGAAAAGTCAAACTTTTTACATCATCATCATTATCTTGGTTCTCACGAAAATAAATATGTACATCTTCAGGAAACATATAGTCTCCACTTTCTGTTTGAAAAAGGGTTAACGAATTTGGTGTAACATAGTCCTGTCCCTGCACCAACCCTGTTTCCGGATCGTATATACTCGGTTCGTAATCACTTTCTCTGACAGGTATAAGCTGCATATCAGTAAATGTTTATATCCTCCCGAGTTTTTCACCAGCACATCAAAAATATAACCGTCACTCGGAGCACACTGCACAAAAGAAGATTCGGCATTAGACCACATCATAAATTCTCCGGAATGCTTTTAACCTGAAAAAGAGTACGATATTCTATTTCTCTTTTAGCTTCTATTTCTTCTATAGACTTTTCGGTACCCATATATGGAGTTTTCCAAACTTTTACCGGGAAATATTCCGTCAATTCAGGTGCAGGACTTCCGTCGGCCCTCGCGATTCGTGATATTTCGAAAGTAAGAGGAAGCGTTGAATTACCCGATGAAAAGTTGTCGGACATCAAAGTATTTTTTCCTAGCTGAGGACGATATAGTTTTGTAGTAAAATTGACGTCTCTGTCGAAAGCATCCAAACTATCCGGCAAATATTTATCGACACACGATATGCTTAATAATACGCAGGAAAACAGCAGCGCAATATTTTTACTTCTTATATTCATTGCCATAATTATTAAATACGTAAATAAATTCATCAAAACCGAAACTGTGTTGTGGAGAAAGGATGTGAATGATACCATTATTTGTATAAACATCATTCCATACCGTAGAAACTCTGTTCCAGTTATCTTTTACCTGAGAGTTTTTCATATCACTGAAAATAAGCTGTTTGACTCCTCCGCCTACAAATCCGGATGCCGGTTTGCGAGAACATTCTATATTCATTTGATAATTGTACTTCAAAGAATTTAAGGAGTTATTTCCTTCATTGGCTAGAATATTATCGGTATCGTAACTACCTTTAATAATGTACTTGCATAACATTCGCTCAAGGTCAGCTCTATAATCATAATGATATTCGTTAATGATCGTATCATTTAAAGTCGGTGTTATAACATTAACGATCGTATCTTTAACAACAAACGGTTCAATTAATAAATCACTCAAATAAATCGCTTCACCCAACTCCTTTTGTTTACGGTACTCGTTAAGTTGCGCCAATGAGGAACGGATACATGCATCCGGTATGGCAAAAACTGTATATTGCACATCCGTCTGTTCCATCTGTTGTATGAAATCGGGAATATTGTTGACAAGAACCATCATAGAATCAAATTTCAAATTCAGCCTTTCATTCCCTGTGGACAAATAATCCAGAACCGTTCCATTAAATACTTCGGTTTCATTTTCCTCAGGATATGAAGCCACTTCGTAATCTGTACAAGACAGCATCCAAAGGGAAGCCGAAGTCAGACATAAAATAAATAGTATCTTATTCATTGTCGTTTTCTTTTTATTTCCAAAACTCATTTTGTTCAATCTGTGAATTAGCAGTAATGATATCTTCCGATACCGGCCAGTAGATTCCACCACTGCTGATCAGTCGCAAGAATGCCTCATTATCTTTCATCAGCTTTTGCCGACGGACAAGGTCATACCACCTCCAGCCTTCTCCCATAAGCTCTCTGCGACGCTCTTCAAATATCTCGGCAATTAAGCTTTCGCGATTATTCCCAAAATCCTTTTTAAAAGATACTTCTCTCAATCCACGATTTGTTCGGATCATATTCAAGTAGGATACAGCTTCTGTGCTTCTATTTAGTGCGCATAATGCTTCAGCCCGTAGCAAGGTGATATCTTCAAGGCGAGTGAAAACAATAGACGAGCCAAAGACTCCGAAATCATTGTCTTTCGCCGATCCATCCTGAATAATCTTTATTTTACTGAACACCGGAGTTTCTTCATTCAAATTCTGAACATAATAGGATGAATATTTGATGGTATCTATGATTCCAAACCGCAAGTCATCAAAATTGGTAAAAATCGAAAATAAGCTGTCCTTTGAAATGTATATTTCAGGATAGGATTTTTGTACCAATGGATAAGCTAAAGTCAACTGTTCAAGATGTCCGCTTTGAGTTGCTTCGTTATCATTGTGAGCAAAATTAAATCCTAAAATCCTTGAACCTTTTACACTCGCATTCGAGTAAAACAGCCCTGTTTCTGAAGTCAAGTCGGCAATAGAAGTATATTTTGCATTAATCTCAGATGCATGATCTAGTATAAATGAAGAATATGTCTCGGCTTCTGCATAATTTCCCTGCCAAGCACAGATGTGAGCTAATACAGAGTATGCAGATAACTTATTGAACAGTTTTCCCTGCCATTGGGCCCCATATGAACCATAATATAAATTCGTTTGAGTACCATATTGATAGGGTAAATCCTTTATAGCTGTCAACAGTTCTGCCTTAGCGTAACTCAGCACCGTTTGAGCGTCTGTACGAGGCATAGACGGAAAAGTTCCGTTATCATAAGAATAGGTGACTAACGGCACATCTCCCCAGATTCTTACCATATAAAAATAAGCAAATGCCCTCAAAGCGCGTACTTGAGCAATGTCATATTTCAAGTTTTGTTCAGAATACGACCGGTCAAGTTCGACAGTTCGTGGAGCTTTTTCCATAAAAACAGATGCCGCATTGATTACCGCATAAAATCTTCTCCAGTTAGATACTTTCTTCAACAAGTCATATGGCTTGTTCAATTCATTATCAGACACAGCTTGTAAATCACTACGCTTATAAACCGTAAAATCCCCCTTCCGCAAATCACCACATATCCAATGAGTATTGTTATCGGCTAAGGCTGCGCGTGTCAAGCCATATACTCCCATCAATGCTGATCGAGTATCTTCAAGGGTCTTCCATTGTTGGGTTTCCGAAGCTGCATGTTTGGGATCTACATCCAGAAAGTCATTGCAGGACTGCAAAAATAAACAGGCAAGTGCGGAGAAAAGAGCTAATCGCAATTTTTTCATATTGTTTTTCATATTGTTTTTCATTTTTTATCATCTCCGATATTTTTAGAACTTAAATCTCAGTCCCAAAGAAATGGAACGAGGAATGGGAAGCGAATACCCGTCATAGGTACCATTGAAGTTAACTAATTCCGGATCACCTGCTGAAAAATTACTGAAAGATAACAGATTAGATCCTGTCAGATAGAAATACAAACTTTTAGGTATATTACTACCAACTTTCTTTATAGGAAGTGTGTAACCAACAGTTATATTTCTCAGTTTCAGGTATGACAGCTTTTCAAGGAACAAATCCTGTTCTGCACGGTAAGGATGAACACTGCTTTGCGGATTGTATATAGGATAATCGTCACGCTGATTAGTGTTTTGCCAAAAGAAAATCTCCTTGACAGACTGCAAGGACTGAATATTATCCAAAGTCGCAAAGTCGTAACGTTGCTGATCGCGCAGATTTAAAGCACTATGCCCCAAAGCAAAGAAGAGATTGAAGCTGAAATCGAATCTTTTATAAGCAAACTGGTTAGTCAATCCTCCTGTATAGGGTGGAATGGCATGTCCGGTCAGCACACGGTCATTGTCGTTAATCTGATTATTTCCGTCAACGTCTGTCCAAACAGGATCTCCTGCTTTAAAAGGAACTCCATTTATGTTCAGTGGTTTCCCATTCATAACAGGAACTTCTGAGTCGTTTGTATAAATGCCTTTATTTTGATACACCCAAAAAGGCATCAACTGACTGTCCTACTTGTAGTTTATGGTCGCCTATCACAGTTGTCTTCTGGTTTTCGGGAAGTTTCTCTAGTTTGTTCTTATTATAACTTGCATTGAAAGACAAATCCCACTTCAACGGAGTGTTCTTCAAA
>ENA-OQAB01001633-OQAB01001633.1-human-gut-metagenome-genome-assembly--contig:-NODE-1633-length-10405-cov-2.416423_pt1 | contig 10405 bp, 12 predicted proteins | sample MGYA00242490_ERZ504517 | MGnify/ENA primary metagenome ERZ504517 (study PRJEB26092, sample SAMD00036298) | human gut metagenome | host: Homo sapiens | study: EMG produced TPA metagenomics assembly of... | reverse complement strand
ATTTGTGTAATTACTGTTATTGACTGCGTTGTAAAGCTCCAAAAGCTCCTTTTTCTCATGGAAAATCATCCGGAATATCCTGTCTTTATACTTCTTATTTATCTTATGTTCTGTCAAATGTGTTCCTCCTTTATATCTTATCAAATTTATGCCTGTGAATCAATGGAAAGGGCATAAAGATTCATAGGCATCACCATCTTTCTTTAAATAAAATATGAATACAAATTGGGGTTCTTGTGACGGCTGTCACGAGATATTAGAAGTTATAGAATGTTTGATTTGTGGGACTAAGCATATCATAAATAATTTCTGACTGCAACCATAAACGGTTCATAAAAGTAAAAAATAATTCGGGATTTTACTTGAAAGATTGCCAGACTTATTATACAATTGATGCCAGCATGAAGAAGATATAACAGACAATTAGGAGGAAATAGTTTGTATTATTTAATCTTATATTTTTTTGTATATGGTTTTTTAGGATGGTGCACAGAAGTTGCATTTGCGGCATGCAAGGAGCGAAAATTTGTAAACAGAGGATTTCTAAACGGTCCGATCTGTCCGATATATGGAATCGGTGTAGGGATTGTTGTTCAGTTTTTGACACCATACAAGGAAAATCTGGTGCTGCTGTATATTGCATCTGTAGTGATGGTGACTGCTTTGGAATGGGTGACCGGATTTATTTTGGAGAAAATATTTCATAATAAGTGGTGGGATTACTCAAAGATGCCTCTGAATCTGAATGGTTATGTGTGCCTTTTGTTTTCTTTGATTTGGGGAGCAGCGTGCGTTCTGATCGTAGATTTTATCCATCCACTGATTCATAAAGTGTTGTCATGGATTCCGTTTCCAGTAGGAATGACCTTGATTGTTGTGCTGGGTATTGTGATGTTTGCCGATTTGTATGTGACAGCTTCCACAATTTTGAAGATGAACAAGCACTTAGAGAAGATGAAAGAGATTGCAACAGATTTACATCGTATCTCAGACGAACTTGGAGAGAACATTTATCAGGAAGTTGTAGAAGTGTTAGAGCGAAGAGATGAATGGAAATTAAAAGTGCAGGAAGCATCTGACGGAGTGAAAGGGAAAATACAAGATGTGTCAGATGAGGCAATGGAAAAAATTGCGGATTTGAAGAAAAAGTATAAAGAAGTTGGTGGAAAAGGAATACGAGTTTCGAGACGTTTACTGAAGGCGTTTCCTAGAATAGAATCTAAAAAGTACCGAGAGGCGATGGAGGATTTAAAACAGTATTTAAAACGAAAATAAAATGTGAGTGGGGTAAGAATAAGGAATGGAAGAGAGAATACCAAAATTGTTCCTGATGTGGAAAGAGTACTCGAAGGAACAATTTATAAAAGATATTGTGGCAGGGATTATCGTGGCAATCATTGCATTGCCATTGTCGATTGCGTTAGCACTGGCATCCGGCGTGAGCCCGGAACAGGGAATTTATACTGCGATTGTGGCAGGATTTGTTATAGCAATGCTTGGCGGAAGCCGGGTGCAGATATCTGGTCCGACAGCAGCATTTGCGACGATTGTAGCAGGGATTGTCGCACAGAAAGGAATGGCAGGTCTTGTCGCAGCGACAATTCTTGCCGGAGTGATTTTGATCCTGATGGGAGTCTTTAAGCTTGGAGGATTGATCAAGTTTATTCCGTATACGATTGTGACAGGATTTACAAGTGGAATCGCTGTGACGATTGTAATTGGGCAGATTAAAGACTTTTTGGGACTGGAATTTAAACATGCTCCGATTGAGACGATGGAAAAATTAAAAGAGTGCATAGACACGATTGGGACAATCAATGCGCAGGCGTTGAGCGTTGGACTGATTGCACTGGCAATCCTGATTGTCTGGCCGAAGATCAACGCAAAAATCCCACCGTCTCTGATTGCTGTCATTGTAACAATTGTGCTTGTGAAAGGGCTGGATATGGAGGTCAATACAATCGGAAGTCTGTATGAGATATCGAATAAACTTCCGGTACCGTCTATGCCCCAATTTAGTTTGGAATTGATCGAGAGTGTACTTCCGGATGCATTTACAATTGCAGTACTGGCGGCGATCGAGTCACTTTTGTCTTGTGTTGTATCGGATGGAATGATTGGAGACAGACATAATCCAAATGTGGAATTGATTGCTCAGGGAGCAGGAAATATTGCATCTGGTATATTCGGAGGAATTCCAGCGACAGGTGCAATTGCAAGAACAGCAGCAAACGTGAAAAACGGAGGGCGTACTCCAATCGCTGGAATGGTTCATTCCGTAGTATTATTACTAATTCTGATTGTGCTGATGCCTTATGCGGCATTGATTCCGATGCCTGCGATTGCGGCAATTCTTTTTATGGTTGCCTACAATATGTGTGGTTGGAGAGAGTTTGTGACTCTTTTGAAAACAGCGCCGAAAAGCGATATATTTGTGCTGGTGACAACATTTGTGCTGACAGTTGTGTTTGACTTGGTTGTTGCGATTGAAATTGGATTTATGCTGGCGGTGATTTTGTTTTTGAAAAGAATGTCTGATGTGGCAGATGTCAGAAGTTGGGAATATGTAGAAGAGGAAAGAGAAGGACTTCGCATTGTGCCCAAAGGAACACTTGTGTATGAACTGGAAGGACCGATGCTTTTTTGCAGCAGCAGACGAAAATTTTTTGAGTGTATCAGCAGATAAAAATACGAAGGTTGTCATATTGAGGATGAGTGATGTGCCGGCAATGGACGTATCTGCATTACGGAAAATTGGAAGAAGTATATTGTTCGTGCAAAAGAAAGAATATTACTTTGATTTTATCCCATGTGACAGAACAACCGCGTAGAATGATGGAAAAAGCAGGAATTTGTAGTGGATGTGGGAAGTGAGAATTTCTGCGAGAGCATAGAGACGGCGCTTAGACGAGCAGAACAATTGTGTCAAAAACAAAGTAGAAAGAAGATGTAAAAATGCGAGAAGAGCAGTTTAAAATGGAACGAAAAGGTCTGGTAGAAGAAGGGCAGGAAGTTAAAGTGACTGAGAGAGTTAATGGAAGTCTTTACAGCTATATTGTAGAACCGTCGGTTGCGATGTCTGGAATTTATCGAAGCAATCAGAGAATAAAATCAGACAAAGGAATCATCAATCAGATCAAAGAGACCGAACGGGGATTTTACCTTGTTGTCGGATTTGATGAATAATCAAAAGGGAGTGAGCAAAAGAGATTGAATTATTTCTGATTTATGCTAATCTATAATTGAATGAAACCACACATGTACTGACAGAAACTCGCTGTCGTTTTCGGTTGGGTCTTATTGGGAGTAAGAATCGTTGAATTGTGGCTTCAATATCATAAGGAGGCTCCTTTCCTTTGTACCTGAAAAAGTTCAAACAGATTTTGGCAGCCTGCGTGAAATTGATCTGTAGTTTATACTTCAGATCTTTTTCTTTTGGTTTTACATGTTGAGCAATCAACATGCTAAAGTTGTACATAACTAATCTTGCGTATATTTCCTGTAAAATAGAATTCTCCTGTTTAGAATGAAATGCTGACAATCCAAGAATATATTTCAATTCTCTGAAGCCAGTTTCTATTCCCCATATGCCGATGATAGATTTCTTTCAAATCTTCCATTGAAAATATTTCTTCTGGAAGGCTCGTTGCAATAACTTCATATGTATTGTCATCTAAAAGGAATCTGACAAACCGTATTGTTATCTCATAATCAGGACTTTTGCTATTTTCAATATAATCAAACCGGGACTTCTTTGAAAGATACTTATATTTTTCTGTGTTAATCGCAGCTGGACCAGAGAAATGTCTGGTTAATACCACCCGTTTTGTAATATCATATTCCACTGTTTTAGGAAGATTTAACCCAGAAACCATACAGGAATTATCAGAATCTCTGACTCTTACAACATAATCAAAAAGTCTCTCTTCAATATGAGCGAAAAGATTATAGTTCTCATAACCACGGTCTGCCATGATTATAACAGGATGTTTTTCACTGATTCGATCCACAAGTTCACATGCTGCACCTGTTTCGTTTTCGTGCAATCCCATTTTGAACAATGACATCCAAAAAGCTTTTACTACAAACATCAAAAAGTGCATTCAAATGGAGGGTCGAAAAATGATTATCCCCCATAACATTATCTTCTTGAGAGTTGTAAGGTAGTGAAAAATCACTTCCATCAATTGCAAGTAAACGATAATTTTTATAAAGGACAGGTTTTTTAAATGTACATTCATTAAAGCGATAAAACAAATGTTCTAAGGCAGTGTAACTGAGCTTTTTTTCTTTGTTGGACAAATGCTGACACAGTTGGAAACCCTTTCCTATATTCAAAAAATTCTCCTATCTCATGTCCAAGACTGTTGCTTCCAAAAGAAAGAATAAATTGAATCAACGTAGAAAAGTTAAATTTACTTTTACGACAAAAAGCCGGTTTTCCTGAAAGATTAAAGATGTCAGAAGAAAGCGCCATTTCATCAATAATCTTTAGTAAACAATTTTTAAGTTCATTAGCGTGTGTATTCACGACGTCACCTCCTATAAACAAGGGGCTTCGCCGCAATTTTTTTGGTATTTGTCAACCATTTTTTTTAAATCACAAAAAAAGAGCAGGGTACATTTTTCTATATACCTTGCTCTATAAGAGAATACATTTTTAATATCTTAACTTAATGACATTGGCAAAAGAGCTTGCTCTTTTTTAATTTCTTAAGAAAATCTGTAAAATCATCAGAAATAGAACTGAAATCTTTAAGAAGTCTTAATAAAGCCCTTATGATATTTTAAAATTGATTTGGTAACATTAATACTAGAAAGAAGGAAAGTTTCAAGATTGTACCTTTTCGAAAAATGGATGTCCCTTTTTTGAAACTTTAATTTTATAAAATTAAGAGTACTAAGAGGAGGATGGAAAGATGCAGAAAGAGGGAATGAAAAAAGCAATTAATATTTTGACGGTACTTTGTACTGCGGCAATGGCTGCATTTGTCATATATGGTGTAAAGAGTGGAATTTTTACAGATCGGGCCATGATGGAAGAATTGGTTCGAAAAGGCGGAATATGGGCGCCGGTGACATTTATCTTAATTCAGATGGTACAGGTGGTTGTTCCGATTATTCCGGGAGGAATCACATGTGCAGTAGGTGTTGTCATATTTGGACCATGGTATGGACTGCTTTATAACTACATCGGAATTGTGGTAGGTTCCGGAATCAATTTCTATTTGGCAAGAAGATATGGACAATGCCTGGTGAAATTTTTTGTGAAGGAAGAAACCTATGACAAGTATATTACATGGCTTGACAAAGGAAAGAAATTTGATAAGTTTTTTGCACTTGCGAATTTTTTTCCCGTGTGCTCCGGATGATGTGCTTTGCATGATTGCAGGATTGACAAAGATGTCGTGGAAGAAATTTTCAGCGATCATTTTATTAGGAAAGCCGGCATCTATCGCAGCATACAGCATGGCTCTGATTTACGCAGGCGGATTTTTAGGGAAACTCATAGCATAGATAACAAAGGAAGAGAAAAGGGGACAGCATTATGAAAGTACTAATTACAAGCGATTTATTTGATTCAACTATTAACGGAGTGGTAACTTCTGTAAAAAATCTGGAGAAAGAATTGACAAAGCAAGGACATGAAGTGAGAATTCTGACTGTGTCTGATCAATATGCGTCCTACCAAAAAGATAATGTCTACTATATGAAATCTGTGCCGGCAAAGATATATCCGGATATTAGAATTCCGGTATCCAAGTGCGCGGATTATATAGAAGAACTGATTCGGTGGAAACCGGATGTGGTACACAGTCAATGTGAATTTTTCAGTTTTGGCTATGCAAAGAAGATTGTGAAAGCGACAGGCGCTGTGTTTATTCATACTTACCACACATTGTATGAACAGTATACAGAATATGTTCCGATTGGAAAGACATTGAGCCGGGCGGCACTTGGAAAATGGATTAAATTGAGATTGCGAAATGTAGATACCATCATTGCACCTACGAAAAAAGTAGAATATGCACTTTTGGAATACGGAATGGAAAACAACATTCAGATCATTCCATCGGGGATACAGATTGACCGTTTTTTCAAAAAGGAAGAGGCGGAGATAACAAAAAGATTAAAAGAAAAGTATCAGATTCCAGAGGACAAAACAGTTCTGCTAAGTCTTGGAAGACTTGGATTTGAAAAGCGAATTGATGAACTGCTGCGAGGAATGAAGGCACTGCTTTCAAAAAGACAGGATGTTGTTCTTTTGATTGTGGGGGCGGACCGGCAAGAGGAAGCCTGGAGCAGCTGGCGAAGGAATTAGGTATCGAAAGATCGGTTCGGTTTGCCGGTATGGTAAATCCAAACGAAGTAGCTGATTATTATAAATTGGGAGACATTTTTACATGTGCGTCGACAAGCGAGACACAGGGGTTGACTTATATTGAGGCGATGGCAAGCGGACTTCCGCTTGTGTGCAGAAAGGACCCTTGTCTTTACGGAGTGCTGGAGGAAGGCGGAAACGGATATTCTTATGAATCAATCCAACAATTTGTGTCCGGTGTACAAAGACTTTTGGAAGAAAAGGAAATATTTGAAAATGCGAGACAGCACAGCCGGAAAATCGCAGAAGAGTATGGAACAAAACGATTTGGAAAGCGTGTGGAAAGCTGCTATGAAAAAGTATTATTGGAAAGAGAGTGTGAGAAAAATGAAAGTGCTGTTATATGCGAAGAATCGACAGGTCGTCTTAAAAAGTGGAGTGGGGAGAGCCATGGTTATGCAAGAAGAATCTCTTAAGGGAAACGGTGTGGAAGTGACAACAGACCCAAAAGATGATTACGATGTAGTACATATCAATACGATTTTTCCGAGTGACTATTTTATGGCAAAGAAAGCAAAAAAATGCGGGAAAAAAGTAGTTTATCACGCCCATTCTACAAAAGAAGATTTTCAAAACTCCTTCACAGGTTCGAATCTGATTGCACCGTTATTCAAGAAGTGGATTATGAAATGCTATCAGACCGGAGATCTGATTTTAACACCGACAAATTATTCGAAGTCATTACTTGAGGGGTACGGCATCAAAAATCAGATTGAGGTCATCTCAAACGGTGTGGATACTACGTTGTTCCAAAAGAACATGCTTGTTCGTGAGAAATTCCGAAATAAATATGGGTTTAAAAATACGGATAAGATTAGTGATGTCAGTAGGGCTTTATTTTGAGAGAAAAGGGATTTTAGATTTTTGATAGAACTGGCAAAACAGATGCCAGGAATATCAGTTTGTCTGGTTCGGTTATACACCGGATAGCCAGATTTCCGAAGAAAATCAGAGAGGCATGTTCACACAAAGCTGCCAAATCTCAAATTTACCGGATATCTGCCAAAAGAAGAGCTGCAGATGGCGTATAGCAGCTGTGATCTGTTTTTCTTCCCATCTTATGAGGAGACAGAGGGAATTGTCGTGCTGGAGGCATTGGCGTCCCAGATTCCGGTACTGCTTCGTGATATTCCGGTTTACAGTGACTGGCTGGAAGAAAATAGAGATGTCTATAAGGGGAAGAGATAATCAGGAATTCAAAGAGCGGATTGAAGAAATTTTGGAAAGAAAGATTCCGACGCTGACATTGAATGGATTGGAGCGGGCAAGAGAGTAGAGATGTGTCACATCAGGCAGAGATTCTGAATCGATATTATGAAAGACTGGCAACCGTATAAAAATTGCCACTAGTTGTAAGGAGAGCTCACAACTGTGGCAGTATTTTTTTACTATAGTTGAATATTTTTGAATAAGTCGCCGAGACTTGTACCAATCTCTTCGGATTTTGGAATCTCTACTTCTTCTACGACTTCTTCTTCCGGCTCGATAAGCGCTTTGATGCTCAAGCTGATCTTTCCATCTTTGATGCCGATTACTTTGACATTGACTTCCTCACCTGTCTTTAGAACGTCAGCAGGCGTCTTGATACGTTTTTCACAGATCTGAGAAACATGCACAAGTCCGGATAATCCATTTTCCAGACGGATGAAAGCGCCGTATGTCTGGAGCGTCTCTACGGTTCCGGTCAAAACAGAGCCAACCTCGACAGATGCAAGATTAATTTTTCTTTTCTTACGCTCTTTTTCTTTCAGAAGTTCCCGTGCAGATAAAACAAGACGGTTGTTCGCCTGATCGACATCAATTACCTGAACCTCAATATCTTTTAATAAGTAGTCTTCCAAATCTTCGATATATGATAAAGATATTTAGAGGCAGGAATAAATCCACGAAGACCTTCTACCATGGCGATTGCGCCACCGTTTACAATTCCTTCTACTTTTACCGGAAGGACAGTTCCCTGTTCCATGTATTCTGTTACACGGTTCCATGGATTTGCATCGTCAAAATGTTCCTCGTAATCTGCCATTGTTTCTGTCTGTAATTGTTCTTCACTCATTTGTCACACCTCTCGTTTTATTTTATACTGTTCTTAGTATAACATAATTTTTAGAAAGAAGAACAAGAAATGTCAGAAATTATTTGACAAATGCCAAAAAAAAATGGCAACCTAAAGAGCAAAAGGAAGTGAAGTAAATGGAAAATAAGAAATCAAAGAGAGTATATGTAGTAGGACATAAAAATCCGGATACCGATTCTATCTGTTCTGCGATTGCCTATGCGAATTTGAAAAATCAGATTTCAAACAATGAGTACACGGCAAGAAGAGCCGGGCAGATCAATGAAGAGACACAGTTTGTGTTGAGGCATTTTGGCGTAGAGGCTCCAAGATTGCTTGCAAATGTACACCTTCAAGTAAAAGATATGGATATCAAGAGAATTGAAGGAATTAAGAGCAGCACCTCGATCAAAGAGGCTTGGGCGATGATGAAAGAAGAAAATGTGCATACATTGCCCGTGGCAAGAGATCATAAGTTGGAAGGCGTGATCACAACAGGGGATATCGCGACTTCCTATATGGATGTATATGACAGTAAGATTCTTGCGACAGCAAGAACACAGTATCAGAATATTATCAATACGCTCGACGGTGAGATTGTGATTGGCAATCCGCATGCATATTTTGTAAAAGGGAAGGTAGTAATTGCTGCCTCCAGTCCGGATATGATGGAGAGCTTTATTGAAAAGACGATCTGGTTATCTTAGGAAACCGATATGAATCACAGCTCTGTGCAATTGAGATGGATGCAAGCTGTCTTATTGTATGCCAGGGGGCACAGGTGTCAAAGACAATTAAGAAACTGGCAGAGGAGAGAAGTATCGTTGTGATCACAACGCCACATGATACCTTCACAGTGGCAAGGCTGATCAACCAAAGTATTCCTGTAAAATATTTTATGAGCACAGAAAATCTGACATCGTTTTAACACATTAGATTATGTGGAGATGGTAAAAGAAGAGATGGCGAAAAAGAGATATCGGGATTTTCCTGTCATAGACAGAAAAGGAGATGTATATGGTCTGATTTCCAGACGTCGTCTGTTGGAGGCAAGTAAGAAGAGGGTCATTTTAGTTGACCACAACGAGAAGTCGCAGGCAGTAGACGGAATTGAAGAGGCAGAGATTTTGGAGATTATTGATCACCACAGATTGGGAAGTCTTGAGACTGTCGGACCGGTTTATTTTAGAAATCAGCCGGTGGGATGTACGGCGACTATCGTTTACCAGATGTATAGGGAAAACCAGATTAAGATCAATGAGACGATTGCTGGTCTGTTGTGTTCTGCAATTATTTCAGATACATTGATGTTTCGCTCACCGACCTGTACAGGAATCGACCGTATAGCGGCAGAAGAGCTGGCAGAACTTGCGAAGATCAATATTGAGGAACTGGCACAGGATATGTTCCAGGCAGGAAGTAATCTGAAAGGAAAGACGGCAGAGGAAATCTGCTTTCAGGACTTTAAGAAATTTACAGTCGGCGATGTTACATTCGGAGTAGGACAGATTAATTCGATGAGCCGTGATGAATTACAGGAGATTAAATCAAAGCTTTTGCCGTATATGGAAAAGGCAAGACAGGCACAGCAGGTAGATATGGTGTTTTTCATGCTGACCAATATTATTCAGGAATCAACAGAGCTGTTGTGCTGTGGAAACGGCGCAAGAGAGCAGGTGCTGGAGGCGTTTGATCTGTCTGATGATATAGAAGAGATTATGTTAAAAGGTGTTGTGTCTCGTAAAAAACAATTGATACCAGCTTTTGTAATCTCGCTGCAGCAGTAGGAGGATACAGATGGGAAAACAGAGTTGGAAGCCGGGGAATATGATTTACCCGCTTCCGGCAGTCATGGTGAGTGCCGGAAATGCGGAAGGGCAGACGAATATCCTGACGATTGCCTGGACAGGAACAATCTGTACGAATCCGGCAATGCTATATATATCAGTGCGTCCGGAACGTTTTCG
>ENA-OQAB01001632-OQAB01001632.1-human-gut-metagenome-genome-assembly--contig:-NODE-1632-length-10408-cov-2.366793_pt1 | contig 10408 bp, 8 predicted proteins | sample MGYA00242490_ERZ504517 | MGnify/ENA primary metagenome ERZ504517 (study PRJEB26092, sample SAMD00036298) | human gut metagenome | host: Homo sapiens | study: EMG produced TPA metagenomics assembly of... | reverse complement strand
TACTTGATACTTTAACTGCTTGGACATTGTGGAATGAGATAGATGGTATAAAACAGATTATGATATGCGAAGGAAGCAATTCGTAATAACTAATGAAAGTGCTTAATTCAATACACGGTTCAAATATGACAAAAGGACAAAATGTAAAAGACATGATGACAGCAATGAATCCCCCAACGTACCTTTGATGACAGTTTCTATCTTTATGGAGATGCTGCAAAGAAAAAATATCGTTAGACGATACTGAAAAGGCCAAATCAGAACCCCTTTTTAGAAAGAAATCATCAGGAATCAACAATAATGTAAACGTCAATATCGATTTTTCAAGATTCGGACAATATGCTTTATTCTACATAACTCCGCATTTTGACTCCAATTATAGCAGATTAACGCAAAAGTCAATGAAGGCTGCCCATGGAACACGTCGTACAATAATCCAAGGATATTCTCGCCCATTAGCTTTCTATTCTCCTGTCTACAAAGACAAAATACCGACTGCAAATGTCAACCATCGTCGCCGTACACTTTATTGGAATCCTACTATACAAACTGACAAAAATGGTAAAATTAGCATAGAATGTCAGAACGGTATGTATGCCAATCCGGTCATTATCCACGCAGAAATGCTGAAAGGTGGAATCCCATGCAGTATTACGATTATTGGAGAGAAGCAAAAAAAAATAAACCAGTAAATATCTCCAATGTCCCTTTTAGGATTTCAATTTAGATGAAATACCGCCATTTCCGACAAATTCCGCTAATGATGTCAAGGGTCGGTCAAGGATAAAAACAATAGTGAGACAATTGGAATACATGAAACAGATATTTAATGAAGAACAAATAAATAAAGCTGCATTCATCATCGAAAGCCCTTTATCAAAGCTTTCTGAGCTTTATCATAGCGAAGTTAAGAATCTTGCTATTTTAATGTCTTGAACTACAAGAAAGGATTAATATCTTTTTGCGAAACTGGAGAATATTCTCTTTACACTGATTACTTCTTGAATAAACAAATCGAAAGAATAAAAGAAATAGAAGAATAAAAAACAGCCTTCCTCTCAAAACACCATCCTTATATCATGATATTAACCAAAAGCTGGGAACAAAGTGGGAACATTTTGGATTAAGAGAAAAGAAAAACCCTCTCAGAGATCATCTGAAAGGGTTTTATGAGGTTCCTGGCGGATTCGAACCGCCGTACACGGTTTTGCAGACCGCTGACTAAGCCACTCATCCAAGGAACCATTTTTTCTCGTTTGCGGTTGCAAAGGTAGTACAAATTTTGAAACTACCAACTATCCGCAGCAATTTTTCTTTGTACTTTTTTTCTTTACATCACACTCTCTGCGTTTCTTCTCCATCATATCCTTTAGTTCACAGCCACTTACGCAGCTGTCACAAGGATTCTGATTTTCCCGCGTACGACGAAAAAAAAGAAATATTCCATATACGACACGGGTAATGCAGAGCACAACGAGTACTCCGACTACCCACTCTTGCCAATTATTCATACAAACAATCCTCCAATCTGATAAACAGCAAATGATACAAGCCAAGCTAATGCCGTTGTATAGCAGGCAGCAAAAATGCGCCCATTTCCAACTACCCGATTCCTGTTTGATAGCCGCCAACGCCGCAATGCACGGGAAGTAAATCAATACAAACAGCATATAACAAAAATGCGACCAATGGAGTAATCGGAATACGTTCTGCCAAACTCACCGAGTCAGCATCCGGATCATCTGCATACAAAAGCGCCTAACGTACTTACCACCAATTCTTTCGCCCCTACACCGGAAAGCAAGCCAATACCTAATTTCCAATCAAATCCCAATGGCTTTATTACCGGCTCTATTCCGCGCCCCAACTGACCGATATAAGAATTTTCCTGCTGTTCGGCAACCGTTTCATAAGCATCATGATTCGGATAATATCCCAGAAACCAGATAATAATAGAAGCAATCATAATAATTCCGCCCATCTTTTTCAGATACTGCGCTCCCTTTTCCCATGTATGACGGAAGATAGACTTCGCTGTCGGCATTCGGTAAGGAGGAAGCTCCATCACAAACGGCGTATCATCACCCTTTATCAGAAACTTGCTAAACAAGCGAGCCATTACCACGGCCAGCACAATACCAATCACATAGATACTTAACAGCACCAAACTTGCATTGTTCGGGAAGAAAGCACCCACCAACAATAAATAAATCGGCAGACGCGCACTACAAGACATCAATGGATTCACCAATATGGTAATGAGACGACTCTTCCGGTTCTCAATAGTACGGGACGCTATAATCGCAGGCACATTACATCCGAATCCCATAATCAGAGGAATAAACGACTTTCCGTGCAACCCCATTTTATGCATGATCTTATCCATGATAAAAGCCGCACGAGCCATATAACCAGAATCCTCCATGATAGAAATACAGAAATACAGAATCAGGATATTCGGTAAGAAAACAATGACAGCTCCTACCCCACCGATAATTCCATCAATCAGCAGATCTTTAAATGGACCTTCCGACATGTTATTGCGCAGCAATTCACCAAGCTGCTCTACCATCCATTCAATCCCCATCATCGGATATTCGCCAATGACAAATGTACCTTCAAACATCAGATACATAAAAAGAAAGAAAATAGGAAATCCCCAGACACGATGAGTTACAATCGAATCCAATACCTTTGTTGTCTGCGCCTGTTCCAGATGATTATCCGTGAACGTTTCTTTCAACGCACCACTGATAAATCCATATTTAGCATCAGTAATAGCCGATTCACAATCCTCATTCATTGTCTCCTGAACACGCTTCGACATCTTGTCGCGGACATGGAAAATTTCATCCGCATTCGGCAATGTGCGTACAATACGCTCAATGTCAGGATCATTCTCCAACAATTTAATGGAGAGGAAACGGGTAGAATATTTATGCCGGATAAACTCGTTCTTGGACACTTCACTTTTTACAGCCTCAATCGCTTTTTCTATATCAGGACCGTGATTTATATGAATATGCCGGAAGACACGCCCCGTCTTTTTATGTTCACGCACATAATCTTCCAGATGCTCTTCCTCATGGTTCTTACGGTCTTCCAAAGAGTCATGCCATTCAGTCAAGTCTTTGAGGACTTCCGGATTCATGTTTCCCTGTTTATCGAAGAAGTCTACTCCTTCATACAGATTGATAACTACATGAAACAACGTATCCAATCCACGATTTTTCTTACTGGCAGTAGGCAGCATCGGCACCCCGAACAACTTGCTCAACAAATGGTAATCCAATGTATTTCCACTGGCTTCCAGTTCATCATAGATATTCAGAGCCACTACCATGCGGACATTCATATCTATCAATTGAGTAGTCAGATATAAGTTTCGCTCCAGATTAGAAGAATCGACGACATTAATAATCACGTCAGGAGTTTCATCGATAATATGACGGCGAACATAGATTTCTTCCGGCGTATAAGCAGATAAAGAATAAGTTCCCGGCAGATCGACAATACGGAAATGATAGCCTTCGAAGTCAAAATAACCTTCTTTGGCATCCACGGTCACACCGCTGTAATTTCCTACATGCTCATGAGCACCGGACGCAAGATTAAACAAAGAAGTCTTGCCACTGTTCGGATTTCCGACCAAGGCAACATTGATGGTACGACGTTTACCTAACGCCAACCGTTTCATATCTTCTTCTTTTACTGAAAGGTCTTCGGGTAATCCTTCATGATAAACAAGTTCTTTTCAGCCAAGTTCTTTTTTGCCCTCCTCCTCGCTGATTACTTCGATCATTTCAGCTTCCTGACGACGAAGAGATATTTTCATAACCTAAGACTTTATATTTTATGGGATCTTTTAGGGGAGCGTTCAACAGCACTTCAACCGTTTTACCTTTAATGAAGCCCTATCTCCACAATACGTTTACGAAAACCACCGTGCCCCAATACCTTTACAATAACACCTTTTTTCTCCTGTTTTTAATTCGGACAAACGCATAACTCTCAAAATTTTCGGCAAAGATAATTCATAACTTCGGAGCACGCAAATTATTTAGAATGTTTTTAAATAGCAGCCATTTTCTTCCTCCAAAAGATTTAGGAAAAATAAAAAAACTTATTGATAAACTCGTATCTTTGCAGATATGATACAACAACGCGTTACAAAATATATAGAAAAAGAACATTTGTTCTCACTGGATGCCAAAGTCCTGATTGCATTGAGTGGCGGTGCCGACTCGGTGGCGCTGCTATGTATTCTGCACACAGCAGGTTATCATTGCGAAGCCGCACACTGTAATTTTCCACCTGCGAGGCGAAGAATCAGACCGGGATGAACTGTTTGTCCGCCAACTTTGCAAAAGAACCGGAATCCATTTGCATACAATTGATTTTAACACGACACAATACGCAAAGAAAAAACAGATTTCGATTGAAATGGCTGCACGGGAATTACGCTATGACTGGTTCGAGAAAACGAGAAAAGAATGCCAGGCAGATGTGATCGCCGTAGCACATCATCAGGATGATAGCGTAGAAACCATACTACTCAATCTGATTCGAGGTACAGGAATTACCGGTTTATTAGGAATCCGCCCCCGCAACGGAGCAATCGTGCGGCCTCTGCTTTGCGTCAATCGGGAAGATATCATTCATTATCTGGAGAGCATCGGACAAGATTATGTAACAGACAGTACCAATCTGGAAGACGAATATACCCGTAACAAAATCCGACTCAATCTCCTTCCTCTTATGCAAGAAATCAATCCGTCAGTCAAAAAGAATCTGATAGACACGAGCAATTATCTGAATGATGTAGCTACCATATATAATAAATGCATAGAGGAAACCAAAAATAATATTGTAACGACAGAAGGTATCCGAATCAGTGATTTAGTAAAGGAACCGGCACCCGAAGCTATTCTATTCGAAATCTTGCATCCTCTAGGCTTCAATTCTGCACAAATCAAAGATATTGCCTTTTCGCTTCACAGCCAACCGGGCAAACAATTTTGCAGTAAAAAAATGGAGAGTGATAAAAGATAGAGAATTCTTATTAATAGAAGCTATTGAATCGGGAAATGAAATTCTTCCTCCTTTTCAAATCATCAAAGAAGAAAAAGAATACACCCCTGATTTCCTAATTCCACGCGACAAAGGAATAGCCTGTTTTGATGCCGACAAACTGAATGGAGATATTCATTACCGGAAATGGCAGACAGGAGACACTTTTATTCCTTTCGGAATGAAAGGAAAGAAAAAAATAAGCGATTATCTGACCGACCGCAAATTTTCTATCAGTCAAAAAGAACGCCAGTGGGTACTCTGCTGTGGAGAACACATTGCGTGGCTGATAGGCGAACGAACAGACAACCGCTTTCGTATTGATGAAACGACTAAGCGTGTCGTAATCTACAAAATAGTTTGAGGCAATTTCTGTTTCTTGAAGCAATCTGACAACAAAGCCGCAAAAGGAGTATCATACACCCGTGCTTTCTTAACGCAGGCTTTTACACAGGCACAACACTTGATACATTTAGCTTCATCTGTATGCAGCTCATCCCCTTTCGTTATAGCCCCTGCCGGACAACGGACCACACACAACCCACAATGGGTACACAAATTCTCATCCTCCACCCAAGGAGTGCGGGGAAGCGGTGTTCCACTTTTACGTAACTTGATAACTTTCCTCAAAAAGCGAAACAAAGGAAAAAATGGCTGGCTCGGACGTTTAATAGCACGTACGTCTACCGGATAAAGGGTATCCATGCTATCAGCAGCCTGTATTTTTTCCATGATTTTCTTCCCAAATTCCGTAGCAAAGGCTAAATCCGACTCATCGGGACGTCCCACCGCAATCGGATGTTTATCAGTACTATATGAATGTTCTCCAATAAAAGTTGCCCCGGCAATCACTTTCAATCCATGAGGAATAGCAAAAGCATCCAGTTCCATTAAAGCTTTTTCATAAGCACGGTTTCCATACACCACCACCAAAACGGTCGGAGTATCCACTCCCCGGATGTACTGCAAACGCTCCATTGCCAGAGGAGCGACATGACCTCCATACACAGGCACTACAATAATGGCCAAAGCAGATGCAGGAATCACGATTTCATCTGCAATTTGCTGCGTTACATTAATAGGAAGGATATTTTTTATGCCCGTACCGTGAACAATCGCTTCCGCAACTTGTTTAGATGTGTGTGTAGGCGAAAAATAAATTAAATGAGCTTCATTTACTGTCATACCATTTTCTTTTATGTAGCAAAGATACACTTTTACGTGGAAAAAATGTTTGATTGTTCATGAAACCAAAAAAAATTATTATCTTTGCCCCGTTGAAACATTCTACGATTCAACATATACATCCCTAATTCAGAATAAAAAACAAAACGTATGCTTGCATATCTGTAGCCATAAGCTGTAGTAATGCTGTCCGTAATTCAGCAAAAAAAGAAATATTAATAACTTACCATACTATATGTATAACATTATCCAATTAAACGACAAAAATCTGTCGGAACTTCAAGTTATTGCCAAAGAGTTAGGCATAAAAAAAGCAGACTCATACAAAAAAGAAGACCTTGTTTATAAGATACTCGATGAACAGGCTATTGTAGGAGCTACTAAGAAAGTTGCCGCAGATAAGCTCAAAGAAGAACGCAAAAATGAAGAACAAAAGAAAAAGCGTTCACGGGTAGCTCCTACCAAAAAAGAAGACAAGGTAGTTTCCACACCAAAGAGTGGAGAGGTTAATAAAACAAAAGAAGCCACTCCTGTAAAAGCACCACAACCTTCCAAGAAAGAAGAAAGTACAAACAAAGAAAAAGAAGCTCCTGTTGTAGAAGCTAAAGCAGAAAACGCTACTACTGCTCCCAAGCGTAAAGTGGGCCGTCCACGCAAGAGCGCTGATGCAGAAGAGAAAAAAGAAGTAGAAAATGTAACACCGGCTGCTCCCAAAGTGGTGGAAACTAAGCCTGTTGTTGCAGAGAAAACTACTGAAACAAAAGAAAAAGCTGCTCCAGCACAACAGCCGACTGCTGAAAAGAAAGCAAAAAGCAAACCGGCTGCAGAAACAAATAAACCAGCCGCAGAGCCAAACAAGCCTGTTGCAGAGAAAAAAAGTTATAGATAAACCACAAAAGAAAGCCGCACCCGTTATCGACGAGGAAAGCAATATCTTATCCAGCGTTGACGATGATGATTTTATTCCAATCGAAGATCTGCCTCTGAAAAATTAGAAAGCTCTACCGAACTCTTCGGCAAATTCGAGGCAACTAAAACAGAACCTGTGCAAACAGCACCTGAACAGCCATCTCATCCTCAACAGCAACAACAATCTCAACAGCAGCAAGCACAGCAGCAACGCCCGCGTATTGTTCGTCCACGCGACAATAACAACGGTAATAACAATGTGAACAATAATAGCAATAACGCTAATAACAACAATAATAATTTCCAACGTAATAACAATAATCAAAATCAGGTTCAGAATCAGAACCAACAACGCTTACCGATGCCACGTGCCACTCAGCAAAACCATGCGAACGAGAATCTTCCGGCACAACAGCAACAACAGCAGGAGCGCAAGGTTATTGAACGCGAAAAGCCTTACGAATTCGATGATATTCTCAACGGAGTAGGCGTTCTGGAAATCATGCAGGATGGATACGGATTCCTCCGTTCTTCCGATTACAACTACCTTTCTTCTCCGGACGACATTTATGTATCACAATCTCAAATCAAACTCTTTGGTTTGAAAACCGGTGATGTAGTGGAAGGTGTTATCCGTCCACCCAAAGAAGGAGAAAAATATTTCCCGTTGGTAAAAGTGTCGAAAATTAACGGACGTGACGCAGCTTTCGTTCGCGACCGTGTTCCTTTCGAACATCTGACACCTCTTTTCCCGGATGAAAAGTTCAAACTTTGCAAAGGCGGTTATTCAGACTCCATGTCTGCACGCGTTGTTGACCTTTTCGCTCCTATCGGTAAAGGACAACGTGCCTTGATCGTTGCCCAGCCAAAGACAGGTAAGACTATCTTAATGAAAGATATCGCCAACGCTATTGCAGCCAATCACCCGGAAGTTTACATGATTATGCTGCTGATTGACGAACGTCCGGAAGAAGTAACCGATATGGCACGCAGCGTTAATGCAGAAGTTATCGCTTCTACTTTCGACGAACCGGCAGAACGTCACGTAAAAATTGCAGGTATCGTATTGGAAAAGGCAAAACGTTTGGTAGAATGTGGTCACGACGTAGTGATCTTCCTTGATTCTATCACCCGTCTGGCTCGTGCATACAATACAGTATCTCCTGCATCCGGTAAAGTTCTTTCCGGTGGTGTGGATGCAAACGCACTTCACAAACCTAAACGTTTCTTCGGTGCTGCCCGTAATATTGAAAACGGCGGCTCGTTGACCATCATCGCTACCGCATTGATCGATACCGGTTCTAAAATGGACGAAGTTATCTTCGAAGAATTTAAGGGTACCGGCAACATGGAGTTGCAGCTCGACCGCAACCTGTCCAACAAACGTATCTTCCCGGCAGTCAACATTACTGCATCCAGCACTCGTCGCGACGACCTGTTGCTTGATAAGACAACTCTTGACCGCATGTGGATATTACGTAAATATCTTGCAGACATGAATCCGATCGAAGCAATGGACTTCGTTAAAGACCGTTTGGAAAAGACCAGAGATAACGATGAATTCCTGATGAGCATGAACAGCTAATTAGCGGTAAACGATAAATGATGAACGGTGAACAAACTGCGTCCTAATAATTGCAGTTTGTTCACCGTTCTCTTTTTTAGCCACCCCGTTAATCAATAACCACTTGCCGTTCATCCTTCACAATCCAACGTTCATCAGCAATAGTTCCCCCTAATCATCCATCACACATTACATTTTTGTACAAAATACTTTCACTTGCGTCCAAAACTACTACTTCACCCTTTTTTGCGTTTCCTTTTTTCCTACTTTTGTTTCAAAATCAACTATTACTTAATTCTAACCAGTAATGAAAACTATTTATCCATTCATGGGATTAGCCCTATGCGGCGTAGCAGCCCAAGCTCAAGAAAAGCCCAATTTCCTGATTATCCAGTGCGACCATTTGACACAACGCGTCGTCGGAGCTTACGGGCAAACACAAGGCTGCACCCTCCCTATTGACGAAGTCGCTTCACGAGGAGTTATCTTCTCCAATGCTTATGTAGGCTGCCCTCTCAGCCAACCTTCACGCGCAGCATTATGGAGCGGCATGATGCCTCACCAGACCAATGTACGTTCAAACTCCAGCGAACCCGTCAACACCCGCCTGCCGGAAAACGTGCCGACACTGGGTAGTCTCTTCTCCGAAAGCGGTTATGAGGCCGTACACTTCGGCAAGACTCACGACATGGGCTCACTGAGAGGCTTCAAACATAAAGAACCGGTAGCCAAGCCATTCACCGATCCCGAATTTCCGGTCAACAATGACAGTTTCCTGGATGTAGGAACCTGCGAGGATGCCGTTGCCTACCTCAGCAATCCTCCGAAAGAACCTTTTATTTGCATTGCAGATTTTCAGAACCCGCATAATATCTGCGGATTCATCGGCGAAAACGCAGGAGTACACACCGACCGGCCGATCAGCGGACCACTGCCCGAATTGCCGGACAACTTTGACGTGGAAGACTGGAGCAATATTCCGACTCCCGTACAATATATCTGTTGCAGTCACCGCCGCATGACACAGGCCGCCCATTGGAACGAAGAAAACTATCGTCACTACATCGCCGCCTTCCAGCATTACACCAAGATGGTGTCCAAGCAAGTAGACAGCGTACTGAAAGCCCTCTACTCCACCCCTGCCGGAAGAAACACGATTGTCGTAATTATGGCGGACCACGGCGACGGCATGGCATCCCACCGCATGGTGACCAAGCATATCAGCTTCTATGATGAAATGACAAACGTTCCGTTTATCTTTGCAGGTCCCGGCATCAAACAACAGAAAAACCGGTAGATCAACTATTGACACAGCCTACGCTGGATCTTTTGCCTACCCTTTGTGATTTGGCAGGAATTTCCGTTCCGGTCGAAAAACAGGGAATCAGTCTCGCACCCACATTAAAAGGAGAGAAACAGAAAAAGACTCACCCTTATGTAGTTTCCGAATGGCACAGCGAATATGAATATGTCGTTACCCCCGGACGTATGGTACGCGGACCGAGATACAAATACACGCACTATCTGGAAGGCAACGGAGAAGAACTATATGATATGAAAAAGATCCGGGAGAACGCAAGAATCTCGCCAAAGCATACGAATCCAGTAAAGTTCTGGCAGAACACCGTGCCATGCTTGATGATTACATCACCCGCACAAAAGATGACTACCGAAGCTTGA
>ENA-OQAB01001631-OQAB01001631.1-human-gut-metagenome-genome-assembly--contig:-NODE-1631-length-10411-cov-3.710618_pt1 | contig 10411 bp, 12 predicted proteins | sample MGYA00242490_ERZ504517 | MGnify/ENA primary metagenome ERZ504517 (study PRJEB26092, sample SAMD00036298) | human gut metagenome | host: Homo sapiens | study: EMG produced TPA metagenomics assembly of... | reverse complement strand
CTCAAATATAATGAAACACGTAGATAATCATGATTATAAAAAATAAAAAAGGAGAGAATAAAATGAACTTTTTTACAAGCTTTCTGGAACAAAAACTTGTACCAGTTATGAATAAAATTTCTAATCAACGTCATTTAGGGGCAATCAGAGATGGCTTAATTGCAACAATTCCTATGACTATTGTAGGAGCAATTGCATTATTATTAGCAACTCTACCATGGCCAGTATCTTATGCAGCATTCATTGCTGACAATCCAAAGATTTCAAATGTTTTAATACTTATATTTAACATGACATTAGGGCTATTATCAATTTATGTAAGTTTTGGTATTGGTAAAAAATTAGCAGAATCTTATGGTCTTGATTCATTATCAGGTGGTTTGATAGCAACTCTTTCATTCTTAACAACAATTGGATTTACAACATTAGATGAAGGGGCATTCTTAGCAACATCATACTTAGGTGGTGAAGGAATGTTTACTGCTATTATCACATCATTATTTGCAGTAGAGATTATGCATTTATGTGATCGATATAATTTAAAAATAAAAATGCCTGATTCAGTACCAAAAAATGTTGGAAGCAGTTTTGATTCATTGATTCCAATTTCTATATCAGTTGTCATTATTGCTATTGTTGTTCATTTCTTTGGTTTTGATATCAATAAAGTTATATCTACAGTAATAACACCAATTTTAAGTTCATCATCAGATTCCGTTTTCTCACCAATTATTTATGTGGTATTAACAGGATTAATGTGGTTCGTGGGTATTCATCCTGCAGTTTTAGCAGCAATTATGTCACCTGTTTGGACAGTCAATGCAACAGCTAATATGGAGATGGCTGCAGCTGGATTAGCAGCAACTCATACCGGAGTGCAACCATTTATCTTTACGTTTTTATGGATTGGTGGAGGTGGAGGAACATTAGCGCTATGCTTATTTATGTGTTTCTCTAAGAGTAAATCACTTAAGAGTTTAGGACGTTTAGCTCTTGTTCCAAGTTTCTTTAATATTAATGAACCATTGTTATTTGGATTACCAATTGTTTTAAATCCTATTTTAATTGTTCCATTTATTATGGCACCATTAATCTGTACATTTATTACCTACTTTGCATTTACAAGTGGAATTGTAACAGGAATGGCTTATCCATTAGCTGCTCCATGGAATTTTCCATCGTTCTTTGCTGGTCCAATTTGTACAGGAGATTTAACAGGTTTATTCTTAGTCATTGTAAACATGATAGTAATGGGACTTGTTTATTATCCATTCTTTAAAATTTATGAAAAGAAACATTAGCTGATGAAGGTTTTGTTGAAGGGAAGGAGTAATGTAAAATGAAAAAAAAGTGTAAATAGTTTTCCAAAAAATTTCTTTTGGGGTGGAGCAGTTGCTGCTAACCAATTAGAAGGTGCTTATCAAGAAGGTGGTAAAGGATTATGTATTGCAGATATTAATGAATTTAAAGGAAATTTACCACCTGAAAAAAGATCAAATAAAGAATTAAGTTCTGTTGAAGTAGAACAATTATTAAATAAAAAAGATGGTGTTTTTCCAAAACGTTATGGTATTGATTTTTATCACACATATAAAGAAGATATTCAATTATTAGCTGAAATGGGAATTAATTCTTTTAGAACTTCAATTAACTGGGCAAGAATATTTCCTAATGGAGATGATTTACAACCAAATGAAGAAGGTTTAAAATTCTATGATGATTTATTTGATGAATTATTAAAATATCAAATTGAACCCTTAATAACAATTTCACATTATGAAATGCCATTAAATATTGCTATGAAATATGATGGTTGGTATAATCGTCAAACAATTGAAATGTTTACAAAATATTGTGAAACTATCTTCAAAAGATATAAAGATAAAGTTAAATATTGGATTCTTGTTAATCAAATTAATTTAATTGAATTTGAATCATTCAATCATTTAGGAATACCAAGTGATCATGTAGATAATTTAATGGAAGCAAAATATCAAGGAATTCATAATGAGTTAGTGGCTTGTGGTAGAGCTATTAAAATTGGAAAAGAAATCAATCCAGAATTCCAAATTGGAGCTATGACATATTATGCTAATGCCTTCCCAGAAGTTGGAAGTTCAGAAAATATGTTAGCAGCACTTAAACAAAATCAATTACAATATTATTATACAGATGTAGAAGTCAGAGGTTATATTCCTTCATATATGTATCGTTTCTATGAAGATAACAATTTAAATATAGAAATCACAAATCAAGATATTGAAGATTTAAAAAAATACTGTTGATTTTATTTCATTCTCTTACTATTACACAATGAATATTAATTCACAAGGAGAAACAATTCCAAATTCACATATTAATACAAAGAATGAATGGGGATGGGGAATTGATGCTGTTGGATTAAGACTAGCTTTAAATGAATATTATGATAGATATCAATTGCCAATTATGATTACTGAAAACGGAATGGGATTCTATGAAAAAATCGATGAAAATGGAAAGATTCATGATAAATATAGAGAAGCATTCTTTAGAGCACATATTGAACAAATGAAAGAAGCTATTCATGATGGAGTTGAATTAATTGGATATTATCCATGGGGACCAATTGATTTAGTAAGTTGTTCTTCTTCAGAAATGGAAAAACGTTATGGATTTATTTATGTGGATCTTGATAATAACCATCAAGGTAGTGCTAAACGTTATATTAAAGATAGTTATTATTGGTATAAAAAAGTTATTGAAAGTAATGGTGAAAATTTAGAATAAAAGATTTAGCTATCAATTTAAGATTGATAGCTATTTTATTTGTGAAATGATAGGAAGTATAGTAGAATATATCCGAAATCATAAAGTGAGGTAGAGATATGAAAAGAAATTATCCTAAAGTTGTTATCTCAAAAGAGGGTGAACAATGGTTAGATAAAGGTCAAATGTGGATGTATAGAAATAATCTTGAAAGTATGGATGAGGATATTGAAAATGGTGCATTAGTAGATATTGAAACAAGACAAGGACGTTATTTAGGAACAGGCTTTCTTTCTAAAAATAGTCATATTACAGTGCGTATTCTATCTAAGGATTTAAATGATACTTTTGATCGTAAGTTTTTTAAACAAAGAATCCAGTTTGCCTATCAATTTCGTAAGACATTAGAAGCTGATAATATTACAAATTGTCGATTGATCTTTGGTGAAGCAGATCAATTACCAGGATTAACTGTTGATAGATATAATGATATTTTAGTAACACAAATTAGTTCTTATGGTTTAGAGATGATTAAAGATATGATTTATAAATTATTACTAGAAGTTTTAAGTGAAGATGGACAAGATGTCAAAGGTATCTATGAAAGAAATGATATTAAAGTACGTAGTAAAGAAGGACTTCCATTAGAAAAAGGATACTGGAAGAATGCACAATTACCAACCAAGACAGTTATTAATGAAAATGGGTTGAAATTAAATGTTGATGTGGAAAATGGACAAAAGACAGGCTATTTCTTAGATCAAAAATCAAACCGTGTATTATTAAGAAATATGTCCCATGGAAAAAGAGTATTAGATTGTTTTAGTCATACTGGTGGTTTTGCATTAAATGCTGCATTTGGAAATGCTAGTGAAGTAGTGGCTGTAGATGTATCACAAACAGCTCTTGATCAAGGTTATGCTAATGCTAAGTTAAATCATTTAGAAGATAAAATAACTTTTGTAAAAGATGATGTCTTTGATTATTTAGATAAATGTGAAGAAGGTCGCTTTGATATTATCGTTTTAGATCCACCAGCTTTTACCAAATCAAGAAGAACAATAGATCATGCATATAATGGTTATAAAAAAATCAATATGAAAGCAATGAAACTACTAGGACGAGGTGGTTATCTTATAACATGTAGCTGTTCACGTTTTATGGAAACAGATAACTTTGAAAAAATGTTAAGAGAATCAGCACATGAAGTCGGAGTAACACTAAAGCAAGTATCAGTCACTCAACAAAATCATGATTATCCGATTCTTTGGACGATGGAAGAAACATCATATTTAAAATTTTATATTTTTCAAATTATTTAAAACCAAAGTCTTTTGATTTTGGTTTTATACTCTAAAAGGAGAATATTATTATGTTATTAAAAACATTAGTAGAGAATACATCAATATCATCATCTTTTCAACATAAACATGGCATATGTTTTTATATAGAAGTAGAAAATCATAAAATATTATTTGATTTAGGACCTAATGATTTATTTATTGAAAAATGCTAAGAAAATGAATGTTGATTTAAAACAAATAGATACTGTGATTATTTCACATGGACATGTAGACCATGCAGGAGCGTTACAAAGTTTTTTAAAAATCAATCATCAAGCCAAAATATATGTACGAGAAAATGCTTTTGAAGAACATTTCAATAAATTCTTAGGAATTCAAAAAATATTGGAATTGAACCGAAATTAAAAATCATCCACAAATCATACTCACTCAACAACAAACAATAATTAATGATAATATGATATTATTTTCAAATATCAAAACAAAAGAACTTTTACCACAAGCAAATCTTTCTTTATATAAAAAAGAAAACAATCAATTTGTATTAGATGATTTCACTCATGAACAAAGTCTGATTATCAAAGAAGGAAAAGAAACGAATTTTAATAAGTGGATGTTCTCATGCAGGAATTATCAATATCAAAAAATGCAGCTGAAAATCTCATCGGAGAGAAGCTAACCCATGTTATTGGGGGATTCCACTTATATAATCCTGTATCCCATAGATATGAAAAACAAGAGTTTATTAATCAGTTAGCCAATCAACTTAAACAACAGCCAATACAATATTATACTTGTCATTGTACAGGGCAAAAAGCTTTTAATATATTAAAGAATCATTTACAGCAACAAATCCATTATTTATCCACTGGAAGTATATTAGAATTATAAAATTATTTTTGTGATAACTTTATGTTGTGAATAATTTGGTTTGATGTATACTGATGATAAAGGTGGGGATAAAATGAAGAAATTAACGAAATATTTATTAGTATGTTTGATGGGTTTGAGTGTTGTAGGATGTAGTGGGAAAAAAGATCAGTTGTCTATTGAGTGGGAAAAAGAGAATAAATTTGCTGATATTGTTTCTTTTCAAATTGAGTATATAAGTAAAACTAGACAAGTGGAACCAGATGTTATTGGCTCTTTCTATACTTATTATAAGCCAGATAAAGCAACAGATGTCTTATTAGATGTTACAATGCAAATGAAGAATTTAAAGAAAGAAGATTTAAAATTATCAAGTGAACTTCAAGGATCATTGAAAATTGATGGTAAAAGCTATGTTGTTCGTTTTTGGGGCAGTTAGTGCAAATGGAAAGACTATTAGTAATGGTGGAACAATTGGAGTAGATGAAGTAAAAAAAGTTCATTGTTATACTGAAATAGATACAGCATTAATGAGTAAAGAAATGACTTTTGAACTAAAAACAAAGGATGAAGATAATGAACAAACAGCTGCTTTATCTTTTCAATTTGATGATGTGAATAGTCATTATAAAACAAAAAACTTAAAAGAAACAATTACTTTTGATGGCGCTGGAGAAGTTACATTTGAATTAGTTAAAGAAGCTAAGAAATTAGAACCATCAAAACCAACAGGTATTTATACTTATTTTAAAGTTAAAAATGAAAACAAGAGCTTTGTGATAATTCCAGCAAAAATTAAAAACACCACAGATGGCGAAATACCTGCATCAAACATAGCAACAGTAACTTTAATTGATGCGAATCATCTAGAATATCGTGCAAGTGTGGTCTATGAATATGATAATAAAGAAAATTTAACTCAAGCAAGTTCGATTAATCTTAAACCTGGGCAAAGCGCCACAGTTTATTATAAGATTGAGGTGAGTGAAGAAGTTGCAAAGGGTGAAAAATCTTTAAGAGTTGATCATGGTGGTCAAGTTTATCTTATTAAACTATAAAAAGTGGCATTTGCCACTTTTTTAGTTAAATTCTTTTTTTAGGATTTCTAAGAAAACTTCTGCTGGTCTAGCAAATGGCTGATATTTTTTCCAAATAACCAACATTCCTGCTTCTAATTGAGGAGACAAGGGTTTAAAACATAAATCTTTTCCCTCTATATTTATAATATCTTTAAGACATAAGGCATAAAAATGTCCTTCTTCTACAAGTAATGATGCATTATATAATAAATTATAGGTCCCAACAATATTTAATTTTCTTTGATTACCACCAATCCATCCAGCCAGTTCATTTTTTACCATAGTTTGATTAGAACAAAGTAAAGGCTTATCACGTAAATCATTAGGAGTAATAATTTCATTATTCGCTAAAATACTATGATTAGACATCAAGATTCCCCAAGTATTCATATAAGGTAACTTCAAATAATCATATTTCTTCAATTCAACAGGTTCAATCACAATCGCAAAATCTAAAATTCCATCTTCAATTTTATGATACATTTCATCAGCATTCCCACTATACAAATGAAACTTCACATGTGGGTACATTAATGCCATCTTATCAATAGCCTTAGCTATCAATCTCATTCCATCACTTTCACTACACCCAATATAAATATCACCCGTTAACAATTCCTCACTTGCCATAATCTCTGATTCAGTTCTTTCTACAAGACTCGTAATTTCTTCAGCACGCTTCCTTAATAATATTCCTGCTTCAGTTAAGCTAATACGACGTTTTCCTCTGATAAATAATTGTTTACCAAGTTCATCTTCTAAATCTTTCATTTGTCTTGATAAAGTTGGTTGAGTAATATGTAAAAAATCTGCTGCGGCAGAAATATTTTCTTCACGGGCAATTGCTAAAAAATATTGCAAAGTTCTTATCTCCATTTATCGTCACCTCTATCATTATTATATTTTTAATTGTTATGCCTTACAAGTATAAAAGAAAAACTCATCTTACAAATAAATTTATTCAGTATATGACTATTTTTTCTAAAGAAAACGAGTACAATAAAGATAGAAAGATTTTAAGGAGGATAAAAAATGTTAAATGAAGAAAAATTAAAATCATTTACACTTAAAAGTTATGCAAAAGATATTGTAAAAGTTAATGATCATATTTATTTTTTTATTGGTTATGGTCATAGTAATGCAATTGCTATCATAGCTCATCATTCTGTTATATTAGTTGATACTTTAGATAGTGATGTTCGTTCAAAAATCTTATTAGAAGATTTAAAGAAAATAACTGATAAACCAGTTAAAACAATTATTTTTACTCATGGACATCCTGATCATAGAGGTGGTGCTGCGACTTTTAAAGATACAGTAGAAGAAATTATTGCTTTTGATAGTATGAAAATGCCACCAAAATACTTTGATAGAATTGCGCCTTTTTTAAATGAAAGAGGAGAAAAGCAATTTGGAATACCTTTAAGTGATGAAGAAGCAATTAGTCAAGGAATTGGAATTAGAGAAGGACGTGCAGTCAATGAAGGGACATATCAATTTTTAAAACCAACAACATTATATCATGAAGATAAAATTGAAAGAGATATTGATGGAATTCATTTAGAGTTAGTAAGAGCTCCAGGGGAATGTGACGATGAATTATTTGTCTATCTTCCTGATGATAAAGTAATGTGTGTCGGTGATAATTATGTGGGATGTTTCCCAAATCTATATGCCATTAGAGGAACACCTTATCGTGATGTGACAGTATGGATTGAAACACTAAAGCGTATGTTAACTTATGACACTGAATATTTCCTACCAGGACATGGACCTCTTTTACAAACTCAAGCAAAAATTAAAAAAGTTATTGGAAACTATAAAGATGCAATTGAATCAATTTTATTTCAAACATTAGACTGTATGCGACAAGGAATGACACTTGATGAAACTGTACAAGCTGTTCATCTAGAGGATAAGTATCAATCTTTAGAATATTTAGAAGAATATTATGGAACAGTCGAATGGAGTGTTAAGAGTATTTATAATGGATATGTTGGTTGGTTTGATGGAAATGTTAATCAATTAATGCCAGTAAGTTTAAATGTTTATAATAAAACTTTATTAGAATTAATTGGTGAAGATAAACTTATTGAAAAAGTAAAGAATTTAATGCAAAAAGAAGAATATCAATTAGCCTTACAATTATTAGAATTAGTTGATGATTATAAAGATCTGAAAAAAGAATGTTTACTTAACCGGGCAAAACAAATGACTTCTGCAAATGCGAGACATTACTTCATTTGTGCTGCCAAAGAATTATAAACGTACGAATCATCGTACGTTTTCAGCAATATAGGGAGGAATTTATGGCAAAATTAAGAAAAATGTTAGGTGATATTCATTGGGATATATGCCAAGATTTAATGCATTTGATAGAAACTCAAAGTCATCATACACTCGCAAATTGGGCTATTCATTATGCAAAAGAAAATTATCTGCCACTATATCTAGAAAGTGTAAAAGAATCTTGTCTAGAAAATGTGATTGATGAATGTGAAGAATATCTCAATCAGCAACGTCAATTAAAAGACCTCAAACCATTATTAAAAGCTGCTAGAGCAGATGCTAAAACATTAACAGACCCTATCTTAGAAGCATTATCTAAAGCCATTGCAACAGCATGTGCAACTGTACAAACACCAACCAATGCATTAGGATTTTTATTCTATGGGGCTGCAGCGATAGCTTATCATGAAGCAGGATTATCTCAAACAAAAGAAGAATATGATCAATTAGCTTACACAGAATTACATCGAGCTTATGTTTCTTTAAAAGATGTTGCTGTTAAAGAAGAACATCCTGTGAAAATAAATTGGAATTGTTAATATGAAAACATATGTCTTAGTGGATATTGGTGGAACATCAATAAAATATGGTTTGATTGATGAAGAAATGAAATGGCTGGATAAACAAGTTATAGATACCCAAGCGCAAAAAGGTGCTAGCCATATTATGAATAAGGTTAAAAATATTGTTAGAAATTATATAAAAGATTATTCATTACAAGCAATTTGTATCTCAACAGCAGGAGTTGTTGATAGTCAAAATGGAATAATCGTTCATGCTTCAAAAACAATTCCTGAATATACAGGAACCAAGATTAAAGAATTATTTGAAAGTGAATTTCATATTGATTGTTATGTGGAAAATGATGTCAATTGTGCTGGGTATGCAGAAAAATGTGGTGGAAGTGGTCAAGATAGTCAAATCATGGTTTGTTTAACTGTAGGTACGGGAATTGGGGGAAGTCTTATTATTGACCATCAGCTTTATAATGGGACATCTTTCTTTGCGATGGAAGTTGGATATATGAATGTTGATGGACAGTGTTTTGAAGATATTGCTTCTACGAGTGCCTTAGTGAGAAAAGTCACAGCATTAAAAAACGATGGAACTCATTATGATGGACGACGCATTATCGCTTTAAGTCAACAAAATGATATTATTTGTCAACAAGCTATTGATGAAATGTGCTTAGCTTTAGCAAAAGGTATCGCAAATATTTGTTATATAACAAATCCAGATACAATTGTTTTAGGTGGTGGATTGATGGAAGAAAAAGATTATCTTTATCCTATGATTGATCATTATCTTAAAGAACTATTGATTCCATATGTTTATCAAAATCTTAAATTAAAGTTTGCATATTATAAAAATGATGCAGGAATGATAGGGGCATATTTTGGTTATAAAAATAGGAGGTTATTATGTTAGAGCAAATTAAAGGAAAATTAGTTGTATCATGTCAAGCGTTAGATGATGAACCATTACATAGTTCATTTATTATGGGAAGAATGGCATTAGCGGCACAAATGGGTGGGGCTGCGGGAATTAGAGCACAGTCTAAAGAAGATATTGATGAAATCATGAAAGTTGTTGATTTACCAGTGATTGGTATTGTCAAAAGAACATATCCGGATAGTGAAATCTATATCACACCAACAAAAAAAGAAATTGACGAATTACTTACAACAAAATGTCAAATGATTGCTATAGATGCAACCAATAGAAAAAGACCTAACAATGAAAAGTTAGAAGATTTAGTTCAATATATTCATGCTCATAATCGTTTAGCTATGGCTGATTGTTCAACTTATGAAGAATGTATGCATGCTCAATCAATAGGTTTTGATTGTGTTTCAACAACTCTTTGTGGTTATACAAGTTATTCAAAATTGTTAGATGGACCACATTATGAACTAATTGAAAAACTAGTTAAAGACTGCAAAGTTCCAATTATTGCCGAAGGTAAGATCAATACTCCAGAAGATTTAAAAAAAGTTTTTGATTTAGGTGTTCATAGTGCAGATGGTCGGAGGCGCTATTACAAAGACCTCAAGATATTACTAAAAAATTTGTAAAGTTCTAAATAAATAATTTTATTCATTATTATAGAGTACAACAAAT
>ENA-OQAB01001629-OQAB01001629.1-human-gut-metagenome-genome-assembly--contig:-NODE-1629-length-10420-cov-4.056252_pt1 | contig 10420 bp, 9 predicted proteins | sample MGYA00242490_ERZ504517 | MGnify/ENA primary metagenome ERZ504517 (study PRJEB26092, sample SAMD00036298) | human gut metagenome | host: Homo sapiens | study: EMG produced TPA metagenomics assembly of... | reverse complement strand
AGTCTTTCGAAGCGTAAATATCGTAGGTTCAACGAAAGGTCGATACCGGAGTTGCGCATACCGCCGACGTTACCGGCACGACCGCTGTAACCACCTGACGGAGCCAACGGAATGGACATCAGCATATCGTTGGTTTGACGGCGATAGTATTCAATCGAGAGAGAGAGTTTTCTCCACAACTCAATATTGGCACCCACGGTCAATGTATTCTGGCTCTCCCACATCAGATCAGGGTTACCGATACCGGATACCATCCAAGTCGTGTAACCGCCGTAAGCCGAACCCGCAGCCATATATTGACGGTGGTTGTAGTCACCGATACCGGAGTTACCCTGTGTACCGTAAGACACTTTCAGACTCAAATCACTGATAGTCTGATTGTCGCGCAGGAACGTCTCATTCTTGATATTCCACATACCGCCGACAGCCCAGAAAAGCGCATTGCGGTTGTTCTCACCGAAACGCGAGCTTGCGTCGTTACGCAACAAACCGCTGATGAAATAACGCTCTGCGAAGTTATATTCAAGACGGCCAAATACAGAATTCGAAGCTGACTGTGCGATGCTGTAGGTCGGCAGACCGCCGGAAACTTCCGTACCCATCGCGATATTCAGGAAGCGCGAAGAGGTGATACCGATCGAAGCTACAGAGAAGCTGTTGTTATTCCGATAGAGGGTTTCCTCACCGAGCAGCGCCGTAAAGTTATGAACCTCATTCCAAGTATGCTTGTACTCGGCGGTATTGGTCCAAGTCCATTCATAGAAACGCTGGAACAGTTCACTGGCACTACCAGTACCGAACTTACCCGAAGGAGTAGGAGTTTCAGGGCTGGAAGCACCGTGTGAACGCCAGTCAAAAGCATCCACAGCAAGAGAGGAGCGGATCGTCAGCCCCTTCACCGGAGTCAGTTCAATGAAAGCCATACCATTCATCGTAATACGATTCTGCCAGCGAGGCATATAGTCTGCAGTCATCAACGGGTTGATGGCTTGGGTAGCATCAAAGAAATTGAGCATCTGACCGTTATCGTCATAGAGAGGCTGGTAAGGAGGCGTAATCAACGATGCCATCACCGGGTTCGATACATACAGACCGCCCATCGATTCATCCGTATCAGCAACCGAACTGTGCTGATAACCCAAACCGAGGTTCAAGCCCAAACGCAGCCAGTTGTTAGCCCTGGTATCGATATTCGTACGGAAGTTGTAACGATCCAACTCCGAACCGGGCAGAATACCGGTCTTATTGGCATAGTTACCCGAGAAATAGTAAGAGGTCTTCGCCGAGCCGCCCGAAACCGACAGATCGACCTGATACATCGGCGCATTTCTCTCAAGAATCTCGTTCCACCACTTGTAGTCATTCATAGGATTATAGTTCTCATCCATGAACTTAGCCAGACCGAAATTACGGATAAAATATTGACGGCCGGACGCAATCTTATCAGGAGTCGTCAAGGCATCGCCCGACAAACGAACGGCAACAGCCGCACCGATATAATCCAACATCTCGTTCGCACTCATCATATTCAATTCAGGCGCTACGGCACTCGACATGGAGTATTGTCCCGTAAGCGTCACATCGACACTCTCCTGGTTGCGACGACCGGTTTTGGTCTGCACATAGATAACACCGTTGGCAGCACGCGAACCGTAGATCGAAGTCGCCGAAGCGTCCTTGAGGACGTTCACCGAAGCGATATCGTTCTGGTTGATCGTCTGCAGCGTCGAAGCCTGAATCGGCGCACCGTCCAACAGAATCAGCGGCGACGTATCGGCACCCATAGAACCCAGACCATGAATACGGATCGAAGAAGTCGAAGTCAACTCACCGTTACCGGTCATAATCTGAAGACCGGCTACCTGACCCTGCAAAGCGTCCACGACGTTGGTGCTGGGACGGTTTTCGATCTTCTCGGACTTCACCTGATCTACAGAACCAATCACCGAACCGATCTTCTTACCCGTACCATAACCGATCACCACGACATCCTCGATGCCCGTAGCCTCTTCCCCGAGAGTCACGTCGATATGCGTCTTACCGGCTACGCTCACCTTCTGGGTTTCGTAACCGATAAAAGAGATCGAGAGCGTCGCATTGGCGGGAACCGTCAATGTAAACTGCCCGTCTCCTCCGGTCGTCGTACCGGCAGACGTACCCTCTGCCACAACCGTAGCACCGATGATAGGTTCTCCCTTCTCATCGGTAACCGTACCCGTCACCTGCTTGTTTTGCGCAAGAGCCAACGAACAGAAACTCAGTACAGTAATTAACGATAGTACAATTTTCTTAATCATAAGCGTTAATTTAAAAATTGAGTTTGAAATAAAAGTTCCGAGCAAATATAGAAATTAATTGCTTCATAAGCAAATAACCGTATTCAAAATAATCAAAAAAAGCACGTATATTCGGATTTATCTCCTTTCAAATCCCATATTGACCAATTTAAGATCTGACCGGCGCGGAAAAGCCATTTGCCCGACAAAGCAGCGGAAAAATACCGGTTTTACACCCCGCTCTTATTCGACACCTTATAATATATAAAATTCGGCAGCAATGGATCGAAACGATTTTTTTCGTATCTTCGCGCCGAATCAAAACCTAAACAATTTATGGCTTTTACAGAAATATTACCCGGAATACACTACGTCGGCGTCAATGACCGCACCACGACCCGTTTCGAATCGCTGTGGTCGCTTCCTTACGGCGTTTCCTACAACTCATACCTGGTCATCGACGAAAAAGTCGCTCTGATCGACACGGTCGAAGTATCGTTCGGCGAACAGTTCATCGACAATATCCGCGCGATCCTGAAAGACCGGCCGATCGATTACCTGGTGGTCGATCACATGGAGCCGGACCACTCCTCTTCGATCAAAACCCTGCGCCTGCTCTACCCCGAGATGCAGATCGTGGGCAATGCCAAAACCCTTCAGATGCTCGACGGATATTACGGCATCCATACCCTCACCCGGGAAGTCAAAGAGGGCGAAAGCATTTCGCTCGGCCAAAAAAAACCTCTCGTTCTATATGGCGCCGATGGTTCACTGGCCCGAAGTGATGGTCACCTATTGCCCCGAACACAAGGTACTCTTCTCGGCGGATGCGTTCGGCACGTTCGGTGCCCTGAACGGCGGTATCCTGGACAGCCAGCTTTCGCTGGACCATTTCTGGGACGAGATGCGCCGCTACTACGCCTGCATCGTGGGCAAATACGGCGCCCCCGTACAGAAAGCCCTCCAAAAACTGAGCGGCCTTCCCATCGAAACGATCTGCTCGACGCACGGCCCCGTATGGCAGCAGGAAATCGGGCGCGTAATAGGTATCTACGATCAGTTGAGTCGCTACGAAGGCGAACCGGGTGTGGTGATCGCCTATGGTTCGATGTATGGCAATACGGCCCAGATGGCCGAGAAAATCGCTCGGGAGCTGACCGTACAGGGTGTAAAAAACATCATCGTTTACAACCTTTCGTATGCCGACATTTCGAATGTCATCCGCGACATTTTCAAATACGACACGCTGATCGTGGGTTCTCCGACCTACAACGGCGAACTCTTCCCCGAAGTCGGGTCCCTGCTGCAAAAAATCAGCGAACGTTGCATTCCCTGCCGGAAATTCGCCTATTTCGGCTCCTATACCTGGGCTGGAGCAGCGGTACGCCTGCTGGGAGAATTCGCCCAGAAAATGAAATGGGAGGCCATCTGCCAGCCGACAGAAATGAAACAGGGATACGACGATCAGGGGGCACAATGCTGCACGGCACTTGCCAAAGCCATTGCCGAAAAAATCCGGTAGAAAATCCCGATTCGTCCGCAATAAACAGGGACGGTGCCGTCATTGGCACCGTCCCTGTTTAGTTTCTATCTCTTTCTGAGTCTTGCGACCGCGGCACAAGCCCCTATTTCATCACCTTTACGACCGCCTTTTTGATCCGTCCCCGACCGATCATCGGAGCATGGGCGTCCTCGGGACCGAAAACGACGAACTGTCCGGGCCTGATCCCGACGAAAAGCTGCGGCCGGTCTGCAAAAAACCGAATGTCTTCTTCCGCATCGAAAGGCCCCCGGGGGACACGGCACTCCCGACGCTCCCGCCAACCCATCGTTTCGACTTCGCCGGCAATCAATACCTGTACGTCGATATATTTATCGTGCACCTCCAGCGAAGCCTCCTCTTCCCGTTTGAGCTCCCCTTCTGTCACTTTCATAAAAATTTCAGCTCCTTCGATCTCGTACCGCCCCGGCTCAAGAGTATTCAAATCGGCCGCAGCGAGGTATTCCAACGCCCGCTTCAACCGGGAATCGGCCCCGCAATAAAAAGCCCAGTTTCTCAATGAATCCAAAATCATAACAACAACTATCTTTTGACCGGCCTCAACCGGACCACGACCGGATAGTGATCCGACAAATCCACATCGTACAAAACCTGGTAATCGAGACACTCCAAATCTTCGGAATAGAGGACGTAATCGATCCGCAAAACATCCATGAATCCGCGAAAGGTATAGGAATACCCCTTACCGCTCGCCCGGAAAGCATCGTCGAGGTCTTGTGCCATCACCCGATAGGTATAGGACATAGGCGTATCGTTAAAGTCACCGCAAACGATCTTACAGCCCGGAGTCGCAGCGATCGCCCGAGCGATCGTGTCCGCCTGTGCCGCCCGCAACATGCTGTTGTCGCGGAACCTGCGGAAGATATTCTTGATTTTCGCTCCGCCAGCGGTATCCGTAAGAAACTGATGCTCCGAAAGATACTTATCGTCATGCACGGTAAATTGCGGTCGAATGCAAGTGGTTGTTAAAGATCCGAATCGTATCGTCCCCCACCAGCAGATCCACCCATACCGACTGCCCGTCCTGCTTCATAGGACCCAATATCGAATGAGACTTTTCCGAGGATCCGGTATTTGGTATAAAGCGCCAGCGGAAATACAGGATCCCGTCTGTTCCCCTCCATAACCACCGTACGATCGTAATCGGATAACAGCGAATCCAACTCTTCGGCCTTGCTCGAGGTACGGTTGAACTCCTGTAAGCAGACAATATCGGGATTCACACGGCGGATCACCATCCGTCACCCCGTCGAAACTCCACTGATCCCCGGTCGTTATAAAAAACTGCGAACATTGAAAGTCACGCAGGGTGATCGCCCCCCGGCCGAAGCTCGTCTCTTCACCGTAATGACGGCGCAACTCCGGCTTCAGGAAGAAGCGGCACCTTGAAAAGGCCCGCCAGCAACAGTACGACAAGCGGAAGGGCAATGCGCCACCGCCACCGAATGATCCAGTACAACGTCACCAGCAGGGTGATTACATAAACCGCCGGAGCGACCAACCCCAGCACCGGAAAAATCCAGGTTCGCCCCGGGTGCACGAACGGTGCCAGCAGCGTTACGATCATGGCCGCACCCGTCGCGACCGAAAGGATCAGCATCACCCCGTTGAACACGCTGCCCGGCAAACTTTTCCGACGTTTCCGGGAAGCACCGTGTCTGTAATCGTCGTAATACTCCCTGCTCATCGATCAATAGCGGATCACCCCTTTGTGTTTCCAATAATAGAGCAGCAGGAATCCCCACAACATACCGCCGACATGGGCGAAGTGGGCGACACCGTCCATCCGGCCCGAAATGCCGAAGAAAAGTTCGATCACGCCATACACGACCACGAACCACTTGGCTTTCATCGGAATCGGCGGAATGAGCAGCATGATGACCGCATTGGGGTGCATTACGCCGAAAGCAAGCAGCAGACCGAACACGGCACCCGAAGCTCCGACCGTCGGCACCATCAGGGCCATCATACCGACATTGCCATAGCGGTATTCCAGCCAGCCGACCAACAGTTGCAACACCCCGGCACCGACGCCGCACACCATGTAGTAGGTCAGAAAGCGCTTCGACCCCAACTCGTATTCGAGCGTACGACCGAACATCCACAAGGCGAACATATTGAAAAACAAGTGGGAAAATCCACCGTGCAGAAACATATAAGTCACCAACTGGTAGGAATGGAACAACGGACTCTCGACGTTGAAAAGCGCCAGCGCCCCGACGATTCTGTTCCCGACAGGCAGCAGCTCGGTCGCAAGAAGCATCAACGCATTGATGATAATCAGGTTCAGCACTACGGGAGGCGTCGAAGAAAATAGCGGCTATTATTCATAGACAAAGTAAGATTTAGATGCAAATGTAACGATTATATCCCTTCCGGCAACCTCTCAACCAAGTTTATTGCGGATTTCTTCCAGTGTGATTTTGGCCATGACCGCCTTGCCCGAAGGCGTGAAGCTGACATTCCCGCCTTCGCAGAGCTGCCCCAGCAGAGATTCGGCCTCCTCCGTCGAAATCGTACGGGACATGCTGCGGGCTCCGCTGCAAGCCATGACAGCGGCGATCTTCTCGCGCCGCAATGCCTGAACGTCCACAGGCACGGCGAACTCCTGCAGCAATTCGTAAATCAACCGGTCGATCGTATCGTGCGGAATGTCGGCCGGAACGCCCTTTACCTCGACGGCTCCGCCGCCGCAAAACTCCAGGTCGAAACCCAACGCCGCGAAATCGACCGCATTCTCCTCGAGCAACGCATATTCGTTTTCCGAAAACGCGAGACGCTCCGGGAAAAGGAGCTGCTGGCTGACCGACGATCCGTTGGTCAGGAGCAGCAGGTAATTGTCGTACAACACCCGTTCCCGCGCCCGGCGCAGGTCCACGACCACCCACTTGCCGCCGTACAGCGCCGAGGCATACCCGTTGCCGAGCACCGTCACACCGCTGAAACAAGCCGCAGGATCGTCCATCAGCCGTTGTTGCACCGGTTCCCCGGCAGAAGGAATGAACTCCATTTCGGTCGGAGCGAACCCGGCAGAAGGGATCATCTCGTCGTATCGATCCTCCGCCCCCACACCCTTTCCGGCAGGCATCTCCCCGTCGTAAGGAGCGTCGAAGCCCGAAAAATCCACGTCGGGCATCCGTTCCGACACATCGGAAGCGTAATCCGCACGAAAAGGGTTGTAACTCTCGTTCGACATCGCCTTGGGTTCACGGTAAACGGCCCCTTTGGTCAGCACCGGAATCTCGACGCTGTCCGTCTGATCGAAATCCATGAGCGGCACCGCTCCCGTCTTGGCGAGAGTTTCCCGCACGGCAGCGTTGATGATCTGCCACACGGCCTCTTCGTCAGCGAACTTGACTTCGGTCTTCTGGGGATGGACATTGACGTCGATCCGCGAAGGGTCGATCGTCAGGTAGAGAAAATAGGAGGGCGAACAGGCATCGGGAATCAGCTTCTCGTAAGCCTTCAGGATCGCCTTGAAAAAATAGGGGGAGCGGAAATAACGCCCGTTCACGAAAAGATACTGTTCCGAACTATTGCTCTTCTTGGCGGCAGCGGGACGGCCCACGAAGCCCGTCACCCGCACGATCGACGTGTCGGCATCGACTTCCAGCAGGTTCTGTTTGATATGACGCCCCACCACATCGACGATCCGCGAAGCCAGCGAAGCAGCGGGCAACCGATAGAGCGGCTGATCGTTCATCAGCAATTCGAACCCCACCTGCGGATTGCAGAGCGCGACCCGCTGAAACTCGGACTTGATCTGCCCCGTGGAAGTCGTACTCTTTTCGAGGAACTTACGGCGGGCAGGCACGTTGTAGAACAGATTGCGCACATAAAACTGCGACCCCACAGGACAAGCCGCGAGGGTCTGCGAAACGAACTCACCGCCATTGACCGTCGTGAGCGTACCCACTTCATCCTCCGCCTGGCGCGTACGCAGCTCCACCTGCGACACGGCGGCGATCGACGCGAGCGCCTCGCCCCGGAAGCCGAACGTCTTGAGCGCATAAATATCGTCCAGCGAAGAGATCTTGCTGGTAGCATGCCGGTCGAAAGCCATGCGGGCGTCGATGGGCGACATGCCGCAACCGTCGTCCACGATCTGAATCAGCTCCTTGCCGCCGTCTCGGAAATTGACCTTCACGCTGCGGGCTCCGGCATCGATCGCGTTCTCCATCATCTCCTTCACCACCGACGACGGACGGTTCACCACCTCACCGGCGGCAATCTGGTTCGCAACGACCTCGGGCAGTAATTTGATACGATCAGCCATTACTCCTCATAATCGTTAGGGACGACCGTAATCGGAGTGTAGGGATTGAACTCCTCGGTCTGCGGGGTTTTGGGTTTCTGCATGTCGGAAATGAACGCGACCACACGCGGATAGCCGAACACCAAGAACAAAAGCACCAGCACGACCAGTACGACCATCATCCACATACGGCCGGAGCCTCGCGACATCTCTTCGCGGCGGCGGGCTGCCCGGGCCTGGCTTTGCGTACGGATATACTGTCCCGGCTTATACTCTTTGCCCGCATCCTCGGCCCGTTCGCCGCGCAGCTCGGCACGACGCCGGTCGCGCTCCTCTTTCTCGGGATCGTAGTAGCGCGGCAGGTAGTTGAATTTATTGGCGTGTTTCTTAAACGGCGTAAAACCGGACATAAAATTCTGTTTTTTAAGGTGAAGACAGCAGCGGCCCGGGCGAGGCTCCGAACAGACGAATTGCATCGGCCCGCTTCATCGTCATCCGCAAAAAATACGGGGCCCGCAACACGTCGTGTTACGCCCGATCGGAATGCAGCCGTCCAAACCGGTTATTTCTTCGGTAAAGATACGAAAAACTCCCGGAATAACCAGCCATGTCACTCCGGGAGCTCTCACTTTTCGACCGGAAATTACCGGAAGAAACTCTTCATCCTGTCGAAAATGTTGTGTCCTTTGGACGCCTCGGCCCGCTGGAAGGAAGGCTGTGCGGCCAGTTGCTCCACCAACCGCTTCTCCTCGGCATTGAGCTTGGCGGGGACCGTAACATCCACCACGACCAGTATATCGCCGCGTCCGTAACCGTTCACGTCGGGCAAGCCCTTGCCGGCCAGCCGCAGCACCTTGCCCGCAGGCGTACCCGGTGCGATCTTGATCCGCGCCCGGCCATCGACCGTCGGAACCTCGACCGAACCGCCGAGCAAAGCCGTCGGAACCGTAATATTCAGATTATGGATCAGGTCGTTTCCGTCGCGCAGCAATTCCGGATTCCGCTCCTCCTCGATCACCACCTGCAAATCACCGTTCACACCGCCGTGACGAGCCGCATTTCCCTTGCCCGACACCGTCAATACCATTCCATCGCCCACACCGGCCGGAATCCGAATCTCCACCACCTCGGAGCCTTTGATCGTCCCTTCGCCCTTGCACTCGTCGCAGGGATTGGTAATCACCTTGCCCGTACCGCCGCACGTGGGACACACGCTCTGGGTCTGCATCCGACCGAAAAAGGTATTTTCGACACGATTCACATACCCCGCTCCGTTGCAGGTCGAACAAGTCGAATAGGAGTTGGCGTCCTTGGCTCCCGTACCTCCGCATTTAGGACAGGCGATCTGCTTGTTGATCTTGAGCTTCTTGACCGTTCCGGCAGCGATCTCCGCCAGGGAGAGCTTCACCCGCACACGGATATCCGTACCACGGCTTACGCGACGGCCGCCGCTCGAAGAGGTCCGATAACTTCCGCCGCTGAAATGACCCCCGAAAATATCGCCGAACTGCGAGAAGATGTCCTCCATCGAGAACCCGCCGCCGAATCCGCCGAACCCGCCGCCGGCTCCGGCCGCACCGCTCATTCCGGCATGGCCGAACTGATCGTATCTGGCTCGCTTTTCGGGATTGGAGAGCACATCGTACGCCTCGGCCGCCTCCTTGAACTTCTCCTCGGCCTCCTTATCCCCCGGATTCTTGTCCGGGTGATACTTGATAGCCGCCTTTCGGTAAGCTTTCTTTATCTCATCCGCGTTGGCGTTCTTCGCCACGCCAAGCACTTCGTAGTAATCTCTCTTTTCTGCCATAGTATTCGAATGCCGGACTTCGATTCCGGCTCAATATTCTTTTTTCAATAGTCGTATTTTCACACTCTACGCTCGGCACAATAGTGCGCGACGGAGCAACTCCGCGCCCGTTAAACGAAAACGCCCGTTACTCTCCGACGACCACTTTCGCAAAACGCAACACCTTGTCGCCCATCTTGTAACCGGGCTGTACCACATCGACGATCTTGCCCTTCTTCTCCTTCCCGGCATCGAAACGGGCAACCGCCTCGTGGTGATCGGTATCCAACTCCAGTCCGAGCGCCTCGATCTCCTTCACATTCTGTTTCTTGAGCGTTTCCCTGAACTTCTGTGCGATCAATTTCACACCCTCACGAAGCGCCTCCAGGTCATTGCTCTTCTCGATCGCTTCCAGCGCCCGCTGCAAATCGTCCATCAGAGGCAGAAAATTCTTCACGCACTCGGCGCTTCCGCTCTGCACCAGCTCCATCTTCTCCCGCAGCGTGCGCTTGCGGAAATTGTCGAACTCGGCCTGCAAACGC
>ENA-OQAB01001626-OQAB01001626.1-human-gut-metagenome-genome-assembly--contig:-NODE-1626-length-10436-cov-2.576293_pt1 | contig 10436 bp, 14 predicted proteins | sample MGYA00242490_ERZ504517 | MGnify/ENA primary metagenome ERZ504517 (study PRJEB26092, sample SAMD00036298) | human gut metagenome | host: Homo sapiens | study: EMG produced TPA metagenomics assembly of... | reverse complement strand
AGGCGGTTCTTGATACAGACCTCCGCATAAGTGCGAAATACAGCCGCTTTGGAGGAGTCATACTCTCGGATCGCGGCTAACAGGCCGACCATACCCTCCTGAATCAGATCCTCACTGTCGCCGCCCGCCAGAAAATAGGGGCGTGCGCACATCCGCACCAAGCGGTTATAGCGCATGACCAGACGCTCTTCTGCCACACGGTCGCCGGAGGCGGCCAAACGGCACAGCGTTTCGTCCGTGAGTTCCTGGGAAGGAATATGATCTGGTTTCATACCGGTTCTCCTTATACATTATACGCGGATAATTCTGGATTTGTCAAGCTTTTGCGCAAAAATTTCCCGTTAAGATCCATGATTTTTTATTACATTTGCCAAAAGCTCCGCCGTTTCCCGCGCTACAGGCTCGGTCTGAGCCTCCACCATCACGCGAATGAGAGCCTCAGTCCCGGAGGGGCGCACCAGAACACGACCGTTTCCGGCCAGCTTTTTCCTCCTGCTCCGCCACGGCGCTCTGAAGCGCAGGGGCCGACAGGACGGCCTCCTTCTTTGCCTTATCGGCCACCGGCACATTGATGAGCACCTGGGGATAGCGTTTGCACTCCCCTACCAGCTCGGAGGCTTTCTTGCCGGAGCGGCAGAGCAGATCCAGGAATTGCAGCGCGGTGAGCTGGCCGTCTCCGGTGGTGGCGTAGCGCCGGAAAATCGTGTGCCCCGACTGCTCGCCCCCAATGACATAGCCGCACTCCTCCATCTTCTCCAGCACGTTGCGGTCGCCCACGCTGGTGCAGAACAGCCCAATGCCGTGCTCCTTGCAGAAACGGTGCAGGCCCAGATTGCTCATAACGGTGCCCACAATAGCTCCGCCGGCCAGTTCCCCCGCCTCTTTCAGCGCCAGCCCACAGGCGGCGATCACCTGGTCGCCGTCGATCTCCTCTCCTGTCTCGTCCACCATCAAGCAGCGGTCCGCGTCGCCGTCAAAGGCGATGCCCAGATCATACCCGCCCGCCTTCACCATGGCTTTCAACTGGTCCAGGTGGGTGGAGCCGCAGCCGTTATTGATGTTGACGCCGTCGGGATCGGCGTGAATCACGTCGGTGTGCAGGTCGGGGAACCGGTCAAACAGCCGGGCCGCAGTGGAAGAGGCCGCGCCGTTGGCACAGTCCACCAGAATATGCAGCCCCGCCAGCTCGGAGCCAATGGTGGACACCAAGTGGTCGATATAATCCTGGGACTCCTTCTCATCGGCGTAAATCACCCGACCGATCTCCCCGCCGGTCTTGAGGGGCACGGCGATATCGTTCAGCAAAATTTCCTCAATCTTCCCCTCCAGCTCGTCGGAGAGCTTGAAGCCCTGGCCGTTGAAAATTTTGATTCCGTTGTGCTCAAAGGGGTTGTGGGAGGCGGAAATCACGATGCCCGCATCCGCCTTGGTGTCCACGGTGATCCACGCCACGGCGGGCGTGGGGATCACGCCCAGGTGGAGCACATCCGCCCCCGCGGAGCACAGCCCCGCAATCAGCGCCCCCTCCAGCAGATCCGAGGAGATGCGGGTATCCTTTCCGATGGTGAATCGAGGCTGTCCGCCTCCCTTCTCCCGGGTCATCACCTGCGCGGCGGCCATGCCCACCCGGAAGGCCAGCATGGCGTCCAGTCCGTCGTTGACGACACCGCGGATGCCGTCGGTTCCAAATAATTTACCCATATTCGATAGCCACCTCATTCTTATCAGTTCAGTCGATCGTCATTCGCTTGGTCATGCTCCCCCTCCAGCGGCGTTTTCTTCCGCCGCACCGCCTGTTTCACCGGCCTGGAGAACAGGGCGGACAACAGCCCCACCACCAAAACGGCGAGGAGGTTAGCCTCCACCGGCTCCATAAGCATATCGGCCACCCAAAAGGCAAAGACGGTGCACAGGGTGTCCAGCGGGATGTAGAGGAGATTGGCCAGACGGGGACTGGCCCAGCCGAGCTTGACCAGCGCCTTGGTCAGGCCAGCGGTGAACAGCTCCAGGGGCAGGCCGAGCACCGCCTCCACCAGAACATAGAGCACCAGCCAGCCGAAGGAGTCGCAGCGGACGCCCAGCAGATGCAGCAGCCCGGCGTCCACCAGCACAATTACCGCCATAACGCCCAGAACGAGCGCCGCGATTACACCGCCGCCCAGGATGGGAACCAGGGGGTTCTTTTTCACCCAGCTCTCCCCCTACAGCGAGAGCTGCTCCAGTCCACAGGCCCCGCCGGGCACGGTCAGGCCCAAGTGCTCGTAGGCCCGACGGGTGACACAGCGCCCGCGGGGGGTGCGGGTGAGAAAACCCATCTGCATCAGATAGGGCTCATAGACGTCCTCGAGGGTAATTGCCTCCTCATTGATGGTAGCCGCCAGGGTCTCCAGGCCCACCGGGCCGCCGCCGTAGTGCTCAATGATGCTGGCGAGCATCCGCCGGTCGACGGCGTCCAGCCCCAGGTGGTCCACCTCCAGTGCCGTGAGCGCCTGGTCTGCCACCGGACGGGTAATCACACCCCGGCCTTCACCTGGGCAAAGTCCCGCACCCGGCGCAGCATTCGGTTGGCGATGCGGGGTGTGCCACGGCTGCGGCAGGCGATCTCCATTGCGCCGTCCGACTCTATGGGAACGTCCAGCAGGCCGGCCGACCGGGTGACAATCTGCGCCAGCTCCTCCGGTGTGTAGAGCTCCAGGCGCAGGGTCACGCCGAAGCGGTCCCGCAGGGGTGCGGAGAGCTGCCCAGCCCGGGTGGTAGCGCCGATCAGGGTGAAGCGGGGCAGATCCAGCCGGATGGAGTTGGCCGAGGGCCCCTTGCCGATGATGATATCGATGGCGAAGTCCTCCATGGCCGGGTATAAAATCTCCTCCACCGAGCGGTTGAGCCGGTGAATCTCGTCTACAAAGAGAATGTCGTTCTCCGCCAGATTGGTGAGCAGCGCGGCCAGATCGCCGGGCTTCTCAATGGCGGGGCCGGAGGTGATGCGGATATTGACCCCCATCTCGTTGGCAATGATGCCGCTGAGGGTGGTTTTGCCCAGGCCGGGCGGGCCGTGAAGCAGAACGTGGTCCAGGGGCTCGCCCCGCATTTTGGCGGCCTGGATAAAGACCTCCAGGTTGCCCTTGGCCTTCTCCTGCCCGATATACTCCCGCAGGGTCTTGGGGCGCAGGGAACCCTCGTTCTCGTCATCCCGCGTCAGCGATGTGGTGACGAGCGGCTCCTGGGTCTCAAACCCGGTATCGGAAAAGTCAATGCTCAAGTATGTTCACTTCCTCATTCTGACGTAGATGCGTGCAATAAAAATGAACCGCTCCCCAAGCGCATTTTTAGCCCGACGTTAATTCTTGACCATCCTTTTCAGCGCCTGCTTGATGATCTCCTCCAGAGCAAGGGCGTCCACGTCAATGCCCTTGAGCGCCGCGGCGATCTCACCCTGGCTGTAGCCCAGCACCGCCAGGGCGGCGGCGGCCTCGCTGGACTTGTTCTCCGGGATTACCGTGACGCCGGTGCCGCCATAGCTCTCGCCTCCAGGGGCGATCTGTCCCTTGGCCAGCTTGTCTTTCAGCTCCAGGATGATGCGCTGGGCGATTTTTTTCCCGATGCCCTGGGCCACCGTCAGGGCCTTTTCGTCCCCGGTGATGATGCTCATGGCCAGGGACTCGGGTGTGGCCGCAGACAGGATGGAGAGCGCAGCCTTGGGCCCCACACCGGACACCGAGGTGAGGAGCTGGAAGCAGTTGAGCTCATTCTCCGTGGAAAAGCCGAACAGCTCCATGGCGTCCTCACGGACATTCAGGTGGGTATAGAGCTTGGCCGGCTTCCCCTTTTGCAGATGGGACAGGGTGTTGTTGGTGGTGCGGCAGGCATAGCCCACCCCGCCGCAGTCGATGACCGCCAGAAAGGGGGCCACATGGGCCACCACGCCGTTCAGATAATAAAACATCGTTTTTGCTTCTCCTAACGCACTTGTTTCCGCACCTCATAGCGCCCGCTGCCCGGGCGGGCCGCGTCGGGGCTCTGAAGGCGGGAGGTAAACGAACGGGCGTGGCACAGGGCGACGGCCACCGCGTCGGCAGCGTCGTCCGGCTTGGGCACGGCGCTCAAATTCAGCAGACGGCGGGTCATATCCATGACCTGCCGCTTCTCCGCCTTTCCGTAGCCCACCACCGCCTGCTTGACCTGGCTGGGGGTATACTCAAAGATGGGCACCCCCCGGCGCTCCGCCGCCAGCAGGAGAACTCCCCTGGCCTGGGCCACGCCGATGCCCGTAGTGATATTGTTGTTGAAAAACAGCTCCTCCACCGCCATGGCCTGGGGCTGGAATTGGGCCAGCAGCAGATCCATATCGTCGGCGATCTGCCGCAGACGTGCGGGCAGGGGCTCCCCTGCCGGTGTGGTAATTGCGCCGCACTGCACCAGGCGCTGACGGCCACGATTGGCCTCCACCAGCCCAAAGCCCACAATGGCAAAGCCGGGGTCTATGCCTAAAATCAGCATGGTATCCGTTCCCCTCCTGAGTCCATACAAAGCTTATTTTACCACGGCGGGCACGGCGGCGCAAGCCGAAAAACGGGCCGCGGCGCAGCGCGCCGCGGCCCGTCAGTCAGGCTCTCGGGTGGGCTTTGTTGTAGACATCCTTCAGCTTCTGGTTGACCAACTGGGCATAGATCTGGGTGGACGAAATGTCCGCGTGTCCCAGCATCTCCTGGATGGAGTGGAGATCCGCGCCGTTTTCCAGCAGATGGGCGGCAAAGGAGTGGCGCAGGGTGTGCGGGGTGATTTCTGTCTGAATTCCGGCCTTCTCCTGATAGTGCTTGATGATCTTCCAAAAGCCCTGGCGGCTCATGCGCTCCCCGCTCATATTCACGAACAGGGCGCGTTCCTGCGGGTGCTCCAGCATCTGGGGCCGCACGTGCTCTATGTAGTCCTGAAGCGCCCGGACAGCCGCCGGGTAGAGGGGATCATCCGCTCCTTTCCCCGGCCGGAACAGCGGATAAAGCCGGCGGACAGGTTGACATTTTCCAGATCCAGACCAATCAGTTCAGAGACACGGATACCCGTGGCATAAAGCAGCTCCAGCATGGCCCGATCGCGGCAGCCCTTGGCATCCGAGGCATCCGGCTGCTCCAGAAAGAGTTCCACCTCCTTGGAGGTAAGGATGTGGGGCAGCTTCCGCTCTACCTTCGCCGGGGCCAGCCCCCTGGCCGGATTGACGGACACCCTGCCCTCCGCGATCAGATAGCTGTAGAAAGACTTCAGAGAGGCCAGCGACCGGGTTACCGTGGCCGCCGACTTACCCTTGGCCGACAAAAATCTCGTATAAGACTCCACATCCTTCTGTGCGGCCTGCTCCGGCGGAACCCCCTCCCCTTCCAGCCAGTGGAGATACTGGGTCACATCCCGCAGATAGGAGCTCAACGTGTTGGCGGAGGCCCGCTTTTCCTCTGTCAAATAGTGCGCATAACCTGATTGATAATCCATCCGTCCAACACCTTCTCGCAGTATCTCTATAGGCTCAGGAACGTCCCCGCCAGGCTGGATACCAGGCCGGGCACTACAAAGCAGTCCAGCAGCAGACTCACACACAGCGCGACGGCACAGGCGCCGCAGCGGAAAAAATAGAGTTTCCCATAGGGCGGAGGGGTTTTCCCATCCCCCCAGACCCGTCCGGCCAGCACCCGGGCGGCCAGGAGGCCCTGCACCCCAAGCACAAACAGCACCGGCACCGAAAGCGCACCGCTCACCCCAAAGACCAAAAGGGCCAGCAGACAGCCCACGCCGCCGAACAGGCGCACAAATGAGGCAATCGAAAAGGCCAGCAGAAATCCCCGTACCGCAAACAGAAGTGGCAGCCCGAGAAGCCCCAGCGCGGTGAAGCCCAGCAGCAGCGCCAGCAGCGGCCAGCGCACGGTGTCCCACACCAGTGAGGCCAGCGCAGGCGCTGTAATCTCCCCCGCCTGAGCGGCGCGAAGAAATCCCTCCACGTAGGCGGCCAGGCTCTCCTGACCCCCGCCTCCGATATGGGATGCCAGCAGGCATCCTACCAGCCCGCCCAGCAAAAAGCAGGCCGCAGTTACTGCCAGCACCGGAATAAGCCCATCCCCTGAAATTCTCCACGCTTCCGCCGCCCTGCGCATCGCCCTCACCTCCCATGGGAGCATATGCGGACAGGACCTCGATTAGACGCGTGCCAACGGTTTACATGCTAACTATAGCTTACCAGGCCGTCTTGTGCAAGGACGGAAAAGAAAAAACTTCATTTTTGTATATTATGCCAAGTTGTTATGTTTACTTAATTATGTAAACTGTGTATACAAAAAGAGGAGCGCCACAAAGTGTGGCGCTCCTCTTTACTAAAATTATAGTCACTGTTTTTGCCGACATCCGGCTCAATTCATCACTTTTTGTCTGTTTGTAGCGGAGATTACGATTTGTATAATTACGATCTGTATATGTCACTCCGCCATTCCGGCCGCGATCGCCCGCAGAGCGATGGCACACTCCAGCCGCTTTCGCTCCAACTCACAGCCCACACGGTGGGGCTTTTTTATGTCGCCATTGACAAGCAGGTTGGACGCGCTACACCCACCCGAGCAGTAGAACCGTGCCCAGCAATCCCTGCACTCCTCGCGGGTATAGATGTTCAGTCCGGCAAAGCGGCCCGACAGCTCCTGATCGAAGGTGCCATCATAAAGGCTGCCCAGCTTGTAGTCCTCGTTGCCTACAAACTGGTGGCAGGGGTAAATGTCCCCCTCCGGGGTGATAGCCACATACTCGCAGCCCGCCCCGCAGCCCCGCAGGCGCTTGATCACGCAGGGGCCTTGGGCCAGATCCACATTGAAGTGGAAGAAGTTGGTTTCCGGGTGGTCCCTGAGATACTCCGCCAGGCGCTCGTACTCCGCCTTCAAGGCGGGCAGATCCGCTTCCTGGAGGGCATAGGGGTCGTCCTCCTTTCCCACCACCGGCTCCACCGAGATATTCCGTCCGATGGATGCCAACGCCTTCACGTCCTCGGCAAAGTCCTGATGGAATCGTGTAAAGGTGCCCCGGAGGTAGTAGTCCTTCGTCCCACGGCCCTCAATGAGCTTCTGGAACTTGGGCACAATCACGTCATAGCTGCCCTTGCCGTTGACCGTGGGCCGGAGGTCATCGTTGACCTCCTTTCGCCCGTCGATGGAGAGAACTGCGTTGGACATCTCACGGTTGATGTACTCGATGTTCTCATCATTGAGGAGCACACCATTAGTTGTAATTGTAAAGCGGAAGCACTTGTTGTGCTCCTCCTCAATGGAACGGGCGTACTCCACCGTCTTCTTTACGGTATCCATGGCCATCAGCGGCTCGCCGCCGAAGAAGTCCACCTCGATGTTACGGCGGTGGCCCGACTTGGCGATGACGAAGTCGATGGCCCGTTTGGCGGTCTCGAAGTCCATGGTCATGCGGTGGCCAGTGCCGAAATCGCCGGTGGAGGCAAAGCAATACTTACACCGCAGGTTGCAGTCGTGGGAGACATGGAGGCACAGGGCCTTCACCAGGGCCTGCTGCTGCATGGAGGCAGCCTTCTCCCGGTCAATGTAGTCGTCCTCCTCAAAGAGCAGCCCCTCGGCCGCCAGACCGCGCAGCTCCTGCCAGGCCTCCTCCAGGGCGGCTGGGTCGTACTGGGGCAGCCTGGCGCAAAGCTCCGCCGGGCAGTGCTCCCCTATGGGGGGCTGCACCTGCTCCAGAAGGTGGTAGTGAGCTCGTCCAGCACGTGGACGGCGCCGCTGTTGACATCCACGGCGATATTCACGCCAAGGCATTGAAAGGTATGTACCATATTTGTTCGTTCCTCACTTTATTACGGCATACAAAAAGGGTGGGATGCCCCACCCTTTTCGAGCCAAGTTCGTTTTTACTGGTTCTCGCACTTCTGGTTGGCAACGGTGCAAGAGGTCTTACAGGCGGACTGGCAGGAGGTCTGGCACTCGCCGCAGCCGCCGTGGGCGGCGCTCTTCTTCAGAGTCGCGCCGTTGAGCGTCTTCACATGCTTCATTCTGGTTTCCCTCCCATAACGATGGTTTGGAGCGATTATAACACATTCTTCGCCCGATTTCAATTATTTTCTGCGTTTTTTTCCGGGCAGGCTTCTTCTTACCCCCGCCGCCCAGGATTCCGGCGGCAGCACCGCCGCACAGGGAGCCGCACAGCAGGCCGATGCCCCCCGCCTCCAGAGAGACCGTTTCGAAGCAGAGCGCCCCGATGGTAAGCAGCAGCAGGAAGAGCACTCCGCCGGTGGTAAGGCCAACGATCAGCGCCCGGCTCCCACAGCGCCGCACTGCCAGCAGGCCGCCCGCAAAGGCCCCCAGCACACATCCCACGATGGTGAGCTGATACATCAGCTCCTCCCCTGCCAGTCCGCCGGAAATGGCCGCCGACGCCACCAGCAGAAAGACAAAGCAAACCGCCAGCGCGGCCACGCCCCCCAGCACCAGCCCCATTCCGCAGCGGATCAGCTTTGCGCTCTGCTCCTCCTCCTTTTTTTTCATAAAAACACCCTCCCTTGGCATGGATTCCTACTGAAACCTATGCAGGGAGGGCGTTCACTATTACTTCTTGTCCTTGGAATCCTTGGTGTCCGCAGGAGCGTTCTCCGTGGACTGGGTGCCCTTGGTGGAGATGGCCCACTTGGTGAACTCCATACGCACACGGTCGGCGCTGGTCTCGATGATGATGGTATCCTCCTTCACCTGGCAGATGGTGCCTACCACGCCGCCGATGGTGGTGATCTCATCGCCCACCGCCAGCTCAGAGCGCATCTTAGCCGCCGCCTTTTTCTTCTTGTTCTCCGGCCGGATGAGCAGGAAATAGAAGACCGCAATCAGGATCACGAACGGCAGAAGCATACTCAATAAGCTTGCACTACCATTCGTCCCTGAATTTGTCAGCAGAACGCCAGCAGTCTGTGTCAGCAAAATAATCCCCTCCGATTCATACTTTGACGTTAAAACGTCACCAATAGGACATTATAAAGCGAAAAGCAGATTTTGACAAGCCCTTTTCGCCTCATTCACAGAAACTTCACAGCCGCCCGGCCAATTTCTCGGAATACTCCGCCCGGAATGCCGCGAATTGGCCCGCGTCCAGTGCCTGGCGGATACGTTCGGCCAGTTTGTTGTAGAAATAGAGGTTGTGAAGCACCGCCAGACGCATGGCCAGCATCTCCTCCGCTGCAAAGAGGTGGCGCAGATAGGCCCGGGAGAAGGAGCGGCACACCGGGCAGTCGCAGTCCGGGTCGATGGGCCGCTCGTCCAGCTTGTACTTCTCATTGCGGATATTCAGCGCCCCCGACCAGGTGAAGAGCTTGGCGTGGCGGGCATTGCGGGCGGGCATCACGCAGTCGAAGAAGTCCACGCCCCGGGCCACACCCTCGATGATGTTGGAGGGGGTACCCACCCCCATGAGGTAGCGGGGCTTGTCCGCCGGCATATAGGGCTCCACCGCGTCGATGATGTCATACATCACCTGGGTGGGCTCCCCCACCGCCAGGCCGCCGATGGCGTAGCCCTCGCAGTCAATCTTGGCGGTCTCCTTCATGTGCCAGATGCGCAGCTCCGGGAAAGTGGCGCCCTGATTGATGCCGAAGAGCATCTGGCGGGGATTCACCGTATCAGGCAGGGCGTTGAGCCGGTCGTGCTCCGCCTTGCACCGGGCCAGCCAGCGCAGGGTGCGCTCGCAGGAGGCTTTGGCATACTCATAGGTCGCCGGGTTTTCCACGCACTCGTCGAAGGCCATGGCGATGTCAGAGCCCAGGTTGGACTGAATCTGCATGGACTCCTCCGGCCCCATAAAGATGCGGCGCCCGTCGATGTGGGAGGCGAAGGTGACCCCCTCCTCCTTGATCTTGCGCAGGCCCGACAGGGAGAACACCTGGAACCCGCCCGAGTCGGTCAGGATCGGGCCGTCCCACCGCATGAACCTGTGCAGGCCGCCCATCTGCCGCACCACTTGGTCGCCGGGGCGCAGGTGAAGGTGGTAGGTGTTGGACAGCTCTACCTGACAGCCGATCTCCTTCAGATCGTGGGCCGACACCGCACCCTTGATGGCCCCCTGGGTGCCCACGTTCATGAACACCGGCGTCTGCACCGTGCCGTGGGCGCAGGTAAAGACACCCCGGCGGGCCTTTCCCCTCGTTTTCCAGGATCGTCAACACGTCAAACATCCTTTGTCAAAAACTTACCTTCCATAATACCAGAAGGACTGAGCTTTGACAAGAGTATCCCTCATGCCCCCGCCTCAACGCCGTCTATGGTCTGCTGGACAATGGACTCCATCATATCGCCGGTGAGAGCTCCCGGCACATAGCCGAACACATTCCCATCCGCGCCGATCATGAAGGTGGTGGAAAGGCGGAAATGCCGTAGGAGTAGAATACCTCTCCTGTAACGTCCATCACCACC
>ENA-OQAB01001624-OQAB01001624.1-human-gut-metagenome-genome-assembly--contig:-NODE-1624-length-10454-cov-3.546529_pt1 | contig 10454 bp, 8 predicted proteins | sample MGYA00242490_ERZ504517 | MGnify/ENA primary metagenome ERZ504517 (study PRJEB26092, sample SAMD00036298) | human gut metagenome | host: Homo sapiens | study: EMG produced TPA metagenomics assembly of... | reverse complement strand
TTATTCTTTGTTGGAATAGGTACTTCAGGAATTATGGCAACTTATGGAGCTAATTTGTTTTCTTCATTATATAAGTTTTCATTAGCTGTAACTGATCCACAAAATAGTCCAGTTTATTATGTTTCTGAACAATTTGATGAACATATTTGTTTAATTGTATTTTCTGTAAGTGGACAAAATGAAGATGTTGTTGATTATATCAATCGTTTTCGTTTACACCACATTAAAGTTATATCAATGACCAATAGTGCTAATTCTACCATAGCGAGAATCTCTGATTTAAATATTCCTTATTATATCAATGTAGAAACATATCAAGAAACCAATATTACATCACAATTACCAGTGGTTTATTTATTAGAGTACTTAGCACGTGAAGTTTATTATCAAAAACATAAAGACATGTAACAGAGTGTTTTATTTTGTAAAAAATAACACTCTTAGTAACAACTTTCGACTTCTTTCTAATTTATTTACATTAAGAAAAGGCAATTCTATAATGAATATAGAAAAGGTCTTTAAAATAAAAAAGAAAGGAGTTTGTTATGGATAATTTATTTGATTGGATTCAAAACAAATTAATTCCTCCACTAGCTAAGGTTGCTAATCAGCGTCATTTAGTGGCGGTTAGGAATGGTTTGGTTGTAACTTTACCAGCTATCATTGCAGGAAGTATGTTTTTGATTGTTGGAAATATTCCAATTGATGCATGGATGAATTTTTTGAAGCCATATGAGGGAATGATCAATGCTGCAGTTAATGCATCTTTTGGAATTATTGCTTTATTAGCAGCTGTAGGTATTGGTTATGAGTTAGCTGTTAGTTATGATTTGAATGGTATTTCTGGGGGAGCATTAGCACTTGTTGCTTTTATTATTACACAATTATCAGATGATTTTACAATTGATGCTGCCGGATTTGATTCAACAGGATTATTTACTGCAATTATTTCAGGAATTGTTGCAGTCGAGATTTATCATTTATGTATTCGTAAAAATTGGGTTGTTCATTTGCCTGAAGGTGTACCACCAGCAGTTAGTAATTCTTTTATCTCATTGGTTCCTGCCGTTTTGACACTATTTCTCTTTTGGTTGGTCAGAGTACCATTGCATTTTAATATTAATGGGTTTATTCAACAAATATTCTCTCCTTTATTATTTGCATTAAATACTTTACCAGGAATTGTTGTTTATACTTTTTTAGTTAGTCTATTATGGTGTGCAGGGATTCATGGAGATATGGCACTTGAAGGTGTTGCTGATCCAATCTTCATGCAGTTTGTAACTGCAAATGGGTTGGCTTATGCAAAACATTTACCTTTGCCTTACATTACATCAGCAGGCTTTAGTAGTTTATTTGTTAATGTTGGTGGAACGGGAGCAACTTTAGCGTTAGTCTTTTTGATGCTAAGATCACAGAGTAAAACTTATCGACAATTAGGAAAAATTTCTTTACCAAGTGGCTTGTTTGAAATAAATGAACCAGTTATATTTGGCTTCCCTATCATCATGAATCCATTAATGATGATCCCATTTATACTTGTTCCTTTGATTCTTGCTGCAACAAGTTATCTCGTTATGCTGGTAGGATTAGTGAATGCTCCCGTTACGTTAGTACCATGGACAATGCCGCCAATCATCGGCCCATTAATGGCAACCGGCTGGGATTGGCGTGCAGCTGTCTGGTCTGCAATTGAAAATTGTGATGGCAGTCGTTATTTATATCCCATTTTTTAAAGTTGCAGAAAAACAATTACTCAAAGATGAAAAATTCAAGAGAAATAATAAACAAAAACTGGATTTATGTCCAGTTTTTTAATAAATACAAAAAATTCTAAGACAAACTATAACAAATTCATAAATTAGGTGTACAATAAAGATAAATTTTATGTTTGAAAATTCACGAAACAGTCACAATTTAGGCATAGAATGAAAGAAAAGGAAGTGATTGATGTGATTGAATTTAAAAATATTTATAAATCCTTCAAAGAAAAGCATGTATTAGAAGATATTTCTTTTACGATAAATGATGGAGAATTTGTATGTATTATTGGTCCTAGTGGTTGTGGAAAGACAACAGCTTTAAAGATGGTTAATAAGCTGATTAGACCAACCAAAGGAACAATTCTTGTAAATGGAAAAGATATAAGTCAAGAAAATGAAATAGATTTAAGACGTAATATTGGTTATGTAATTCAACAGACAGGTTTATTTCCTCATATGACTGTAAGAGAAAATATTGAATTGATTCCAAAACTCAAAAATAAAAAAGATAAACATTTGATAGATAAAGTTAAAAATGTCTTAAATATGGTAGGTTTAGATCCAGATGAATATATGGATAAATATCCAGAACAGATGAGTGGTGGTCAACAACAGCGTGTAGGTGTTGCTAGAGCATTTGCTAGTGAACCAGATATTATCTTAATGGATGAGCCTTTTAGTGCACTTGATCCAATTACAAGAAGCCAACTTCAAGATGAATTATTAACATTACAGGCAAATGTCCAAAAAACGATTGTCTTTGTAACCCATGATATGGCTGAAGCTATTAAATTAGCTGATCGTATTTGTATTATGAGTGATGGAAAGATTCAGCAATATGATACTCCTGAACAAATCTTAAAACATCCTGCTAATGATTTTGTTTTAAACTTTGTTGGAAAGAAACGTATTTGGGATTCACCTGAATTAATTAAAGCACATGATATTATGATTGAAGAACCAATTGTTTGTCGACATTCTTTAAAATGTATTAAAGCTTTAAATATTATGTTTAACTTCCGGGTTGATAGTTTGATGGTTATTGATAAAGATCGGCATTTTATGGGAGTTATTAATGCTGCACAGGCAGCTTTAGAAGAAAATAAGAGTAAACGTGTTAGTGATGTCATGAATCAAAACTGTGTGACGGTATCCTCACTTGAATCAATTGTTGATGTTTTAAACATTGCTAAGGAAAAGGATATGTATACTATACCAGTTGTAGATGATGGTATTTTATCTGGTTTAATAACTAAGAGTACCTTAGTAACAACTCTTTCTAAAAAATATGATGAAAGTGAGGGAGAATAATGAGTGAATTTATAAATTATTTTATCCAAAACTTTTCATCAATATTAGGTTTATTTGCTCAACATATTCAATTAACGGTATTAGCTATTTTAATATCAATTGTAATTGGAGTACCACTTGGTATATTAATAACTTATTTTAAACCATCTAAAAAACCAGTTATGGCAGTTGCTAATATTATCCAAGCTATCCCTTCAATGGCATTATTAGGATTTATGATTCCATTATTAGGGATTGGAACAAAACCAGCTATTGTCATGGTTATACTTTATTCTTTATTACCAATTATTAAAAATACAGTTGCTGGATTAGATAGTATTAATGAAGAAACTCTAGAAGCAGCCAAAGGGATTGGATTAACTCGATTACAAGTTCTTTATAAAGTACAAATTCCACTTGCTGCTCCAGTTATCATGGCTGGTGTTAGAATTAGTGCGGTAAGTTCTGTTGGGTTAATGACTTTAGCGGCATTCATTGGTGCAGGTGGTTTAGGATATCTTGTTTATGCAGGAATTCGTACAACCAATACGGATCAGATTCTAGCAGGAGCTATTCCAGCATGTTTGCTTGCTTTATTAATTGATTATATTTTCTCTATCTTAGAGCGCACGGTAACACCAAAAAGCTTCCAGCTTTCAGTGAAAAGAAGTCCAATAAAAGATGTTATTGATAAGCTTATTATTGTTTTAACATGTTTTGCTTTAGCAGGTAGTTTTATTTATACAAATATGGGAACAAAGAGTCAGTCAGTAACAATTAAGATTGGTAGTATGGATTTTTCGGAACAGGAAACCTTGAATTATATGTTAAAGTATTTGATTGAAGGAAATACAGATGTTGCAGTGGAACAAGCTTTATCACTTGGTTCAAGTTCAATTGTATTGGATGCGATTAATGGTGGAAGTATTGATATGTATGTTGATTATACGGGTACTATATATGGTAGTATTTTAGGTTTAGAGCCAAATAGTAATGTTAATGAAGTGTATGATACAGTAAAAAAAGAAATGCAGGATCGTTATCAATTAACAGTCTTAGAACCACTAGGTTTTAATAATACTTATACTTTAGCTATGAGAAAAGATACAGCTAAAAAATATAATATTGAAACAATCAGTGATTTATGTAAAGTTTCAAAACAATTAATATTCTCACCAACATTAACATTTGTTGAAAGAAAAGATTGTCTCATTGGTTTACAAAAAACCTATCCTATAAAATTTAAAAAGATTATTCCAATTGATAATTCACCTCGTTATACAGCTTTAGAAAGCCATGAATGTGATGTCATAGATGCATATTCAACAGATGGATTATTAAAGAAATATGATTTAAAAGTCTTAAAAGATGATAAAAGTTTCTTCTTGCCATATCATGCTATTCCAATTATCAATGATCGTATCCAAGAAGAATGTCCAGAAATCATTACTTATATAAATCAACTGCAAAATTATTTAAATGAAGATGTTATGGTTGATTTAAATTATAGAGTAGATGAATTAAAACAAAAACCTAAAGATGTTGCAAAAGATTTCTTAATTAAAAATCAATTAATCAAAGAGTAGACAATTTCTACTCTTTTTTTCTTGATTAATTAAAAAATTTTATATAAAATGTATAAACATGAAAGGGTTGAAAGAAATGAAAAAAAAGGGATTTTTGATAGGGTTTATTATTTTTTGTTTGTTATTGAGTGCTGGATATGGTGTAGGAGTTTATTTTGTGAATTATGCCTTATCTCCAGTTAGTAATTCTGATCAAAGAGTAATTGATGAAGATGAACAGATAAATATATTAGAGGGAGCACAAAAACAGATTGCTTTGAATAAACAAACTGAAGGAAAAAAAGCTGAAGATTTTGAAAAAACAACAAAACCAATGATTGTTGCAGCTAATGATAGTATTGCTTTAAAAGGAAAATACTTAATGCAAAAAGAAAATCATCATATGTGGACGATTTTAATACATGGGTATAAATCAAATCATTCAAATATGATGTCTTATGGTGCAGCTTATTATGAGAAAGGTTATCATGTTGTTTTACCTGATAATCGTGCTCATGGAAAAAGTGAAGGAGAACTCATTGGTATGGGTTGGTTAGATAAAGATGATATTGCTTGTTGGGTTGATTGGATTGTAAAAAAAGATCCACAAGCTAAAATTATTTTACATGGTGTTTCAATGGGTGGAGCAACAGTTATGATGTGTGCTGGTGATCAACTTGAACATGTTGTTGGGTATGTTGAAGATTGTGGTTATACTAGTGTTTGGGATATCTTTGCAAGTGAACTTGAGAAACGTTTTCACTTACCAACTTTTCCAATCTTAGATATTTCTAATTTAGTGGCTAGATTAAAAGCCGGTTATGATTTTAAGGAAGCTTCTAGTATTTGAACAATAAAGAAGAATGATAAACCTATTTTATTTATACATGGAGGTAAGGATGATTTTGTACCTACTGAAATGGTTTATGAAGTGTATAAAGCAACCAATGCACCTAAAGACTTATATCTTGTAGAAGAAGCAGGACATGCCGAAGCTAAAGATTATAATCCTCAAGCTTATTGGGATAAAGTATTTCAATTTATAGATCAAAAAATAGAGATTAATAACTAATCTCTATTTTTTCCATATGCAACTAAAGGATAACCCTCTCTAACCGCTAAACAATGAGTATAATAGAAAACAATTCCATCATCCTTAGCATAATAATTTTCAATTACTTGATCAAAAAAATCCTTTACACAGCCTAATAACTGATTTTTCTTAATATGCTGTCCAGCTTTGATTTGAGGATACCATAAACCTTTTTGATGACTCGTTAAATATATTGTGTCAACAGAATTAAATTGTTGAACATCAACAGTATGTTCATATTCATACATTCCCATCTTATTTAAAGCTAATCTTAAATCTATGTAGTCGTCTTGAATCCATTCTTCTTCACATCTTCCACCAAATCCTCTTTCTAAAAGTAAACCTGGAATATGGAAATATGTTGCAGCATAGCTATATTCACCCGTTGTGGCATGTGAGGCAATCAAATAAGGAATACTCAAAGCACTAGCCACTTCTAATGATTCTTTTGCCATAACAACTGGATAGAATAAACATGGAGTTAATGTTTCACGAATCCCACCACTATGCATATCAATAATAAAATCAATATGAGGAAAGACCTTCTCAACAAAGAAATATGCAATTCTCTCACCCACAGTACCATCTTTTTTACCAGGATAATGACTATTAAGATTAAAATGATCTTCAGGAATAACACCAGAAACATGTTGATAAAACCCATTAACATTCACACAATGCATAATAATAATTTGTCCTTTTACTTTTTGTGGATCAAGATCCTGAGCTAAACGAATTGTTGCTGGTGTTGCAGGATATTCACAACTATGAATTTGTGCAGTAATTAATAAAGTTTTTCCTGGTTCTTTTCCACATATTATGGTTGTTGGAATTTCATACTCATCAACATCAGGTTTGATATAGACTTGTTTTTTCTCACCTTGAGATATTGTTATATCCAATATATTCATATTTATCTCCTTCTGTTACTTAATAAAATGTTTCTCAAAATCCTTAATAAGCATAGGTTTATAATAATAATATCCTTGAACATAATCACAATGATGCTTCACTAAGAAATCTTTTTGTTCTTTAGTTTCTACTCCTTCAGCAACAACTTCAATATTGAGTCTATGACAAAGTTCAATGACTTGTTCAATAATAATATGTCCTCTCATTTGCGTAAAAGTATTTGTTCTAAAGAATTCTTGATCTATTTTTACAACATCAATTGGAAAATCTTTTAACATATTTAAAGAAGAATAACCACTACCAAAATCATCTAAAGCAATACGTAAATGATGTTTTTAAATTCTTTTAAGATAAGGATTAATTCCTCTTGATGATTAAAAGCAGTTGTTTCTGTAATTTCAATTTCTATTTGTTGTGGATTGATTGGATAGGATTCAATTAATTCAATCAAATGTTCAGCAAATCCTTCATTAAATAAATAAGTACGTGAAACATTAATAGAAATAGAAATCTCTTTATCATACTTTTCTTTCCAATAAACTAAGGTCTTTAAAGTTCTTTCTAAAACATAAGAATCTAATTTTTTCTAACATACCATTTTTCTCATAAATTGGAATAAAAGCCGCTGGAGCAATAAGTCCCTGATGAGGATGATGCCAACGAACAAGTGCTTCTCCACTAGAAACCTCACCAGTTTTTAAATTAACTTTAGGTTGAATATAAACTTTAAAATGTTCTTGTTTAAGAGAAGAATCAAATTCTTTTTCAATTTGTTGGTTATAAAGCCCTTTTTGGAAAACATCTTCTTGATAGAATATAACATCATCTTTAGATAATTGTTTCATATCATTTTTAACATATTGTGTTTTCTTAAAAGCATTTTTAATATCATTATCAGCTTCACTCATCTCATATATACCAAAATGGAAGAAGTACTGTGAAGTTGAGTACTCACCAGTAAATTTTTCACGAATACATTGAGTTAAATCAGATAATCTTTGTTCTAGATGTTCATGTGTATCTTTATAAAGCAATAAAGCAAAATGATCAGCTGATTCACGACAACAAAATTCATCTTCATGACAAATTTCTTCCATACATTGAATAATTGTTCTTAATAATTGATTTGCAATATCTTCACCATATATCTCATTAAACCATTTAAATCCCTTGATATCACAATTAATTAATACATAACGAGAAAGCCGTTTGGTACTATGACAATACTCTAAGAACTTATTAAAATTATAATGTTGAGTTACAGCATCTTCATAAGCTAATTGAGTAATTCGTAGTTTATTTTTTCCTTGAGTAAAGTAGAAATACGTCAATAATAAAGCTCCACCTACCCCAATAAGTAACCATGTTGCCAGAGCACTTTGAATAAAGTTCTGGATTTTTTTAGTTGCAATTTCTCGAGGAAAAACAGAAGCGACTAACCAATCGTTATTTTTAATATTAGCATAACTTAAATACTTATCTGTTTCATCTAAATCTTGAAAGGATATAATTCCATCACCTTTTACATCAATATCTTTTAAATAAATTTTATTTAAATCTTCAATATTTGATAATTCTAAATGATCATCAGAACAAATAATAATTTGTCCTTGTTCATTAAAGATAAAAGAATATCCTACATCATTATAAGCTGCTGTAGAAAGAATATCAGATAATTTATCAGTCTCAAAAGTTCCAAATAATACACCATCTACAATCTCTTTTTGATTATAAATAGGGACTGAATAAACAATAATCTTTTTATTATCAACATAATCAATTAAAGATGTAGAGGTTGCTGCTTTTCCAGCTAAAGAATCTTTAAAATACTGACGCTCTTTAATATTAAAAGTTTTATTGTCAGACGTTATAACATCACCATCTTTGTTGGCAATACCAAATCTTTTCAGACCATCTCTTTGAGCTAATTCATCAAGATAGTTAAGTAATTCTTTTTGACTCATATCTTGTTGATGAATAATCAAACTAATACTTTTGAGTTGGGTTAGATTTTCATTGATTTTATTTTTGATAGCTGTTGCTGTTTGGATGGTAATATCTTGTAAGTATTCATTTGTTTCATCATAAAGATTAGTTGATAAGGAATTAATATATATTGTTGCAACCCCGCTACATACTAATAATAAAATAAGTCCCACGATAATCGATCTTTTCAACAATACCTTCATTTATATCACCACTCTCTTTATCATTATAACGAAGAAATACAATAAAAGCACGAAAATAAAGCTCTTTCTAAAAGAAAGAGCTAAGCAATATAAGCTAAGATAAGTTTTAAAGTGTTTTCTACTGCTTGAATATGAGTTCTTTCCATACCATGAGAAGCCCCAACCCAGGACCAATTAAAGCACCTTTGATATTTTGACCACCTCTTAAAGCTGCAGAAACATCACTACTATAGAATGGATAAATATCAACTGCATATTGTAATTGATGATCTTTAGCAAGTTGAATCAATTGACTAGTGATATCATAATCATAAGGACCACTACCATCTTTAGCACAAATACTTACATCATACTCACTACATACTAAATCTAAACCAATACATCCCATATCAACAGCAATTAATTCACTAATGCATTCAGGAACATAACTGCTACCATGACCAACTTCTTCAAAAGTAGAAATCATTAATAATAAATTATGTTTAGGTTTGATTTGTTTATCAGCTAATGTTTTTAACATACCAAATAAAATAGCAACACTCATTTTATCATCTAAGAATCTTGATTTAATAAATCCAGATGGCGTAATTTGAGTCTTGGTATCAATTGTAATATAATCACCATTATTGATTCCTAGTTTTAAAACATCTTCTTTAGACTTTACTATTTCATCAATACGAACATGCATTGTTTCACATTCTCTAGGAGCATCCTTAGAATCTTTAAAAACATGTGCAGCTGGTGAATTAGATAAAATTGTTCCTGTATAAACTTTTTGATCTCTTGTAATAATACGACAATATTCACCATCTAAGGTAGGAATAATTGGACCACCCACATTTGTAAATGCCAAAGGTCCATCACTCTTAATACTTCTTACCATAAGTCCTAAAGTATCAACGTGGGCACAAAAACCAACTGTATAATCATCTTCACCATCAACAAAGATTTGTAAATTTCCTTTATTTGTTTTGTCAGTTTTAAAGCCTAAACGATGTGCTTCTTCTTCACAATATTGAATAACTTCCTTAGTATATCCAGAAGGACTATCAATTGCCATAATATCTTGTAATATTTTTAAAATATATTCGTTCATTTTCTCACTCTCCTGTGATTTATTTTATCATATCTTATCTAGAAAAAGAATTGTAATTTTATTAATTATTTATTCATAATATACCCTTAGAGACAATATTTTATTATATAAGAAAAATAGCCATAGGGCTATTCTTGTGCAGCTTCAATTATATGCGCTAAAGTTATTTCTTTTAATTTTGCTTTATATTGTTCTTCAGCGGTATTTAAATAATTGACAATAACATCTTCTGTTTCTTTAACTTTTAGTTTAGGATCAAATACTTTTTCTACTAAATGAGTTGTTTCAACAAATTTTTTCTTTTCCCTCAATAGCTTCAAAGATATTAAATTAAAGAAATATCTTTTAAATTTTTTATTTAAAACAAAACCAATCCTAATTTACTTGCTTTAGAAGTAATTAATCCAGAAACAACTAAATTGTCTTGTTACTTTTTTTAAATAAGAATCAGATACACCTAATTTTTGAGATAATTCATGACTTTTAATAGGAGAATCACTTGCTCCTAATGAGTAATAGTATACAAATTGCTTGTTCAAAACTTTG
>ENA-OQAB01001622-OQAB01001622.1-human-gut-metagenome-genome-assembly--contig:-NODE-1622-length-10461-cov-2.399845_pt1 | contig 10461 bp, 8 predicted proteins | sample MGYA00242490_ERZ504517 | MGnify/ENA primary metagenome ERZ504517 (study PRJEB26092, sample SAMD00036298) | human gut metagenome | host: Homo sapiens | study: EMG produced TPA metagenomics assembly of... | reverse complement strand
CATGTCGGCGGTTGTCTCTGGCATTCGTTCGACCATCAGCGCGGTTACCATCCTGATCCTTTCTATGGTGGTTTGATGGATGTCTTCCGCCAGCCGAAATATTCATATTATATGTTTATGGCGCAACGTCCGGCAGTCAAGAATGACCGGAATGCCGGAAGCGGGCCGATGGTGTATATCGCCCATGAGATGACGCCTTTCTCCGGCAAGGATGTAACGGTCTATTCCAATTGTGACGAGGTTCGTCTCACGTTCAACAAGGGTGGAAAGACTTATACTTATAAGAAAGACAAGAACCGTCCCGGAATGCCTTCGCCGGTTATCACTTTCCTGGATGTCTATGATTTTATGGTGGACAAGGCTTTTTCAAGAACTCAAAAACAAGATGATGTCTATCTGCTTGCTGAGGGTTTGATTGACGGCAAGGTCGTAGCTACACATAAAGTCGTACCTGCCCGTCGCCCCGAAAAAATCCTGTTGTGGATGGATAATGAAGGCACGGACCTGAAAGCCGATGGTTCCGATTTCGTTACGGTAAGTGGCAGCCGTTGCTGAATAAGAATGGGAATATCAAACGGCTGAATAACTATAATATCCGTTTTTCTATTGAAGGAGAAGGACGTTTGTTAGGTGGTCCAGGAGTACTGGCAAATCCGGTCCCGTAAAATGGGGAACTGCGCCTGTCTTGGTTCAGTCTACCTTGAAACCGGGTAAGATACGGATTACGGCGAGTGTCCTGTTCGAAGGTTCGCAAATGCCGATAAGTGGTGAACTTGAGTTCGAATCGAAGCTGTCTGTTTTCCCGTTGGTCTATGATGCGCGGATGCTGCCCGCATCCCGCTTGGTAGTGCTTCGGCCGGACAGAACACCGCTTCCAAAACGGATGCAGAGCGGGAAGTGGAACGATCTGCGCAAGGAGTTGAAACACCTTGAAACTTAAAGAGGTGGAACGGCAGCAGTCGGAGTTTGGTGAAAAAGAGTAGTTATAAAATGCGGAGGTACGGAGTTGGATGTTTAAAATGAACAGGATTCTCTGTACCTTTGCGTTGAAAAGAACTATTTTTGCAAAAAAATGAAAATAGGTTGATAATAATGAAGCAAGGATTATTCACATTAGGACTGTCAGTGGCTCTGTCGATTATGGCAGGTTGCCGGTCGCAACAGGAAGGGTGGAAATTGGTTTGGGAGGAAAACTTCGACCAGGAGGATCATTTCGATGAGGCTTCGTGGAGTAAGATACCGCGTGGAAAGTCAGACTGGAATAATTATATGTCGGACTTCGATTCCTGCTATACTATGCGCGATGGCAATTTGGTTTTGCGTGGATTAGTCAATTACAGTTTGCCGGCTGACACGGCTCCTTTTATCACGGGGGGCGTTTATACGAAGGGCAAGGTCGGTTTTTCCGACGGGCGCCTGGATATCCGTGCCAAGTTGTATGGGGCAACTGGCGCATGGCCAGCATTCTGGTTGTTGCCGGAAATGAGGGTTGGCCGAATGGTGGCGAGATCGACATCATGGAACGCTTGAATAATGATACGATTGCTTATCAGACCGTTCATTCTGCCTATACGTACACTTTGGGAATCAAAGATAACCCGAAGCAGGGCAGTATCGGTTTTATCAACCGCGATGATTATAATGTCTATAGTGTAGAAATGTATCAGGACAGTCTCGTTTTTCTTTATCAATCGAAACCCGCACCCTTTCGCTTATCCTCGCATCGAGACGGACAAGGAAGGCCAGTTCCCGTTCACAGACAAAAAGTTTTATCTGTTGCTCGATATGCAGTTAGGCGGAAGCTGGGTAGGAGCAGTCGATTCTTCGGATCTGCCTGTCGAGATGGAGATCGACTGGGTGCGTTTCTATCAGAAGAAGAAATGAAAAGGGGAGGGGGTATTCGGATAAATCGGACAACATGGAGATGATCGCCTTTTTTAGCGATTGGAGTTCATTACTTAATATCCACCACGATAACATCAATATCAATTTCAAAATAATTGATATGGACACAATGATCCCGCAGACCTTTAATTCTTTATCATAACACATCTTAGAGTGTTTCCGTTTGAAACAAAAGCATAAATTTGATTAGTACAAACAAAACTTTTAGCTTATAAACTGTATGAATAGTATATTTTACTGTTAAACATACTATCTTTGACGCTTGTTATTAAGTTAAATAGTTACAGTCATGTTAGATGTACAGTCTATCCGGAAGGATTTCCCGATTCTGGATCATAAGATATACGATAAGCCGCTTATTTACTTCGACAACGGAGCGACAACCCAGAAGCCATGCTGTGTGGTGGAAAAGATCGAGAGTGGCTATTATAATGTGAATGCCAATATTCATCGCGGCGTTCATTTCCTAAGCCAGGCGGCGACGGAAGCGCATGAGGATGCACGCAAGACCGTGCAGCAATTCCTGAACGCCCGCTCTTCCAACGAGATTATTTTCACGCGTGGGACGACAGAGGCGATCAACCTGATTGCTTCCAGCTTTACCGACGAATGTATGTCGGCCGGCGACGAAGTGATCGTTTCGGTGATGGAACACCATTCCAATATCGTTCCCTGGCAGATACAGGCTGCCCGTAAAAGGGATCACGTTGAAAGTGATTCCGATGAATGAAAAAAGGCGAGTTGTGCATGGACACGTTCCAGTAGTCTTTTTTTCGGAACGGAACAAAACTTGTCTCGGTTACACATGTGTCGAATGTGCTCGGTACGATCAATCCGGTAAAGGAGATCACCGAAGAAGCCCATAATCACGAGGTTCCGGTACTGATTGACGGAGCGCAAGCCGTTCCTCATCTGAAAGTGGATGTGCAGGATTTGGATGCCGAGTTCTATGTGTTCTCCGGTCATAAGATTTACGGTCCTACCGGTATCGGTGTCCTGTATGGCAAGGAAGAATGGCTGGACAAGTTGCCTCCGTACCAGGGAGGAGGGGAGATGATTGCTTCCGTGTCTTTTGAAAAGACGACTTTCAACGAATTGCCTTTCAAGTTCGAGGCCGGAACGCCTGATTATATAGGCAGTACGGCTTTGGCGGAAGCCTTGCGCTATGTTGGTCGTTTGGGAATGGACAATATTGCGGCCTATGAAGACGAGTTGCTTCGTTACGCGACCGATAAGCTGAATGCGATCGACGGTATGCGTATTTTCGGACAGGCGGCGCATAAAGGGGCGGTACTTTCTTTTCTGGTAGGCAATATCCATCATTATGATATGGGGATGTTGCTGGACCGTTTGGGTATTGCAGTCCGTACCGGACATCATTGTGCTCAGCCGTTGATGCAGGATTTAGGTATCGAGGGGACGGTTCGAGCCTCTTTCTCGTTCTATAATACAAAAGAAGAAATAGACGCTTTTGCCGCCGGTATCGAACAGGTGCGGAAGATGTTCTGAATATATTGAATGGAGTAATAGTGATGTTGTATTACCTGAAGAAATATCCGATCTCCCTGACGATTATCGCAGTGGTGATCTATCTCTCTTTCTTTAAACCGCCTTCTCTGGAGGTCGGAAAAATCGTAGGGATAGACAAAGTGGCTCATCTCTGTATGTATGCCGGCTTGTCCGGTATGCTGTGGATCGAGTTCCTGCGCAACCATTGCAAATACGACGATGTGTTGTGGCATGCTTGGATTGGAGCGGTCTTATGTCCGGTCTTGATGAGCGGAGCAATCGAACTTTTGCAGGAATATTGTACGACATACCGTGGTGGCGACTGGTTCGATTTCCTCGCGAATATCTGCGGTGTTACTCTCGCTACGCTGTTTTCTTACTTCGTCCTCCGTCCCTGGATAATGAAGAGAAAGATTGGTATTCATTAGTTTATGTATTTATCCATTTGTTGTGGGATTACCGACAAGATCCCGACCATTTGATGAATTTGATAGAAGAAGTTGATTAACCATGTTATTATCCTACTTAGAAGCAAATCGTATAGAGGCCGGCTGTGATGAGGCCGGCCGTGGATGTTTGGCGGGTTCGGTGTATGCCGCTGCGGTTATCTTACCGCCGGACTTTCATAATGAAGATTTAAATGACAGCAAGCAATTGAGCGAAAAGAAACGTTATGCACTCCGTCCGATTATCGAGCGGGAGGCGATTGCTTGGGCTGTTGGTATCGTTACGCCTGAAGAAATCGACAGGATCAATATCCTGAAAGCCTCTTTCCTTGCCATGCACCGGGCCATTGACCAGTTGAAGGTCAAGCCGGAACATTTGTTGATCGACGGGAACCGCTTTACGCCTTATCCCGGTCTCAAACATACGACTGTCGTAAAAGGAGACGGCAAATATCTAAGCATTGCCGCCGCTTCCATCCTGGCGAAAACCTATCGTGACGATTATATGGACAGTCTCGACCGGGAATATCCCGCCTATCATTGGAAGGAAAACAAAGGCTATCCCACAAAAGCCCATCGTGAAGCCATCCGGGAATGCGGGATAACTCCTTATCATCGCAAGACATTACTTTGCTGCCGGAACAGTTGGAGTTGAAGTTCTGACGGAATTTTTATTTTTGTTTCTGTTTGATCAGCATGATGACCGGATTGGAATCTTCTTTCAATTCGGAGGCGATTTCTTTCAGTTTACCTTTTAGCCGATCTCTCTCATAATCTTGAATGAGATCTGCCGCTTCTAAATGTTGCCAGGAAGGAATTTCGCCATTTATCGGTCTTCTTGAATTTAAGTAGACTGTTTCTTCGTCGGTATAATCTCCATTATAGACTTTGCTTCTGAAGAAAGCCTTTTAGGTTTTTCCCATTTCCTCTGTCACTGTGTCACTGATTTCTTTTTACAGGTTGATATTCAATTTGTTTCGTTTGTGATACATGCCCGTTTTCTCTATCACTGCCCTATCACCGGCAATAGCAGTTTTTCCCATCCCTGCAAATCACTCGATCATTTTCCAAAAAAAACGGCTGTAAAATAGGTAAAACCTGTTGGTTTTTATTGTCCGGCATGGTACTTTAGTTGCCGGACATCCCCATGTTGCCATCCTTTACATCCGGGTGTAGAGAGCTGGTACATCCGGGTGTTAAGGAGGGTAACATGGGGGTGTTTACGGAATTATGTGCTTGTCTTTGCTAAAAAAACGAAAGAGCTTTTTGATTTTAAACATAGGTGTTTTGAAGATCACCCTTGCTGTTCCTTAGTACGGAATGCCAGCGCGTACATGCGCATCTGCTTGACCATTGCCACCAGGCCGTTCGAGCGGGTAGGGCTGAGGTGCTCTTTCAAGCCGATCTTTTCAATGAAGTAAAGATCGGCATCCAGTATTTCCTGCGGGGTGTGGTCGGACAGGATGCTGATCAGCAAAGAGACGATCCCTTTGACGATTACCGCATCGCTCTCGCCTTTGAACAGGATCTTGCCATCTACGTAATCCGCCTGCAGCCAAACACGGCTCTGGCAACCTTCGATCAGGTTGCTTTCCGTTTTATACTTTTCCTCCAAAGGGGGAAGCGAGTTACCCAAGTCTATCAGTAACGCATACTTGTCCATCCAGTCGTCGAAGTCTGCAAACTCTTCGATGACGTTGTTTTGAAGTTCATTGATTGTCATTTCTGTTCTATCTTTTATCTGTTATATACAACTTCGAGTACTGTCTGGCCGACGGCTTTCAGTACGTTTTTGTCTATATTGCTCATGTTGTCGTTCTGCGTATGCCAATGGTCACGGAAACCTTTGTCCGAGTTCGGATCATAGTTGATGATATCCAGGCAAGGAATACCGGTTTCTTCGATGATTGCTTCATGGTCGTCTGTCACGCCTCCGCCGTTTGCGTTGATGAAATATTTGCCGTATCCTAAGTTACGGGCCGCTTCCCATACTTCATCCACATAACGGGCGGCATATTTCATCGAAATATATTCTTTATAGAAGACCGCATCTTTGGCACCGACCATGTCGAGTAGAATACCGAATTCGGCTTTGTAGCCCGGTTTGTGCGGGTTCTTCCCCCAGAAGCGACTGCCGAGGCACCAGGTGTCGCTCGTGTCGTTGTACCTGTCTTTAGCAAATTCGGGCGTCCCGTAGTCTTCGGCATCAAAGAAGATGATGTCTACCCCTGTTTCGGGAGCTTTCATTCCCATTTGTCGGGCGATTTCCAACAAGGCGCCTACACCGCTTGCACCGTCATCAGCCCCATCCAACGGTTTCTTATGGTTGGCAGGGTCGGGATCGTGGTCTGAATAAGGACGCGTGTCCCAATGGGCGAAAAGCAGGATGCGTTTGTCTTTATCGGGATTGAAGGAACCGATGATGTTACGTGATTCCAATGGGGTTCCGTCGTAAGCTGTAAGTGTAGCTTCCTGTTCGTATACTTGTGCTCCGAAACGTTTCAGCTCGGATGCTAGGTAATCGCCACAAGCCTTATGGGCTGGCGTGTTCGGGACGCGATAACCGAATGATACTTGTTTCTCGACATAAGCATAAGCACTGTCCGCATCAAACAATGGGGCGGTTGTTGCTGGAGCTTTCTTTACTTCCGTTACGGGAACTGTTGTCTCGCTGGTTCCTTTCTGACCGCATGCGAACAGGGTCATGGAGAATAATAATAAAATCAGTTTAGTCATATCTTGTCGTTTATAAGGAGTTATCGGGAGCGGATTGCGCTTTGTTCATCACGCGCAACAGATTACCTCCCCATATTTTAGCAATATCATTTTCTGTATATCCTTCTTTTAGAAGACGCATTGTGATGTTTATCAGTTCATTGCTTGCCCGGCAGCCGATCAGTTCGCCGTCACCGTCAAAGTCGGAACCTATCCCCACATGGTCGATTCCGATCAGGTCTACGATATGGTCGATATGACGGATCGCATCGCTCAGGGACGCTTTTTCGGCATCTTCGTTGATGAATCCTTTGTAGAGGCATATCTGTGCGACACCTCCCTGTTCGGCGAGCGCCTTCAGTTGTTCGTCCGTCAGGTTGCGCGGATGGTTGCAAAGCGCGCGGGCAGAAGAATGGGAGGCGATGATCGGGTAGGTGCTTGTTTCAAGTGCGTCATAAAAGGTACTTTCGGCGGCATGCGAGATATCGACCAATACCCCTGTCTCATTCATTTTGCGGACGACTTCTTTCCCGAAAGGACTGAGGCCGTTCCATTCCGCGTCTCCTCTTGCTGAGTCGCATATGTCGTTGCTCCCGTTGTGGCAGAGAGTGATATAGGAAACTCCCATTTTCCGGAAACGTGTGATATTCTCGATGTCCTTGCCTATCGCATATCCGTTTTCCACGCCTAACATGATCGCTTTCTTTCCGGCGGCTTTCAGTACGTGGACTTCCTGTGGCGTGTAGGCGATGCACATGCGTGTACGGTTCAACTCCATTTGCCGGTGTATTTCCTGCAGGCGGTTCATGGCGAAGTCCGTCGCTTTCAGCAGTGAAGCGTCGTCTCTCGGTCCCTGCGGAATATAGGCTACCATGATCGTCGCGTCAATCAGCCCCTCTTCCATGAAAGGGAGGTTTACCTTACCGCCTTCTTTTCAACCCGATGTTGAATTCACCCGGAAAGATCATCGGAGTGTCGGTATGGGAGTCGAGCGTCACGTTCCTGTGGTGGATGTATTTGGCCTTTTTGAATAGGCGGGACGATTCGACATGATGCTTGAAAAGTTTCAACATCTGTTCATCATCATTGGCAGCCATCGCTTCGGGGTGCCACTGGACACTGAATATTTCTTTTTCCGGATGCTCCATCGCTTCGTTGATCCCGTCGGGAGCTGTCGCCGTAGTGATAAATTCGGGAGCCGGCTCTTTGATTGCCTGGTGATGAAAAGAGTTGACCAAAAGTTCTTTTTCACTGTCCAGCATGGTGCGGAGCTTAGAGGGGCCTTCGTTCAGTGTGACGGAATGGGAAACCTGTTCGCGGGAAAGCGTCTGGCTGTGTTTCAGTAGCTTTTGATTGTGTTGGGTATGGATATCCTGGTATACGTTGCCGCCAAATGCGACGTTCAGTATCTGGTGGCCGCGGCATATTCCCATGACCGGCAACTGGCGGTTGGTCGCCAAGCGGAGCAGTATCAGGTCGTATTCATCCCGATAGGTATCAACATCCTGCAAGGCGGGAATTGGTTCTTCCTGCATGTAAAGCGGGTTGATATCGCCACCACCGCTCATGACCAGCCCGTCCAACCCGTTCACTATTGCCGTCAACGCTTCGATATCCGTAATGACCGGGATCAGAACCGGAGCACCTCCAGCTTTCAGTACCGCCTGTACATAGGTTTCTGCTATGCAGGAAAGTCCGTCTTTCCGATTGGCGGATATTCCTATACGGGGAAAGTTGAAGATTTTCTTTTTTCGGAATATAATGATCTACTTCCCTGTAGATGGCCTCTAAATTCGGACGACGGAGCTTCATGTATTTATGATTTATGATTTATAATTTCTGAATTATGATTTATAATTTATGATTTATTATCGGTGCATAAATCATAAATCATAAATCTTTACGCATCGATGTTTGCGTACGTTGCATTTTCTTCGATGAATTCGCGGCGCGGGCCGACATCTTCACCCATCAGCATGGCGAATATCTGGTCAGCTTCGGCAGCACTGTCGATCGTGATCTGTTTCAGCGTACGGTTTTCCGGGTTCATGGTCGTATCCCACAACTGGTGGTCGTTCATTTCTCCCAAACCTTTGTATCGCTGTGTGTGGATCTGGTTTTCGTTACCGCCGCCATATTTGTCGATGAATGCTTGACGTTGTTGGTCAGTCCAGCAATATTCTTCCACTTTGCCTTTCTTGCATAGGTAGAGAGGAGGAGTGGCCAGATAGACATATCCGTTTTCGATCAGCGCACGCATACGGCGGAAGAAGAAAGTAAGAATCAGGGTGGCAATGTGGCTTCCGTCCACATCGGCATCGGTCATGATAATCACTTTGTGGTAGCGCAGTTTGCTCAGGTTTAATTCTTTCGGATCTTCTTCGGTACCGATGGTGACACCCATTGCGCGGAAGATATTCTGGATTTCTTCGCTTTCGAATACCTTGTGGTCCATCGCCTTTTCGACGTTCAGGATCTTACCGCGGAGCGGCAGGATGGCCTGGAAGTTACGGTCGCGTCCCTGCTTGGCTGTACCGCCTGCAGAGTCTCCTTCGACGAGGAACAGCTCGCAAAGTGCGGCGTCCTTTGAAGAACAGTCGGCCAGCTTACCGGGAAGACCGCCGCCTGTCATCGGTGATTTGCGCTGTACCAGTTCGCGAGCTTTGCGGGCAGCCTGGCGTGCTTGGGCTGCAAGGATCACTTTGTCGACGATTATCTTGGCTTCCTTAGGATGTTCTTCCAGGTAGTAGCCCAATGCTTCGCCGATAGCCTGGTCTACGGCACCGGTTACTTCGTTGTTTCCCAACTTCGTCTTGGTCTGCCCTTCGAACTGTGGCTCTGCCACTTTAATAGAGATGACCGCTGTCAGGCCTTCGCGGAAGTCGTCGCCGGAGATTTCAACCTTTGCTTTTTCAAGCAGCTTGGAGTCGTCGGCATATTTTTTTAGTGTACGGGTCAAACCGCGGCGGAAACCGGCCAGGTGAGTACCTCCTTCTATGGTGTTGATATCGTTTACATACGAAAATACGCTTTCGTTGAATGAAGTGTTGTAAGTCATGGCGACTTCGACCGGAATACCTTGCTTTTCCGTAACGATGTGGATCACATCCGGGATCAGTTGCTCTTTGGAGCGGTCGATGTAGCGAACGAATTCTTTCAACCCTTCTTCCGAACGGAATATTTCAGATTTGTAGCTGCCGTCTTCCTTTACGACGCGTTTTATCTGTCAGGCTAAGTGTGATGCCTGCATTCAGGTAATGCCAGCTCGCGCAGACGTGCAGCTAAAATCTCGTACTTATACTCGGTCACGGAGAAGATGCTTCCGTCCGGTTTGAACATGATGGTTGTACCGGTCACATCTGTCTCGCCGATCACTTCGATAGAATGAAGTGGCTTACCACAGGAGAATTCCTGCATGTGGACTTTTCCATCGCGGCGGACTTCTGCTCTCAGGTAAGTGGAAAGTGCGTTTACGCAGGATACACCTACGCCGTGCAAACCTCCTGAAACCTTGTAAGAGCCTTTGTCGAATTTACCTCCTGCATGGAGCACGGTCAATACGACTTCAAGCGCTGACACGCCTTCTTTCTCATGAATATCTACCGGAATACCACGGCCATCGTCTGTAACAGAGATGGAGTTATCTTCAGTTTATCACTACGTCAACTTGGGTACAAAATCCGGCCAGTGCTTCGTCAAATAGAGTTGTCAACAACTTCGTATACTAAATGGTGGAGACCTTTCTCGCTGGTATCGCCAATATACATGGACGGTCTCTTACGCACTGCCTCTAACCCTTCAAGTACCTGAATACTATCCGCAGAGTACTCTGTGGAAGTATTCTTAATTTGCTTCACTCATGAGTCTTTATCGTTTAAAAATCTGT
>ENA-OQAB01001621-OQAB01001621.1-human-gut-metagenome-genome-assembly--contig:-NODE-1621-length-10463-cov-3.095298_pt1 | contig 10463 bp, 13 predicted proteins | sample MGYA00242490_ERZ504517 | MGnify/ENA primary metagenome ERZ504517 (study PRJEB26092, sample SAMD00036298) | human gut metagenome | host: Homo sapiens | study: EMG produced TPA metagenomics assembly of... | reverse complement strand
CCACGGAAAGATACATCTTATCGAGCGTATCGATTCCCGACATGGAATGCACACGCTCGACCATGCTGAAAGAATCGGATTAGGAAGTCAGAAATATGAACTCATTAAACTGGATTAAATAATATGCAAACGACATTGAAACTCTATTCGCTGGAGTATAAGGAAGCGAAGACCTATTTGACAGCCTCATTGTTCATCTTGGGGAATGTCATCGTACCGCAACTATTCCACCTCCTCCCGAAAGGAGGAGTGATATGGCTGCCTATATACTTTTTTACCCTTGTGGGGGGCATACAAATACGGCTGGCGTGTTGGGATGCTTACGGCACTTGCCTCGCCGATTGTGAATTCATGGTTGTTCGGTATGCCGCAGGTCGCAGGATTGCCGGCTATCCTGTTGAAATCGGTTCTGCTTGCCGCTTTCGCGGGAATGGTTGCTGCCCGTTTCAGGAAAGCATCATTATGGATGTTACTTTCCGTCGTACTGGCTTATCAAGTAGTCGGGACACTTGGGGAATGGGTTATGAAAGGAGACTTTTATCTTGCAGTGCAGGATTTTCGGATTGGTGTACCGGGAATGCTTGTACAGATATTCGGCGGCTGGCTGTTTATTAACCATATAATTCGCAAATAATGATAACCCCTTTATTTATCGGCGGTCTGGGCATGCAGGAAGTGCTGCTCATCGCATTGGTCGTGCTGTTGTTCTTCGGCGGCAAGAAGATTCCCGAACTGATGAAAGGTCTGGGCAAAGGCGTCCGTTCGTTCAAGGAGGGAATGAACAATATCGAGAAAGAAATCGAGGAAGAACCTGCAAAAAAAGAGTAAGCGGATGGCAAACGGATGCGGACAGACAATCTTTCTGGGATCATCTCGACGTGCTGCGGGCGGCTATCGTGAAGAGCCTGCTCGTGGCCGTCGTGTTTGGCATCGTCGCCTTTTGTTTCAAGGAGCAGCTTTTCTCCGTCATCCTCGCACCCAAAGATGCAGACTTCATTACTTATCGCCTGCTTTATTCGCTCAGCGGTCTGGTGACGCAGGCCGATGCGCCGGATTTTCTCGTAAAGCTCATCAACACGGGACTGGCCGAACAGTTCATCATCCACATGAAAACCGCATTATGTGCTGGTATCCTATGTGCATCGCCGTACATCCTCTACCAGTTGTTCCGCTTCGTGTCGCCTGCCTTGTACGTCAATGAGCGGAAGTATGTGGTACGGGTGGTCGGAGGCGGCTATGCTATGTTTGCCTTGGGTGTAGCGGTCAGCTACTTCCTGATTTTCCCGCTGACGTTCCGTTTCTTGGGAACCTATCAGGTCAGCGGCGAGGTGGATAATTTAATTACACTCGACTCGTATATCTCGACGCTGGTGATGATGTGCCTTGCAATGGGTATCGTCTTCGAGATACCGATACTCTCGTGGTTGTTTGCAAAGTTGGGTTTTCTTTCTGCGGATTTCATGCGCCGCTATCGGAAACACGCCGTCGTGATTGTTCTCGTAATCGCTGCGGTTATTACCCCGACATCGGACGTGTTCACGCTCTCGCTGGTTGCATTGCCGATGTGGGTGTTGTATGAAATCAGTATTTTGATTGTGAAACAAGTAAAGTAGAAATAGCATAAGATTCAAATGAAATTATTACTGCAACATCGAATACTTATAGGATATATTATATTGATAGTCGTTATCGGCAGTATGGCTGCTATCATGTTCTATGAACGAAACCGAGTACAAAATATCGAATCGGAAATAACCGAAATCCGGGAGGCCAACCGTACCATAAACGCCGCCCATCGGCATATTACCGTCCTTGCCACGTTGGGAGAATCCGCAATAACATGGGACGAGGAGGATTATCAAAAGTATCAGGTACGGCGGTTGCGAATAGACAGCCTCTTGCAGATTTTGCAGCGGGATTATGAAGAGTTTGTCCCGACCAGACAAATAGATACGCTCCGTCTTCTGTTGGCCAATAAGGAAAAGCATCTGTTCAATACCATGCAGGCATTCCAACGGCAGGACAGTCTGTTGCAGGAACAAGAACCTGTCATTGTTGAACAGACAAAGGGGTTCCGCTCTGTCACCCGCAGGAAGAAAGGCATTGCAGGATTCTTTGGAGCCAAGGAAACCATACAGGTTCCGCTTCCTTCCAACCCGCTTCATTCCTTGAATGAACAGCTGGTCTCGCGTCAGCAGCAGATAAATAATTATACGGACAGCCTGCGCATTCAAAACAGGGAGTTAAACCGTAAACTATATGCATTGATTCAATATTTGGACGAGCAGTCGCAGAAGGCATTTCTGAGCAAGGAGTCACATGTTAAGGAGTCATATGAACGCTCGGTCGTAATCGTGACCGGGTTGATTGTAAGTGCCATCATCCTTCTAATAATATCTTATTTGATTATCCAACGGGATATCCGGGAAAAGGAGAAAAACCGGAAACGGCAGGAAGAAACAATAAGGCAGAATGTCTCATTACTGGAAATGCGTAAAAATATCATCCTGACCATATCACATGATATTCGTGCCCCATTAAACGTCATAGGTGGCAGTGCCGAGCTGGCAATGGATACCCGCGATAAGAAACGCAGGAACAACCATCTGAACAATATAAAAATAGTATGCCGACATATTACTCACCTGCTTAACAACCTGTTGGATGTATATCGTCTGAACGAGGCCAAGGAAACACGAAACGATGTCCCTTTCAATCTGGATGACTTGTTGGAGCGTACCGTTTCCGGTTTCTCCCATATAGTAAACAACAAAGGTATCCTGTTTAACCATCAATTCAACAATACCGGTGTAAGACTTCTCGGTGATATGGACCGTATCGCACAGATTATAGACAACCTGCTGACCAATGCCGTCAAGTTTACAGAATCCGGCACAATCAGCTTCAACGCCCGTTATGGTGATGGACACTTATACTTAGAGGTAAAGGATACCGGTATAGGCATGAATGAAATTATGTTATCCCGTATATTTCGTCCGTTTGAACGGCTTGCTTCCGAAAAAAATGCCGACGGCTTTGGATTGGGCTTACCGATAACGAAAGGACTCGTTGATTTGCTTGGCGGGATAATAACAGTTTCAAGTAAAGCCGGTAGTGGCAGTACTTTCTGTGTAACCTTGCCCTTGCCCACAACAGACAAGTTGATAGAAGATGAAAACATTATATCCCCACACTCCGATAATCTTCCTCAAAACATTCTGGTCATTGACGATGATCCGATGCTTTTGAATATAGTAAAAGAGATGTTGGAACGTAACGGGGTCAATTGTAAGACCTGCGCTACCGCTAAGGAAGTGGTAAAGGCGATGCGTAACCAAGACTATGACCTGTTGTTGTCGGACATACAAATGCCGGGTACAAACGGATTTGATTTGCTGGCCTTGCTGCGCAACTCGAATATAGGCAACTCCTGCACAATACCTGTCATTGCCATGACAGCACGCGGAGACAGGGACAAGGAGGCGTTCCTGAATGCAGGTTTTACCGATTGTATCTACAAGCCATTCTCATCCTCGGAACTGCTCAGCCTTATTTCCGCCATAAAAAAGCAACAAGTGGATGAAAAGCAGAGAATTGATTTCAGCACCATGCTGTCAGAAGTCAGCGATGGCATAACGCTGCTTCATTCTTTCGTTGCCCAATCGGAAAAAGACCGGGAGGAACTCGAAAGTGCAATGAAAAACAATGACCGGATAAAAATGCGTGAAGCGGCGCACCGTATGCAACCATCATGGGATTTATTGCATACAGGCGATATGCTAATGGCATACCGTACTTTATTAAAGGATGGTACGCAAGACGACGGTGTCATTAGAGAACATACCCGACAGATTATAAATTATACCTCCACGCTTATTGCGGAAGCGGAGGAAGAAATAAAAAGACAGACGAATGAAACGGAAGATACTGATAGTTGAAGACAACATGAGCTTGTCGCAAATGCAGAAAGACTGGTTCTCTCAAGCCGGCTATGACGTAATGACAGCCATGAGCGAGCCGATAGCCCGTACATTGATACGCAAGACACAATTCGATCTGATATTGTCAGATGTGCGTTTGCCGGAAGGGGACGGAATCTCCCTTTTGAAATGGTTGCGTAAGGAGAAAAAGGACATCCCGTTTATTATTACCACCGAATATGTATCCGTGCCGGATGTGGTATATACCATTAAACTGGGAGCCATGGATTACCTGCCCAAGCCTGTACACAGGGAACACCTGTTGGAACTGGCGGAGGAAGTGTTCCGGCCGATAGCCACGGTACGGAAGAAGGAGAAAGCGTTGTTCCATCGCACAAGCCCCGGAATACTGCAAGTGGAGAAATTCGCCAGGCTGGTCGCTCCATCCGACATGTCCGTGATGATACTCGGTGCCAACGGGACCGGAAAGGAATCGGTGGCGCAGACCATCCACAGCAACAGCGACCGTTGGAATACCCCTTTCATTGCGGTCAACTGCGGGGCATTGCCGCGTGAACTGGCCGCCTCCTTGTTTTTCGGGCATGAGAAAGGGGCGTTCACCGGTGCCGACACCGCCAAGAACGGTTATTTCGACATGGCGAAAGGTGGAACATTATTTCTGGATGAGATAGGTACCATGTCGTATGAGCTCCAATCCCTGTTGCTTCGGGTATTACAAGAAAATACTTATACTCCGATAGGGAGTGGCAGGGAACGGACCGCAGATGTGAGGGTGATTGCCGCCACAAATGAAGACCTGCTACAAGCTATTAAGGAAGGTCGGTTCAGGGAAGACCTCTACCATCGTTTGAATGAGTTTGAAATCAGGCAGCCTTTCATTGGCGGAATGCCCGGAAGACATTCTTCCTTTGGCGGAATTTTTCCGTGAGCGTTTCTCAAAGGAGTTGAAACGGGAGACGCAAGGATTTGCGGATGATGCCAAGCGCGGGATGCTCGCTTATCCATGGCCGGGTAACGTGCGTGAGTTGCAAAACAGAATCAAGCGTGCCGTGCTTCTCGCGGAAACACCGGTGCTCGATATGCATGGGCTGAATATCGAAGCTAATCCGAATAAAGACATCCCGACAGCGTTTCCGGTTCTGCCTCTGAAAGATGACGCCTTGGAGAAAGAGAGCATTATAAGGGCTCTCAAAGCCTGTAACGGACATAAGGAACAAGCTGCCGCATTGCTGAATATCAACCCGGCAACATTGTATAGGAAAATAAAGAAATACGGACTGAAATGAATTTGGCAATTACAATTTGTGGAAATGTCACTGAATATGTGTACATTTGCAATTAAATAACGAAAGAAGCGGTATATTGTCTATAAGGCAGTTGCCGACTATTATAACATAAGAGCGCAAGCTTCTCGGACAGAAATCTGGTAAATCGACGTTAAAGGAGAATGATTGCGTAATGCTTATGCTATGCTCTGGCATAGCGTGGTGTTACGTGTTCTCCTTTAGGCTTACCAGAGCCTCTGTCTGAGTACGTGGCTACCACGCTTTTTCTTTTTAGACAGCAGGCATGGCGAAAATACAGGCAGTAACGGTAATGACACTGGATGGTTTTCTACCGAACAACGATAATGTGTCAATGCAATGGGTGATAAACCATAAAAACGGTTTCCTCCATTGGCGGGAACGCTGTTCCGCCTTTATGTTGCCCCATTCCATTCTGGACCTGCTTTGTGAGAAAGACCGCAGGGATGATTCCTTCACCTACCTTGCCGAAATCCGTGACCTTGAATCATTGAAACTGCTCCGGGGACTTTTTCTGTATAATCTTGTTGACGAACTTATTGTTTACCTGTTGCCATTTTCTACCGGACAAGGAACTTCCGTATTGAGTGTTTTCCCGCCACAGCAATGGCAATTGTATAAAACTGCCTCTTTTTCTAACGGCGTTTGTCGTCTAATCTATCGCAAGCCTCGTAAAAAGTAACTTGCATTTTGCGAAAAACCTTGCATCTTGCAAGACTTTATTTAACTCCATTTTTATCCCAGTATTTTTTATTCCGTTGTATTTCAGTGGAATATCCTTGTCTTTCCATGAAATCCGGTGACATTGGTACACCGTTGGCCTATATCATAATATAACCTGTTGCGCGACAAGGTGTAATCAATCAATTATTTACACTAAAAAGCAGATTATAATATGATACAGATAGACCGTGAAACTTTCCAGATGATGCTTCATCAGATTATGGAGCGGTTCGACAGGATAGACCGTACACTGGAACGGATGAACAAGCTGAAGGAGTGTCTGGAAGGCGACACGCTTTTGGACAACTACGACCTTTGCCAGCTGCTCGGCGTCACCAAACGCACGCTGGCGCGTTACCGTCAGAAAAAATACGTCACCTATTATATGATTGACGGAAGGACCTATTACAAAGCCTCCGAGGTGGAAGCTTTCCTCAATCAGAAGGGGAAAATGTTGCCCGCAAAAATGAAACAACGGATGGATGTTCAACTCAAAAATGACTGATTATGGAAATAGTATGTATAGACAAACAGACGTTTGACGAACTTCGGGCACGTTTCTGTAAGTTGGAGGAAAAGATGGCTGAAGTGTGCCGTCCCATGGAAGACTCCTGTTTGAAAAACTGGCTCGACAACCAGGATGTATGCGGGATACTGCGTATATCGAAAAAGACACTTCAGGTGTACCGTGACAAAGGAATCCTGCCGTTCTCACGCATCAAGCACAAGATATTCTTCAAGCCGGAAGACGTGCAAAAATTATTGGAATCGAATTATCACCCCCTAAAAAGAAAATCATGAGCTATCATTTCTTAGAGCGGAAAGATCCGCGTGTAGATGTCCTGTTTCAGGGACTTGAAAATATGGAACGGTTAATCGCAGCAATGGAGGACGCTCCAAAATCCGTATTCCATGGCGAACGCTTCCTCACGGATGAGGAACTCTCCAAAATACTGAGGGTCAGCAGGCGGACATTGCAGGAATACCGCACTCTCGGCGTGATCCCTTATTACCTTGTACAAGGCAAAGCTCTCTACAAGGAGTCTGATATCCAAAAAATATTGGAAGATGCCTATAAGCGGTGCAGGGAAGATATGAGGTGGGTATAATAAAATGTAATGAAACGGAGAAACAGCTTGTCTATGAAATATGCGTTTCTCCGTTTTCTCATTTTCATGTAGTGCGTGCTATCCTTTTCCTGTTCTTTCCGACAGTGAAGTCTTCTTCACAAAGTTCGGCTGTTGCGTTGAACCCGTTTACCTTCAAAACTTTCATATCCTCATCCACCTTCTTGTCCGTCACCTGTGCGTAAAGCTGTGTGGTGGAAATCGACATGTGCCCCATCATACGGCTGACTGTTTCTATCGGAACGCCGAGCGAGAGCGTGACATGGGTCCCGAAATTATGCCGGGCCATGTGGAAGGTCAAATCGAAACCGTACACATTCCCCAGTTCCCGTGTCAGCATGATAAAATATCCCCGGCCATAAAGATTGAACACCTTGTCTCCCTGCCGTTGGTCACGGTATTTCTCAATAATCCGCAAAGGTATATCCAGCAGGCGGACAGAGGAAGGCGTATCTGTCTTTTGCCGGCATATATGAATCCACCACGAACCGTCATCGGCTCGTGTGATATCACTCGTAGTCAGCCTTTTCAGGTCCGCGTAAGCCAACCCCGTGAAAGTGGAGAAAATGAACATGTCCCTCACGAATTGCAGTTGCGGTTTCTCCACGGGAGTTTCCATAAGTTTTTTGAGGTCTTCCAGCTTCATGTGGCGGCTCTTCCGTCTTGGTAACGCGGGGTGGAGGCGACAATATGGGTCACGGCGAAGCGTTCCCTGACTGACAGCCCGTCTGGTCATCTTTTTCAGCCGGTACAGATGTTCATGTACAGTTTTGGGCTTCATGCCGCAATCCTTGCAAAGGAAAAGTTCAAAGTCGTCGTAAAAGGACTTGTCAAGACTGCGCAAAGTGATATCTTCCACACCCTTTTTATCCTTTACAAAAGCGGTCAGATGCTTGTACGACCTCAAGTAAGAATCGAAAGTCTCTTGTATCCGGTCCACTCCGATGCGTTTCTTAAACTCCTCGTTATGCTCCCTGAACAGCGCCAACAGGGTAAGCGGCTTTTGACCGATACCCATTACGGCATTCTTCACCAGTTCCGCCGTGATGAACCCAGACTGTTTTAATCCTGTCGTAATGTCCGGATAATTTCTTTGTCAATCCGTCTATGGCACGATTGACGATAACGGCATTCTCACTGCGTCCATTGGCGCATCCCTTTTCCGGATTCCAGATGGAAGGATTGACGGACACTTTTGTGCCTATCTGTTCCCATTCGGCATCAATGCTCACTTTGCATAACAACTGGCAAGTCCCGTCCTTGCGTATTTTGGTGCGGTTGATATAAAACAGTATAGCGAATGTGCTGCGATGCCTGATATTGCTTTCTGTATTTTCTGTTTTCTTTCTCATATCGTTGATTTTAAGTTGTTCTTCAAATGACTACGGAGAAGCGTTCAGCGATTCTCTCGTCCAGTATCCGTGTGTCGGCATTTATCTTGTCGTCAGTAACTTTGGCGTAAATCTGGGTCGTTTCAATCTGGCTGTGCCCCAGCATCTTACTGACCGTCTCAAGAGGCACTCCATGCCCGAGCGTGATTTCCGTCGCGTAAGTATGCCTTCCGGCATGGAATACCAACGGACAGTCTATTTGGCAGAGCCGGGCGATATGTTTCAGGTTGTAATTCATCACGCTGTTGGAATACATCGGAAACAGCCTTCCGTCCGGTGCCGTGTCCCTGTATTTCTCTATGATGCGCAATGGCAAATCCAGCAGGGGAATTTCAAACTCAATCCCGGTCTTTTTGCGCGAGCCTCTGATCCACCAGGTACCGTCGTCTGCAAGTGACAGATGCTCTTTCGAGAGAAGCCGCATGTCACCGTATGGGATACCGGTGTAGCATGAAAAAAGGAACATATCCCGTGTGAGATAGAGGTGGGGCTTATGGAGGAGCGTGGTCATGATCCGTTGCAGCTCCTCGGCTGTGAGATACCTCTTTTTCTGTTTCGGACGCACGGGTTCATAGCCGGCAAACGGGTAAACGGTGATGATACCGTCCGCGATGGCCTCACCGACGATGATTTTCAGTTGCACGGTCAGGTTGATGATTGTCCCCGGCGCGAGGTGGCAATCCGTCCGCAGATGCAAGTCATAATCGTCTATGAAAGAACGGTTCAATGCCGAAAACGGGATATCCGACAAGTTGTACTTTTCCAGCAGGAACCTCTCTACATGTTTGTAAGCGTTGCGATAGCTTCTCAAACTGCCTTCGGTCCGGTTTATGCCCACCCGCTTTGCGAAGTTTTCGATAAACGTGCGGAAATAGCCCAGTAGTGTTGCCTGTTCTCCCGCCATGCCCAGCAGCAGACTTTTGACATCCCCGGCTGTCACACCGTCCCGGACTGTTGACAGTTCCGCATAGACACCCAACGCCATTGCGCGTATCTCGTCCAGGCGGTTGTTGATTTTTTTTGCTTTTACGCTTTTGCCCGAAGCACGTCCGGAATGCCACATCGACTGCGGCACACGGAGCTTCGCGCTGAAAGCCGCCTCGGAATACTTGCCGACATTCAACCTTGCCATTACGGGACACATCCCGTCGGCATCCGCCTCGCTCTTTTTAAGGTAGAACGACACCTTTACATTCGCTTGATTCATAACCTGTTAATTCGTTTACAAAATTACCGGATATCGGGCAAATGAACAGCATGACGAATATGGCGGAATATGGAAAGAAGCCCCATACAGCACTTGCAGAACGTATATTTTTTACCCGTTGACGAAAAAAATTGTTACCTTTGCATTGGCAAAATATGAGTGGAACAGCGTTCTTTACGATGATGACAGGGATAATAAACAAGGAGAGAAAAATGGTCTTTTTCCGCACCTTTTGCAACCTCAAATCGGCAACGGATAAGTAGCAATTTTCATTCTCTTAACTCCTTCCGGGGTAGGTCAAAAGCCCCTCAGTGGACGAATATAGAGCAAACCTGCTTATCTCCCTTTATTTCCAACAGTTTGCATTATTCCAGCGAAATCCATCCGTATGTGAGCGAGTTTACCTATCTTTGTCAGTGTACAAAAGCAAAGTAATTATGAATACCTTAGAATTAGAAGCTTATAAGGCAGAATTGGCAAGGGGAAGTATTGAGCATTGACAACAAAGAAGTGCTGGACGATATAAAAAGAATCATATTGAAAGGTACGGGACATCATGCACCCTACCGGATGAATTTCAGTGAGGTAAAGCAACACCTGCAAGCTTCTGAAAAGCGGTTTGATGCAGGAGAATACATCAGTGAGGAACAAATGGAAGAGCTTTTTAACTCACTGCGGTAATGATTATACGATACGACGTTAAAGCCCGGTATCAGATTGAAGAAAACTCCTGTCCTCTCGAAGTCTGTGAACCATCCATCTCCCTACGG
>ENA-OQAB01001620-OQAB01001620.1-human-gut-metagenome-genome-assembly--contig:-NODE-1620-length-10469-cov-1.429511_pt1 | contig 10469 bp, 12 predicted proteins | sample MGYA00242490_ERZ504517 | MGnify/ENA primary metagenome ERZ504517 (study PRJEB26092, sample SAMD00036298) | human gut metagenome | host: Homo sapiens | study: EMG produced TPA metagenomics assembly of... | reverse complement strand
ATGGGACACATCCACCCAGTCATAGCACACACCCTCATCGTAGACATCATAATACCATCCATGATAGGAATCCTGTATCTCTTTGAATGTACGGTTCATGTCCTCCAGACTCATGTCCGGCTCCATGTAAACAGCTTCCTCAAATTCCTGCAGCATACAGGACATAATTGTCACATACAGCATATCCGTAACGGACTCAAACTCAAAGGCCTCTGCCCCTTCTCCAAACATATCTCCCGCATACTGGTTGGCCAGCATCTCCAACCCCTGTGACTGGACCTCGCACACATCCACACTGTAACCCTGGAACAGCTCAGGCACCGAATTATAATAATAGGAGCTGAAATGCCCGAATTCATGAATCAGGGACTGGTAATCCGTAAATGTGTGGTTTCTGTTGATGAAAATAAATGCATCGCCATAGCTTGGGAACCCTACGGTATAATTATTATCCACCCGGTCCTGTCCGTCTTCCCCTGACCGGATATCATACAGCTCATTGTCCTGCATATACCCGGAAAATCTCACCCAGCTCAGGATTCACCGACTGGACCGTTCTTCCCACACAGGCCAGTATATCCTCTGTGGAACTCTCTTCCCATAAGGTCTAAGGAGTCATATGATTCCTGGGCCACATCCATATGCCAGATGTCATTATTCAGGGGAACAATACTGGTCTTTACATCCGCGCAAAGCCCCTCTGCATCCTGAAGGGTATAGTCCCTTCCGTAAACGGCCTCAAACGAATACTGGGAATAGTTATCATAGCCCCTTAAGCTCCGCTATCCGGCGGCGCACATGAACCAGTTTCCCGGAACTTTGCTGCCCCAGCACCCGGTTCTTTTCCCTGACCAATGCATCCTCTATCTCTGCCATATTGCCCATCGTCAAGGTCCGGTTCCCGTTCCAGCCGGCTGTAGCTCCACTGTCCGTTCTCCAGCTCCACCGTAAAATCACCGGCAGCCAGTTTGTCATACGCCCTGAGAAGCTCCTTCTCCTTCCGGTTCAGTTCGGTCAGCTCCCCTGTATTTTCCCTGAAATATTCGATGTAAGGCGCATTTTCAATCCCCATCTTATCCGCCAGGACTTCTTTATAGGATGAATTCATTCCCTTTTTTAGACAGGCCGCGGCCTTATCCCCCATCTCGGAATAAATGTCCGTAGTATATGCCTGCTCTGAGGCAGCCTGCTCATCCGACACATCTGCGTCATATTTCAGCTGGGCCATATAAGTCAGGGTGACCAGATGTCATACTCATCCACAATGGCATTCGTAGAGCCTCAGCAACTTCCTCATCCCGGCCTTTCAAACAGCACAGGCCTGTTCAAAGTCAGCCATGGCCTGTTCCATGACAGCCGGGTCATAATGCTCGTATGGCCTCCGGGAATAGGGTACGGCTTCATGGGTCATCACGCCGGCATTTCCCGCTGCCTGGGCAGCCAATCTTTCCTGAGCCGCGCCGCGGGCGGCAATGGACAGGACATCACCAAAGTCAGGGCCAGCGCCGCCCCCGCGCCTCAGATTCCCTTTTTCCACATTCCTTTATTCACAGCAGGCCCTCCTTACATATTATGGTATATGCCCTATTGTAACATCCCCGGACGGTTTACCGCCAGCTGATTTAACGCCGAATCTCCCGTCCATACTCCCTGCCTAATCTCCGGTCAGCCATCCTTCCTCCTCCGGAAGCAGAAAATAGTTATTGTCCCTGTCCGAATCAGCAATCATGGCATCCAGTTCCCGAATCAGATAGCTGTCCGGCATGTTCCTCTCCCAGAACCGGTATCCCTTGGTGCTCTTTATGCCTTTGACGTCAATTTCCCGTCCTGCATAGTAATCAATGTATACCCCCGCATAGGTAGCTGCCATGGAATGCTCCACGTCTGTCCCCAGGTTCTTCACAACGCCCCTTATCTGGTCACTGATCAGCTTTTGTATATACCGGCAGGACCAGTCCTCAAAATCCAGCAGGTCCGGATTGGCGCTTCCGTTATTCCGGGCCCAGGCCGACACATCCACGGCTCTGGTGGCATAGGAAATACTTCCGTCCTCCTCCCATAGCACCTCTCCATACTGGCAGGGCGGTATGCTGAGGGCATCTGTCACGATTTCCTGTATGCCGTAACTTCCTTCCGGAACTCCGGGTTCGCTCTTATGCTTGCGGATGCGCTGCACATGCAGATGTCCGCTGAAAAAAAGCGGGAGCTCATATTTCTGAAGAAGGGAAATCACCTCTCCATTGTTGTCCATGGCGCACTGGGTGGTATACATCCTGCTCTGGGCCAACAGATTATGGTGGGCAATGGGTATCACAAACATGCCTTCCTCCTTTGCCCTGGCCAGCTGTTCATCGGCCCAGGCCATGGTGCTGTCTTTCAGCCTTCCCTCCACCTTGTTATCCGGCTCATATTGACAGGAGTCCAGCATCAGGAGCCAGTTTCTGTCATCCAGGGCGTAGACATAGCTCAGCGAGCTGCTGTCCCGGCTCAATGCCTGGTCATATCCGTATTCATGGTAAATCTCATGGAATTCAGGTCCGTCAATATAGGGAGCCGGCTCTTTCCGGGCGCCGTAGTATACCGCAGCGTCGTGGTTATTGATATCATGGTTTCCCGGTATCACCAGGACCTGTATGCCGGCGTCCTGGACCCGCTTGAGTCTTGCCGCCAGCTCCTCATGGTTCATCCGCTCCCCGTTCATGGTAATATCGCCGCTGAGAACCAGGGCAGAGGGCCGTTCTTTTATGACCTCGTCCAGAAATGCTTCCAAAAGCTCAGGCAGATACTGGACCACCTTCCCGTCGCACCGTTCCACGAACAGCCGGAAAGCCTCCCCGCCGTCTCCGGCTAAAGCGCTTTGATAGTGAAGGTCTGTTGCCAGGATCAGCTTAGGCGGTATGTAGGTTCCTCCGGAGCCTGAGGTTCCACATACCGGGGAATCTCTTCTTCCACTCCTTATAGCCCTCCTGCCGGATTACTTCATCCTGGGTTTCCCCGGCCTGGGAGTCCGTAGCCCAATTCCAGCCCGGCCTGTTCCTCCCACTCCTCCCCTGTTTCCTCTTCCGGATGCTCTCAGGCACCTGGCTTTCCCTGCGCTTCAAACCGATGCAGGCCCTGAAGGCATCCATTAAAGTTTTTAAAACGTGCAGTACCCCGAAGCATGCCATAAATACCATGGCATACATCAGGGCACTTATCATCCAGGTCTTTCTCTTCATGCAGTCTTCTCTTTCCGTATTAACTATCGCTGTGTTATATTATGCCCAGTTCCTTCATGGCATACGCGATTCCGTCCTCCTCCACATCCTTTGTCTCGAACGTCGCGTAGGGCTCCAGCACTTCGTCATGCTTTCCCATCAGGATACAGTTGCTTGCGTAGCGGAACATGGCAAGATCATTGCCGCTGTCACCGAACACATAGGCGTCGTCCAGAGAGATTCCATAATGCTTCAGCACCAAATCAATGGCAGTTGCCTTGGAATGTCCTCTGGGCACGCATTCATATTCCCCGTTTCCCCGGTCTATGATTTCCATGTCCCTGAGCCGTCCAAAAAGCTCCTTGGGCCTGCTATTTTCATCCGAGATAAGATAAAACTTATCATAGTCATAGCAGTCGTCTTCCCAGTCATATTCAGACAGGCAGCCTGAACGCCTGAGCGACGCCTTCAGCTGCTCCACCCTTGGAATAGGTGACTGTGACCTGTGAATGTGAATTCCGTCCGACGCTTCAAGGGCTCCGTCCAGTCCGCACGCATCAATATGGCTCTTGATATCCAGCCCTCTCTCATGAGGAATGTGGTAGCTGTACATTACCCCTGCCCTCCGCAAGGATATATGTCCCGCAGCCGCACAGATATCCGTCTGCCTCCACCAGCTTCTTAATTTCACCCAGATGGGCATATACACGGCCTGTATTGATGAACACCAGATGTCCCTTTGCCCGCGCCTCCTTCAGCGCCTGTACCGCACTTTCGGGAACCCGGCCCGTTTTCTCAGACAGGAGGGTTCCGTCTATATCATAAAATAAAGCTTTCGCTTTTTTATTCATCATCTCTGAACACAATGGTCTGTGCTTCCTCGTCCATGCTCTCCACGATTGCCAGTGACTCCAGCCGGATTCCCTCTGAACGCAGCAGGTCTCCGCCTACCTGGAATCCCTTCTCGATGACAATGCCCGCGCCTACCAGCTCAGCGCCGGAATCCCGTACAAGGGCAGCCAGGCCCTCAAGAGCCTTTCCATTGGCAAGGAAGTCATCAATGAGCAGCACCTTATCACCGGCTCCCAGAAACTCTTTTGACACAATGATATCATAAACCCTGCCATGGGTGTAGGACTCCACCTTGGTGGTATAAACCTCGCCTGCAATATTTTTGGTCTGCGTCTTCTTGGCAAATACAACCGGCACATCAAAATACTGGGCCACAATACATGCAATCCCGATTCCGGAGGCCTCAATGGTAAGAATCTTGGTGACCTCCACATCGGCAAACCTGCGCTTGAATTCTTTCCCAATCTCTCCAAAAAGCTTGATGTCCATCTGATGGTTTAAGAAGCTGTCCACCTTCAGAACGTTTCCGGCTTTTATCTTGCCGTCCTTGCGTATCCTGTCCTTTAAAATCTGCATGTATGAGTCCTCCTTCTTCTTTTGGCAATCCTTCTTTACTGTGCGGCAGTTGTCTCTGCAGCCGTGGTTTCTGCCGGAGCTGTGGTTTCCTCTGCGGCAGCAGTCTCTTCCGCTGCCGTTGTCTCCTCTGCCGGAGCAGCCGCATCCTGGGCTTCGTTGACTGCGTTGTCCGCCATGAACTTCATTACCTTCTGGTTCAGGGCCATTTCATCCAACGTCTCCTGGCCGAAATATTCCACTGCGGCTTCGAGAGTCTGGCCGTTCACCTCCGCAAATGCCTGACGGTCGGCATCCTCCAGGGTAATACTCTCCAGCTCGGCAACCTTAAGGATAACCAGCTGGTTCTTCACATCATCCTTCACTGACGCGTAAACAGCTTCCTGTAATCCGGGCACATCCATGCCATTGGCCTTAGCCATGCCGGACAGGTTGGTGCCGTACATCTTAGCCTGCTCTTCATACTGCTTGATGCGGTCATTATAGCGTCTGGAAAGGGTATTCTTATTCAGCTTGAACCTGGAGTTCTCAACCACATTCTTAAGTACATACTGCTGAATCTGAAGGTCGGCAGACTGCTGCTTCTGCTTTAAAAGGTCCTCCTTAACGCTGGCCCTGTACTCATCCACTGTCTTAAAATCAGAAACGCTCTGTACAAATGCGTCGTCCAGTACGGCTGACTGCTTTTCCTTTACAGCATTCACAGTCACCTCAAATACAACGTCCTGTCCCGCCAGGGCTTTCTCGCTGTAGTCCTCCGGGAACGTCAGGTTCAGTTCCTTCTTATCGCCCTTTTTTGTGCCAATCAGTCCGTCCTCGAATCCGTGGATCATTTTGCCGGAGCCCAGGGTCAGGTCCTGTCCTTCGCCGGTGCCGCCTGCGAATTCCACTCCGTCCTGTTTTCCCACATAATCAATGTTGACAATGTCGCCTTCCGCGGCGGGCCTGTCCACTTCCTCAATTTTAGGATTCTGGCTGAGTACCTGATTGATTTTTGACTCTACCTCGGCGTCTGTTACCATGACAGCCGGTACATTTACCTTCACGCCCTTATACTCTGCCAGCTCTACTGTGCCGAGATTTTCCTTTCCTTCTGTCTGGCTGGCCCCGCAGCCTGTCATAATGGAGGCCGCAACCAGTCCGCATAAACATATGAGTGCTAATTTTTTTCCATTCTACATATCCCTTTTCTATCCTGATTTCACACGCAGGACCTTGAATTATCCTTATTTTCCATTCATCCCCAAATAGCGTGCGCTGTACATAGTTATATCATACCTGTCCGTGAAAAAAAATGACTTTCCACCAATTTCATGAAAATTTAAGCAACCGTCCACAGACTATTTGTAGAATGCCTTAAACGCCTTATACGTATTATAGACATCCAGCTTGGAAGCCAGCTCAAAAGGAGAATGCATGGACAGGATGGGCACGCCCAAATCCACGGTATCCACATCCATGTGCGCCACGAACTGGGCAAATGGTACCGCCGCCGCCCACATCCACGGCTCCCAGCTCACCGGCCTGCCAATACACGCCTTCTTCCTCCATAATGGCAATGACCTTTGCCATGGTCTCGGCGCTGGCGTCGTTGGATCCGGACTTTCCTCTGGCTCCCGTATACTTGGTCAGCACACAGCCTTTGCTGATATAGCTTGTGTTGCGGCCCTCGTACACATCCGGGAAGCTGGGGTCAAATGCAGCGTTTACATCCGAAGAAAGGCACAGGATTGCCTCATCACTTCCCTTGGGCTGACACCTGCCTGCTCCGCCAAATCCTCTATGTAATGAAGCACAAAATCCGAATTCAGTCCCGTGTTTCCGGCGGATCCGATCTCCTCCTTGTCAGCCAGAATAGTCACCGTGGTGTGGGCCGGCTTCTTTGCGTCTATCTCAGCTGTAAGGGCCGTATACGCGCAAACCCTGTCATCCTGTCCGTAAGCGCCTATCATGCTGGTGTCAAAGCCCACATCCCTGGCCTTTACAGCGGGAACCATCTCAATCTCAGCGCGGAAGAAATCCTTTTCCGTAATTCCGTATTTCTCGTTTAAAAGGCTTAAGGCCAACAGCTTTACAGGTTCCTTAACCTCCTCATCCTGGAAGGGAAGGGAGCCAACCACAATATTCAGTTCCTCTCCCTTTAATCCATCCTTTAAGGGACGCTCATTCTGCTTGGCGGCCAGATGGGGAAGCAGGTCTGTCACGCAGAATACCGGCTCCTTCTCATCCTCTCCAATGGAAAACTCCACGGTCTCTCCGTCTTTCTTTACCACCACGCCGTGCATGGCCAGGGGAATGGTACCCCACTGGTATTTGCGGATACCGCCGTAATAATGGGTTTTAAAAAATGCGATATCCTCCTTTTCGTACAGAGGATTGGGCTTTAAATCCAACCTGGGGGAATCAATATGAGCACCGTTGATTCTCAGGCCCTGGTCCAGAGGCTTCTTTCCAAATGTGGTGGCAATCAGCGATTTACCGCGGTTCACATAATACACCTTATCTCCGGGCTCATAGGATTCCCTGGAGTCAAAAGGCTTATAGCCTGCCTTTTTAAGCATCTTTACAGCTTCCTTCACACACTCCCGCTCGGTCTTTCCCGCATCCAGAAATTTCTTATAGCCCTCACAGTATTTAAACGCCTTTTCCGCCTGCTCCGGTTTATCCTTTCCAATATGAGGAAACGCCCATATAAGCTGTTCCTGTAATTCCTGTCCTTTTGTCTTCTTAGCCATTATTATCCTCCTGGTATATTTTATTTCTATAATCTGATGCTTTACTGACTTAAGCTATGACGGTTCCTGCTTCTATAATTCAAATGTCCGCTTCCCTCCGCCGCGCAGATCCGCCTCTCCCCATCCGTTTCTTCCCGCCGCCCTGAGGCGGCTGTGCTTCACATCCAGCAAAAGCGCGGAGGACTGGGCATCACCGGACCTGGCGGAGGCATCTATCATCTTCTTTATCTCAGTGTCTCCCAGCCGGGCCGACCGGGCCATGAAGCCCAGGATATCCCTCTCTCTCCGTTCAATCAGTCCTTTTGTGCCTTCCCCGGCATGAATCCTTACATAATCCCAGTACTCATCCTCTGCATCTTCCCTTAACCCATAGGGCCAGTACAGACGGTACAGGGCCAGGCGCACCGCCAGCTCCGGTTTTTCCTGGACCATTTACATGGGGAAACAGCCTGTCATATTCATCGAAACGGAAGTCCCCTCCGTCAAAACAGTACCGGTACATATGGCCGCAGCCGTGCATCTCCCTCATGATGACGCGGGCCGGTGTGTTTTCCACGGACTCCTCAAAGAATTCCGGAAATATAAGCTTTGCCAGGAGCGTCCCCGAACTGGACCTGTAATTTACGGACAGGGTCTGGTGAAGCTCAGACAGGATGTCCCTTTAAAGCAGGACTTCCTGCCCTTTGCAATACGGATATCCAGGCATTTCAGGCCTGTACAGCCGGTAAATACCCCGGCTCCCCAGTCCTCCACGGCACTGCTGCATGAAAGCCTGTTGAGGCCATAGCAGTTATAGAAACCATAGGCTCCCACCTTCCTGACTGTATCCGGCAGGATGATTTCCTCCACCCGGCTGCCGCAAAGCTCCGGCTCTCCCCGGTACTCACAGGGCGGCGGTTCACGCCTGCGGACTGTATCTGAAAAAAGGTAGCCGGCCAGTTCTGTCACCGGCATTCCCTCAACCGTCCCCGGAATCTCCAGAATTTTGTCCAAACCATAACAACGCTGGAGGCAGACCCCGTCCAGCGTTTTTTCATATAATATTCTCATGGTATCAGTTTAATCAGTTTAGCGATTTTTTTTCCAAGACAATTTTGCTTCCGGAATAAATATTCCAAAAAATACCGGGCCGCCTGCCTCCTTACGACGCCTGCTTTCCGGTATACCTTAGAACGTGTTTGAAATTTTGTATCCTTCGGGTCCCTATTCATCCACAAACCTGTACCCCACGCCCACCTCTGTGAGTATGAACCTGGGATTGGCCGTGTTATCCTCAATCTTTCTCCGTATATTGGCCATAAATACCCGCAGGGACTGGTAATCGTCCGTGGCGGGCTGTCCGGCATATCCCTTTTTTTGCGTGGATCATCCGGACCTGATTCTGTTGGATTTGGGACTGCCGGATCTGGATGGCGTAGAGGTGATTCACCGTGTCCGCACCTGGTCGAATCTGCCGATCATTGTGATTAGCGCCCGCAGCGAGGACACGGATAAGATTGAGGCGCTGGATGCCCGGGGCAGATGACTATCTGACCAAGCCGTTCTCCGTGGAGGAACTGTTGGCCCGTCTGCGGGTAACCCAGCGCAGGCTGGCTACCCTGCAGGCCGGAGTGGTGAACGAAGGCGCTGTATTCACCAACGGCAGGCTGAAGGTGGATTATGCTGCGGGGTGCGCGTTTCTGGGCGAAGAGGAACTGCATCTGACGCCCAGTGAGTACAAGCTGCTATGCCTGCTGTGCAAGAATGTGGGCAAAGTGTTGACGCACACCTTCATCGCCCAGCAGATCTGGGGCAGGAGTTGGGAAAACGATGTGGCATCTCTCCGGGTCTATATGGCCACCCTGCGCAAGAAGTTGGAACGGGATCCGGATTCTCCGCAATATATTCAGACGCACATTGGAGTAGGGTACCGGATGCTAAAGGTGGAGTAACAGCGGATGCATTCCAATTTCAGTGAAAAGATCGTTTTATTCTTCATGTGATGTGTGATGCATTTTGCGGCACTTGAAATACTGGATTCCATGGGCATAAATGAGTCGAGATTGAAAAAAATTGCCTGGACGACTGTTTCACACCTATTTGTAAATAACCCGGAGCTGTTGCGGTGCAACGGTTCCGGGTACTTCTCCTCAATGTGCCGAAATTTGTGCAACTCCACGGAACCCCTTGTGCTCCAATGAGTTTCTCTTTGACGGACTGAGAACTCCAACTTTGCAGACCATTGCCTCGAATGCAGCTGGGCGCACCAAGGACCGCCGAAAATTTTTAATTTTCGGCGGTCCTTGTCTGCGGCTATGAAAAACGGCCCACTGACAAATTGGAGCTGCGGGGGATGTCCCATCCGGCAGTGTGACAAAGGCGAAAGAGACAGCCCCGGCGTTCATGAGGCAGAGGCGTCCCGGCAGCGGTCTTTACCGCAGGTACAGGGCATTCCGGCTGATGAGAAACGTAAGAGCGGTTGTTTCTGCTGCCTGTCTGGCCTATCCGGCGTGATGGGGAAATTGGGGTTCCAAGTTTTTAAGAGCCGACAAATCAACCGGGAGGCGTATGCGCAGAAACTGGAGGCTCTGTGAGAAGGAGGAAGCCTGTCCCGAAAGGGGCAGGCTTCCTTTGCTGTGAGATGGATACTATTGAGAGCGGTTAAAGAGGATAAAAATAAAGTTTATACGGGGCCCCATGGTACAACCAAGTAAAAGGGCGGCCAAAACACGATGAAGGGACTGTATGAACTGTTGTCATACTGCCGGCCCTATCAAAGGACCGCATACTTGCGTGGAGTGATTGGCACGGTATTCCCGCGGTGTCATACCAGAGAGAACATTGAGCTGCTTATGGAAGTAAATTGCGCTGTCCAACCCGCAGCTTGAAAAGAACCACACATGTGTCTATTCAGAAGGAAAAACCATTCAACGTTATGATGCCAATATGGAATAAATTTGCCCAGCCACAAATTGTTGAATATAACCTTGATTAGCTGCGCAGGGAAAAGCCGCAGTACCGCGCGGAGCGGTTTTTTCGCAATAGGCACCCAGCGATATTGTGTGTTCGATGATTATCGATCGTCTTCCTGCAGAAAAACAAGGAGAGCAGTCTGGGGGTTATCTGTTCTTAA
>ENA-OQAB01001618-OQAB01001618.1-human-gut-metagenome-genome-assembly--contig:-NODE-1618-length-10480-cov-2.039119_pt1 | contig 10480 bp, 13 predicted proteins | sample MGYA00242490_ERZ504517 | MGnify/ENA primary metagenome ERZ504517 (study PRJEB26092, sample SAMD00036298) | human gut metagenome | host: Homo sapiens | study: EMG produced TPA metagenomics assembly of... | reverse complement strand
CTGTGTGGTGACAAGCCTGGGCTGTATCTGGCTGGCGGCCTATATCGGTGAAACCATCCGCAGGGATATGGAAATGGAAAACATGAAGGTGCGCCAGGCATACTATGAGGAGCTGGAAAAAAACCAGCTGGCGGTCCGCAAGCTCCGCCACGACATGAACAACCACCTGGGTGTTATCGGCTCCTTCCTGGAGGAAAAGGAATACGACAAGGCGCTTGCCTATTTTAAAGAGCTGAATATCACCGCAGCGGCCCGAAACCGCAAATTCTGTGAAAACAGCCTGGTCAACGCGGTAATCAACGCAAAATATAACCTGGCGCTGGAAAAAAAATATAGACTGCTTCGTCAACATCGAGCTGGATAACCTTCTCGCCATGGATGACGTAAGCCTGTGCACCATTTTCGCCAACCTTCTGGACAATGCCATAGAAGCGGCGCAGAAGGTCCCCGACAGGGAAGCCCGCCGCATTTCCCTCAAGGCCCGCTACACCGGGGAATCGCTCTGCATCGAGGTGGAAAACAGCAGGACCGGGGAACTGGCGGAATCCAAAGCCGGACTTCTCACCACCAAGCCTGATAAAGAAAACCATGGCTACGGCCTCCGATCCGTCCGTGACGTAGTAGAAAGCTACGGCGGCCATATGGACATCACACCGGCTGCCGATGCCTTCCGCGTAACCATCTGGATAGGCAGCCTTGTTTAGGGGGCTGGGAGATTTCCGGGCCGGGGCAGCGCTTTTGGAATTCGCAAAAGGATAAAGCCCGGTAACTCTTCTGTTACCCGGACAGATGCAAACTTCACAAAGTCTTAAGTATTATTAAGAAATTTTAGTATGGACAAATTCGGGAAAAAGTAATATAGTTGGTGAGGTTAAAAGGTTTTTGGGGGAAGGGGCATTTGACATAGTTTAGCGTGGCTTAAGAGAGGTGCCTGACATGAGACAGAATGAGGTAAGCTCCTGCGCTGCCGGAGGAATCGGGAGAGCGCGGAATTACCAGTTGGATAATTTTGAAATGCCTGCTCATTTTTGCAGTGTATTAGGACATATGCTGGAGCTGTTTATGGGTAAAGATTCGGGGAACCGGATCCTTTATCTGGTCATCTATTCCTTCCATATGCCGCTGTTTGCTTTCGTATCCGGAGTGTTTGCCAGATATAATCCGGATAAAATCAAGAAGAATATGATATATCCTTATCTGGTTTTCCAGACCCTTTATGTGATTTTCGCAAATCAGGTGCTGGAGAAGGATGCGGATATGCAGTATACCACGCCGTACTGGCTGCTGTGGTATCTGTTCGCCATCATCGTGTGGAATCTGGTGCTTCCGCTGGTGCAGGGCGGCAGCCTGGGCAGGAAGGCCGTCATGCTCATAGCGGCCGGGGCCGCCAGTGTGCTCATCGGCTTTGATGATAAGGCGGGATATTATCTGTCGGCCTCCAGGATTGTGGAGTTTTTCCCTTATTTCCTGCTGGGCGTATATTATAAAGAACTGAAGAACGGTGTGAAGGAAACGGTTTCGGAGCATCTGAGGAAGCATAGAAGGCTGTCCGTCCTTACCGGGGCGCGGGGAAAGGCCATGCTCAGGGCTTTTCTGATGGCCGGGCTGCTGGTGTTGATTGGGCTGCTTGTCTGGTTTATCAGCCGGCATGCGGAGGATATCAATTCCGCGTGGCTTTACGGCTCCGTTTCTTATAAAAAAGGAAATTACGGCTGGCAGTTCCGTGTGCTGAGCATCGGCGCTGCGCTGATGTGGCTTTTATTTTTCCTGTTGAGTATGCCGGCGGCGAAAATACCGTTTCTTTCCTATATCGGGGCGAACACTATGCCGGTGTATCTGCTCCACGGCTTTGTGATTAAATTCCTGAGCAAGATTAAGTTTTTTAAATTTGTGGAGCATGATGAAGCTGCGGCGCTGATTTTAAGCGTTGTGCTTGTGGCGTTTCTGTCCTGGAAGCCGCTGGTTAACTTCCTGTCGCCATTGTTTCGGTGGAACCGGGAGGATTTCAGGCGCAGCGGCCGAAAGCGGCTGAAGAAAAATACCATGCCGGGATGAAATAAAAACTATGCTGTGATGAAATTACGGAAGAACTGCTGCTTTTCATCAGTTTTCCTTATATGGCAAAATAAAAAGAGAAGCCGGAAGATGATATACCCTTCCGACTTCTATTTTTCTGTATTTCCCTGCGATTGCAGGAAGAAATCAGTATTATCTTGGTTCCTGAAAGTCTACAGTTCCAGAACCTCCTGCGCGATTTCCACTGCATCTTCAATGCAGCCGGGGCAGGTGCGGATAACCTTTCCTGTGTCAATGCCCTTCAGTTCACGGCATATGATAGTGCCATTCTTCTCTTCAAAGCGTTTCAGGATTTCGCGGGAAAGCTTATAGGTGTCTGCTTTGGTCCCGGGATTTGCCAGGCAGCCATCGCTGTTCTTAAAGCCTGCCAGCATTACGGCTCCTGAAACGGCGCCGCAGGTGCCGTCCATGCAGCCCATGCCCAGCCCGAAGGCTTCACCGGCACGGAAGAGGGTTTCCTCGTCCACGCCGATTTCCTTACAGAAGGAACAGGCAACAGCCTGACAGCAATTGTATTTCTTATCATGATTGGCAATCGCCAGTTCTTTTTTCGTCATGTCAGCTCCAGTTTCCGTAATTAATAAGCCTTTGCTTCCTCTTCACCCTTCATCACACGAAGTCCGCCCTGCGCCAGGGCAAGAAGCTCATCCTCGCCGGGATAGATTACAAAGTCGGCAATCCAGCCTACGCGCTTTTTCAGATCTTCACAGGTTACCTTGGAATAAGCGATGCCGCCTGTAAGGATGATCTTGTCAACCTTGCCGTTAAGGACGGTGGCCATGGCGCCGATATCCTTTGCCATCTGATAATGGAATGCATCCAGTACAGCTGCGTATTCCGGTACGCCTTCCAGCGCTTTGTCTTCCACGATGCGGGCGTCATTGGTTCCCACATAGCCGTTGAAGCCGCCGCCGCCAACCAGCTTCTTGTAAATTTCTTTTTCCGTATATTTGCCGGAGAAGCATAATTTCACCAGATCACCGGCGGGTACGGTGCCTGCGCGTTCAGGAGAGAATGCGCCTTCGCCGTCGAGGATGTTGTTTACGTCAACAATTTTGCCGCCTCTGTGTGCGCCTACGGAGCAGCCGCCGCCCATATGCACCACGATCAGGTTCAGCTGTTCGTAGGGGATGCCGGATTCCTTGGCGTATCTTCTGGCAACAGCCTTCTGGTTCAGGCATGGAAGATACTTCTTCTGGGAAGCTCGGGGCATCCAGAATATCTGGCAACAGGCTCCAGCTCATCTACAACAACCGGGTCAACGATAAAGGAAGGAACGCCGATGGAATCGCCGATTTCCCTTGCCAGGATACCGCCCAGGTTGGAAGCGTGCTGTCCCTGATAGCCGATTTTCAGATCATTAAGCAGATCGTCGCTCACCTTGTAGGTGCCGCCCGGGATGGGCTTAAGCAGTCCGCCGCGCCCTACGATGAAATCCAGGGAATGGATGTCGAAGTTCTTCTCCTTCAGGAGGTCCGTGATAATTTCCTTACGGAAATCCTTCTGGTCGATGATGGTGGCGTACTTTGAGATTTCTTCAGTGGGGTGTCTTAAGGTTTCTTCAAAAAGAAGGGTTTCGTCCTCAAAAACACCGATTTTGGTTGAGGTGGAACCGGGATTGATAATTAAGCTCTTATAAGACATAGGGTTTTCTCCTTTTCTTTTATGAAGCGGTTAGTCCGCTCAGCCTCTTTTTTTATTCAGCTCTTCCGCAACTACGGCAGCCAGGGCGATGGAGTTTACCTTTGTTTCAAAGGTATCGGAACGGCTGGTAAGGATGGCGGGAACCTGGGTTCCTGTAAGGATGCATCCGTTCTTTACGCCATTAACCATGTGCACAATTGCTTTGTAAACCAGGTTTCCTGCATGGATGTCGGGGAACAGCAGAATGTCCGCATCACCCTGGATTTTGCGGTCGGTTGCCCCTTTGTGTTTTGCAGCCTCCGGATCAATGGCCAGGTCGAGGGAAAGCGGTCCGTCAACAACACAGCCGGTGACTTTTTCCTTCCTCGCACATCTTTGTCAGCTCGGCGGCCTCTACGGTTACGGGCATTTTCGGGTTAACCACCTCAACAGCGGCCAGAGGGGCTACCTTGGGGTTGGGAACGCCGCAGGCATGAGCCACTTCTACGGTATTTTCAATAATATGTACCTTGTCCTCCAGCGTAGGGTAGGTCATGAATGCCACGTCGGTGAAGAACAGCAGCTGGTCGATGCCGGGGATATCGAATACGCATACATGGGAAAGCGGATTTCCGGTTCTCAGGCCAACCTCTTTGTCAAGAATACTCTTTAAGAAGGTTTTGGTTTCCAGAAGGCCCTTCATGTACATATCCACCTTGCCGTCATGGGCAAGCTTTACTGCGGTCAGGGCAGCAGTCCATTCATCGGGTTCGTTGATAATTTCGAAATCGGAAATGTCAATGCCGCCCGCTGCTGCGGTTGCTTTGATTTTTTTCCTCATCGCCTACCAGGATGGCGTTGGCAATGCCGCGGTCCTTGGCCGCCCTTACCGCTTCCAGAACTGCGCTGTCCTGCGCAACGGCAACGGATACGGTCTTCTGGCCGCATTCTTTTACTTTGGAAATCAGTCCGTCAAAACTTGTACTCATTTGTTCGCACCTCATTTGAAATTGTTTTATGGTATTGTGGAATCTGTGTTGCTGCGGGCAGATGGAGAACCATTACCTTCCATACGCCGGAAACGGCAGGAACCCCGGAAACTGTATAAAAAATGCCCATTGTTAAAATTATAACACTTCTATTTCTAAAGGTCAAGGCAGATCACCACACCCGCAAGGAGAAACGTAACAGTTCAGCCTTCGGCCGAACTGTTACTGCATCCGCCCATTATAAGTCACCTTCGGCGAGGGGCGGATGCCTGCTGCCACCACGTTTTCTCACGGTTTGCGCAGTGAATGCGCAAACCTGCCCGAACTGTTACGGAGAAACGCATCAGCGCAGGCGCCATCCTTTCCGCCGTTCCAGTCTGCGCTGGTGCGTTTCTTCTGCCAAAGTGGTTGCAAGTAACTGTGAGGGTACTAAACAGCTGCGAAGCGGCAATACTTTAAGAAATAGTTAACGAAATCTTAAATGCGGTATATCTAAGAAAATGGTATAATATGGATAGTTATGACGGAAACGGACTGTTATTAAGCAGAGAAAGTAATCTGTTATTGGAAAACGGAGAATTACGAAGGATGAATGATACTGAGGAAAAAAAGAGAAAAGGGGGACGATTTTCTCCTGCAGGGGGCCATTTTGGCCGCCGCCGGTATTATAGTTGCGTTTTATTGGCCTGATTTATAAAATCCCCATGACACGCATCTGGGTGACGAAGGCATTGGCTACTATAATACTGCTTATGAGATTTATAATATCGGCCTTATCCTTTCTTCCTACAGCCTGCCGCTGGCGATATCAAAGCTGCTGGCGGGCTATGAATATAAGGGAGAGCGGGAGAACTCCCGCAGGGTTCTGGTATGCGGCGGCGTTCTGGGGGCCGTTGCCGGCGGGCTGATGACTGCGGTTCTGCTTGCGGGCGCGGAGAAAATAGCGGAGGTAATTTTCAAGAGTCCGGGAAGCGCCTTGCCGCTGCGGGTCATGGCGCCGACCATTCTGGTGTTTTCACTGATGGGAGTGCTGCGGGGGTATTTCCAGGGGCATGGAAATATGGTTCCCACGTCGGTTTCCCAGATCGTGGAGCAGTTGGTTCATGCCGCTGTGAGCATATGGGCTTCCTTTGACTTTTTGAGGCGGTTTGCGGGAAAAGAAAATCCCGCTTCCTATGGCGCGGCAGGAGGCACCCTGGGAACGTTTGCGGGGGCCGCGGCGGCTTTTGTGCTGCTGGCGGTGCTGACGGCGAAGCATGTGACGAAGCAGAAGCGGATGCATTCCGCCAAAGCTGCCGGGGAAAAAAGTGAAGAAACCGCTTCGCTAAAACACATTTTTATGCTTCTTTTCCTGACGGTCCTTCCTATTATCCTAAGCCAGACGGTGTACCAGCTAAGCGGTACTGTGGACAATGCCCTGTTCGGCAATCTCATGTCGGCAAAGGGTTTAGATGAAGCGCAAAGACAGTCAATGCTTGGAATTTACAGCGGAAAATACCGTCTGCTTACCAACGTTCCGGTAGCCATAGCGACGTCTCTGGGAGCGTCCATGATTCCCAGCATCGTCATGTCCAGGCTGGGAAAGGATACGGAGGAGGTAAGGCATAAAATCGGCATCACCATAAAATTCAACATGCTTCTGGCCATACCCTGCGCAGTGGGGATGGGGGTGCTTGCTTCTCCGGTTATGCAGCTGCTTTTCGGCGATTCACGGAAAATCTCGTCGGATCTGCTGCGTCTGGGGAGCTGTGCGGTGGTGTTTTTCTCGCTTTCCACGGTGACGAATGCGGTGCTGCAGGGAATCGATCTGATGAGGAAATCCGTGACACATTCCGCTGTTTCGCTGCTGATCCATGTGATTTTCGTTTATGTTATGCTGAAATGGCTGGACTGGGGCGTCTATGGCCTGGTCATCGGCAATGTGACGTTTGCCCTGGTGGTCTGCATCCTGAACTGGCGGGCAATCGGTAGGGAGCTGGGCTACCGGCAGGAGGTCAGAAGGACTTTTCTTCTGCCGTTGTGCGCCGCGACGGCGATGGGCGCTTCAACGGCTGCGGTTTACAGTCTGACACGCCTGTGGGCGGGGAATACTGTGGGGGTTATTGCGGCAGTCTGCGCCGGAATCATAGTTTACGGCGCGGGAATCCTTAAGCTCAAAGCGGTAACCAGGGAGGAACTGGAGGAAATGCCGCTGGGAAGAAGCCTCAGCCTGGTGTTTTTCAGGAAAGCATCTGCCGGATAGGAAGAATTCCGGCTGGCTCTATCTTTTGTTCTTCGTGATAGGAGCGCTGTCTGTCCTGCTGGGACTGCGGGCCATGCGCGTGGACAGGGCGGAACCGTAAAAAACTGCCGGGACATGTGGGATGCCGGGGCCGGCGTTGAATGACAGGATGGTGATTATGAAATATAAAATTTTTGCTGGTAGACGACGACAGGGCGCTGTTAAAAATGCTTTCCAATTTCCTGGAATTAAAGGGCTATGAAGTGAATACCGCATCCGGCGGGATGGAGGCCATGGAAAGCATAAAGGCCGCGCCGGATCTGATACTGCTTGACATCAATATGCCCGGCATGGACGGGCTGGAGCTTTGCAGGCAGATACGGGATAAGATTTCCTGCCCGATCCTGTTCCTCACAGCGAAGGCGGAGGAGCAGGACCGGGTGAACGGACTGCTTTCGGGCGGCGATGACTACATTTTAAAGCCCTTCAGCTTAAAAGAGCTGGAAGCCAGAATCATTTCCCATTTGAAACGGGAGGAGCGGCACAGGACGAAATCGGAGTACCGGTTCCGGGAAGGGCTGATGATCGACTACACGGCGAAGGAAGTGCGGATTGACGGCAAAAAAGCGGATTTCACCAGAACGGAATATGAAATCATAGAATTCCTTTCCATGAATCCCGGCCAGGTATTCGACAGGGAAAGGATCTATGAAAAGGTATGCGGCTACGATGCCCAGGGAGACAGCCGGGTCATTACAGAGCTGATCAGGAGAATCAGGAAAAAAACTGGCGGAGTACACAACGGCGGAATTCATTGAGACGGTCTGGGGGATGGGATACCGGTGGGAAAAATAAAAGATCTTCAATCAGAAAATCTATCATACTCTATATGGCGGCCAGCCTCATTTTGAGCTTCCTGGCCTCGGCGGCTGTCATGCTGGCGGCGGTCAGGATACAGAAACGGGTCTGGATAAAATATATGGATGCGTCGGCTTATGCACAACAGGCTGATTTTACCTTCCAGGACAGCATCCCAAGGCCCGGTGCCTGGGAAATGACGGACGCGGATCATTTTATTTCGGAGGCCTGTGATTTTCTGGAGACCTACAGCAGCCTGGTCATTTCCGTGGCGGGAACAATAGCTGCCGTGTTTTTATTTTACCGCAATAAGCTGAAGACGCCCCTTCAGGAGCTGTCGGAGGCATCAGGGCGGATTGCAAAAAACGAACTGGATTTCAGGATTGTTATACCTCCGGGGATGAGCTGGGCAGGCTATGCGGGGAATTTGAGAGGATGCGGGCGGAGCTGGAAAGAAATGAGCGGAAAATGTGGCACATGATAGAGGAGGAAAAGGCGCTGCGTTCCGCCGTGGCCCACGATATCAGGACGCCCCTCGCCATATTGCAGGGATATCAGGAGATGCTGCTTGAATATGTTCCGGAGGATGCCCTGGACAAGGACAAAATGATGAACATGCTTCAGGAGGGAATGACGCAGATTGAGCGGCTGAAGCATTTTGTGGAAAGCATGCGCACCTTGTCCGGCGTTGAACAAAGAAAGGTTTGCTCCAGGGAAACTGAGTTTTCGGAGTTGCAAAAACTGGTGGAGCGAAGCGTGAGCTTCATGGCGGAGACGGCGGGGAAGCGGTATATGGTCAGCTGCAAAAATACGGAGGGAAAAAATATGCCTGGATGCGGAGCTAGTCCTGGAGGTGGCGGAAAACCTCGTATCCAACGCCCTGAGGTATGCAAGGACAGAGGTGGCGGTTGATATCCGCATGGCGGGAAAGGAGCTGGAACTGACGGTCATGGATGACGGAAGCGGCTTTACGGTGAGCACGCAGCAGGCCATGAAGGCTTATTTCCATTCCAATCCCCAGGATGATCTGGAGCATTCCGGGCTGGGAATGTATATCAGCAGGGTATACTGCGAAAAGCACGGAGGCAGGCTGGCCGTGGGAAATGCCGAAACAGGAGGCGCAGTGGTAAAGGCTGTATTTTACGCAGCTGGGGACGGATTTCAGGAACATAGGTAAACAGGAACACAGGTAAACAGGGAAGGGATCGATAGAGAACGGTTCGTAACTATACAGTTACGGCTGTTCTTTTTTTCTGTTGTTTTTTTGTTGATAATCGGATGCTAGGATATTTTTATAGAAAAACTGCGGCATGGCTGCTTACCCATGGGGCAGTGCCGCAGGCATAAAAAGAAAGGCGGGATATTATGAAAGCCATTATCCGAAGAGAACTGAAAAACTACCTGAAAAACCCTTTTTTCTGGATCGGTCTTTTCTTTATTGTTTTTCAAATGTATCAGATACTCAGTCCCTATCTGCATATTCACTATTATCAGCAGGGAGAGGCGGCTGAGGAGCTGGCAGAGGAGAATATCGGGGATGCGGACATCACGGACGGGTATGTGCCCACGGACGAAGGGAAGCGTATGGAGCTTGCCTGCGAATTGGTAAAAAGGGATATGGCGCAGGAGCTTAACATGACAGAGGAAGAGGCCGGTGAAATTCTGGCAAAGATGCGCAGGGAGGATATGAGCCTGGAGGAAATGGAAATAAGACTGGCTGAGGACTATAATTTCTATACAAAATACGGCATCCGTTATTACTATGACATATCGGAGTTTCATAAGGGAAGTGCGGGGGAAATTAATGACTATCTGGACAGGAGCCTTTCAGAGCATAGCTATTCCTACTACCTGGGCAGAAAATTCACGGATTTCTGCGGCCTTTTTCTGGGATTTACGGCGATGCTTCTGCTGGCGTTCCTTTTCATCCGGGATACGAAAAGGGATACCTGGGAGCTGCTGCACACAAAGCCGGTGAGCGCATCCGCTTATATCTGCGGGAAGGCCATGGGCGGTTTCCTGGCAATGGTTCTGTTATGGGGCTTCCTGACCCTTCTGTTTGGAGGAATGTGTGAATATGCGGGGATACAAAACGGATTCCCGGTCAGCTTTCCGGTATTTTTCGCTGCGGCGGCCGTGTATATCCTTCCCAACCTGCTTATGATTGCCTGCGTTTATACGGCAGCTGCCCTGGTATTTAAGAATCCGCTGCCCGCGGTTCCAGTTTTGTTTTTATATATGATCTATTCTAATATGGGCAGCAGGGGGCCGGACGGGAACTATGGCTATTTCGGCAGGCCGCTGGCGATTATGGTGCGTTTCCCGGGAAAGTTTTTTGAAACCGAGCAGCCTCCGCTGGTGTTGCTCAACCAGACGTTTTTAATCTGCGCGTCGGTGCTTCTGCTGATACTTTCCATCAGCATCTGGAAAAGGAGGCGGATTTATTGAAACAGGAAATCAAAATTGTCCTTCCGGCATATAAAATTTTTTATTCGCTGTTCTTTCCGGTGGTTCTCTGCCTGATCAGAGGCGTGGCCAGAGCCGATGAAATCGGCGGCGCGCTGGATTCCAATATGGCTCTGCTGTCCCTGGTTTTCTGCGCTGAAACCTGGGTGATGGAACGCAGCGGAAGGCGCTGGGAGATATTTACGCTGTATCCGGTAAAAAACAGGACGAAGACGGTGCTTCGCAGGCTGGCGGTGCAGCTCTGTTA
>ENA-OQAB01001617-OQAB01001617.1-human-gut-metagenome-genome-assembly--contig:-NODE-1617-length-10488-cov-2.825789_pt1 | contig 10488 bp, 11 predicted proteins | sample MGYA00242490_ERZ504517 | MGnify/ENA primary metagenome ERZ504517 (study PRJEB26092, sample SAMD00036298) | human gut metagenome | host: Homo sapiens | study: EMG produced TPA metagenomics assembly of... | reverse complement strand
GCAGCCAAGCTCGCCGAACTTGCCGCCCTGGGGCGCAACCGCATCTCGCAGATCTATCTGCACTGGACCGCCGGGCGTTACGGCCAGCTTTATGACGACTACCATTTCAATATCGACGCCGACGGCAGCGTTTACCAGACCTGCACGCAGCTCACCGAGCTTAAAAGCCATACGTGGCACCGCAATACCGGCGCTATCGGTATCGCTCTCTGCTGCGCCTGCGGCGCGCTGCCCCATAACGGCAGGGATACTGAGTTCGGCAAGTTTCCGCCCACTCCCCGCCAGATCAACGCCGCAGGTAAATTAGTCGCCGCACTGGCGCAGGGGCTCAATATCCCTATCGACCGCGGGAATATCCTTACTCACTGCGAAGCTGCGCTTATCGACGGCTACGGACCGTACAGCGGCGACGCCGAAACCCGCTGGGACTTATGGTATCTGCGCGATTCACCAGGCGACGGAGCAATGAAGCCCGGCGGGCAGGTCAGTCAGGGGCTAAGGCCCTGTGGTATGCAAAAGCTAGCCCCTTGTTTAAAAGGGCTGCTTTTTAAAGAACACGATATTTTCTTTAATGTTTTCTTTTAATGTTTTCTTCAAGCTTTTTTAGCTTTTTTAGACTTTCTTGAAAGAAAGTCAGCAAAGAACTTTCAGCGCTGTTAAGATTTGGATTGCGCTTTAAAACCCTCTGTATCATACGTTTTACTGCCATAGACCGTAAATATTGATAATATCAGGCGGTCGATACTCTGCTTATGAAATCCATAGCTGAATAGTACGGTACAAGGGTTTTGAGCGCACATTGTGACACATTCCGTTGTGTACGCTGTGAGCTGTAAGCGCTGGAGGGACTGTTTGAGGCATTGACGATTCCCAGCTAAAGCTTTTCTCTGTACTGCAATGCCGAGTTGCCCGGAAGCCGGACAGCGAGCAAAGTTAAACAGGAATTGTCACAGTGCGCAAGCTTCTTTGCGCAGCTTTCTTTCAAGAAAGCGTCATAAAGGAATTAACGAAAAGTATTTTCACAACTGTAACCTCTGGTTACAAACACAAAAAACAAAACCAAATTATGAAAGGAGCTGAAAATATGACTGTCAGCAAAAATCCTACTTCCCTCAAACTTTCCATGGACGTAGAAAACGGCACCAACGCCCTTGGCGCCATGCAAACCAAAAGTACCTCTGTCGGCAGTGTCCGCCTGGACGCCGAAGCCGCCAAATGCCTCGCAGTTACCGAAGCCATCGGCGAACTTATGAGCCACGCCGTAGTTAACGTCTACGTTACCGAAAAAGCCGAACTCGACAAAGCAGAATAACCTAAAATTTCAAACAAAAATCTAATGTAAAGGAGAACAAACATGGAAAAAACTTTAGAACTCATCTTCACCAAAAGCGACGGCGCTAAAAAGACTTTGAGCATCGCCGACCCTCGTGAAGACGTTACCTTAGCCGAAGCGCAGGCAGCAGCTGCCAGGATCATCGAAGCAGGCGTGCTGACCAGCGGCGGCCTGGGGCTAAATGAATTCGTTGAAGCCCGCATCAAAGTCGTTACCGTTACCGTGCTGGCATAACGACTATGGATACCAAAGAGATCTTCAGCGCTGTCGGCAACTTCGGTTTCCCGATGGTACTGAGCTGGTATCTGCTGCTGCGTATGGAGCAGCGGCTGGATAAGCTGACCAGCTGCCTGAACGAACTGAGCAAGGCGATCATCAGCAAGCATAAGGAGGGTCAATAAAAATATCAAAATCCAAAAAATATTTTGTATGTTACGCTTCTTACTGCGCATCATAACAAAATAAAATCAATTTAAAACACTCACAATAAAGTTTAATACTATTATTGTGAGTGTTTTATTCTTACTTAACCTCTATTAATCAAATTCTCCATTACATCATTAGTTTTAATGATGCTTAGAAAGTCCAGCGTGCACCGACATTCCACTGCCACGGAGTTTTGATATCGTCACCAAAGGTTTTGACTACATCAGCGTAAATATAGCTGTTGTCCGTAGTTTTGACATTGAAGCCCAAACCTGCTTCGTACCAGGTGCCGCCAATATCCTGACTGTAGCTGTTGCTGATACCATTCAGGCTCAGATAAGTATCTGCATTCCCCGCAAATTCATGCAGCAATGAAGCTTTGGCATAAATGCTGCCTTTATCGCTGATAGTTTTACCCATTTCAAAGCCCACTCGTCCAACGCAGCTTGACAGCGTATCCTGGCTGACTTTGATACCGTTATTAGTAGTATAATCCTCACCGCCGATACGCATCAAGGTCAATTGAGCCTGCGGTGTTACATACCAGCCGTTATCAAGGGCCTACCTTCATACCATATTCACCGCTCAAAGAAGTTCCCCAGGCATGATAATCGCCATGAGTATGGCCGGCAGCTGCATAGTTGTCGTATTCATTGGACAAACGGCCTTGTTTTAAAACGATATCGGTATAATGTCCTCTATCGCCCAACCAAGTTCCGTACAGTGACAGGGAAGTGCTTTGTTCTCGCCTTTGCCATTGTCATAAGTAGTTTGGCCATCGTTATGGCTTACTGCTGCGCCGTAGTGCCAACTGCCAAAAGCTTTATCATAGCCCAATTGGAAGAAATTATACTGGTTTTTATAAGCGCCGCTGTACTCAAATTCACCGCGGCTCATGCGTACCCAAATACCCTGATCGCCTTCGCTGTTGCGCAGTTCGCCCAACCGCTGGCTTAGAGTGCTGTCCTCCTGACGCCAGGACACAATCGCCACGCTGGCGATATTGCGCATGGAAGTCATAGTAGAACTTTCCTTAGCCTGCTTGACACTGTTGGTAACAATACTACTGCTACCAGAAGCTGTATCCAAATCGGCGCTCACTGCGCCTTTTAGCAGACCTTCTGCTACATTGGCTTTAGCTGTTAAACCAGTATTGGTCCCCTCGGCAACAACAATATTCTGAGCTAAGACACCCAGATCGTTAGCTACATTGTTAAGGTCATCAGCAGTAATGCCAGTATAGTTTATCTCCAATTTAGGCGCGTTAATCGCTCTTGTTTGCACAGGCATATACTTTTCCCCGCCAATAGATAATACACCACTGGTAAAAGTATTTTCTTCCTTCGTCGTAGCAAGATTTACTATACCGCCGCTACCGGCAATCACTCCAACATTAACAGTTTGATTTTTACCGCCGTTAATATTGACAATACCATTATCTAAAGTCAGTACATTGACCAAACTATCAGCATCAGTGCTCCACTGTGCACCATTAGCAAGCCCCAGCTTCATAGAATCAACTTCATCATAACCTTGGGGTATATTGGGCCCATTAACTAAGATGTTGCCCTTCAAATACGAATCTGCATTAGCCAAATTAATAGTTACATCAGCTTGTACTGGTGTTCCACTGCTTTCTTTCTGATAATTGAAATTTATATCGCCATTCAGTTTTATTGTTTTACTTGCATCATTAGCTGCATTGATTTTCGTTACAGCGCCGCCTCTTGTAGACAATACCGTAGCAGCATTTATTTCCAAATTGCCATTGATCTCAATCTTTCCTTGTGAAAAAGCTGAAATACCAATAGCATGATTATCTCCGTATTCAGCATCAACTGCTGTATCTGCAGTAACATTAATCACCGTATTCTCGGCATTGATCACTACAGTTGATTCTGCGCTGGTGGCACCAGTCGTACTATTTTGCACATGAATACCCGATGCATAAGCATTTTCTGCACCATGAACATCAATAGTCAAATTTTTACCGTTAACGTTGATGACGCTGACACTACCAGTTTTTTTAGCATCTCTTACTGCAAAAAGTCCATAAGCATCTTTATTACTTTTAGAATTAATTTTTATGCTCTCGGTTGCCTGGCTCCCAAGATTAATAATACCACCATTATCGGAGCCATTTATTGCACCGACCGCACGGCTAACCGCACCTTCACTAACTACAGATACAGAAATTTCTTTACCATTTAAAGAAACTGTCGCACCTTTAGTAGCTGACACTCCATATCCACCATTTGCCACAACATTTAAACTTTCATCTCTAGTAACACTATTCTCGCTGCCGCTGACATTGATTGCACCTTCAGCAGCAAAAGCTGTTCCCATTGGCAAAGCCAGTGCCAAACCCAAGGCTATTTGTGCCGCTAAATGCTTCTTTCTTTTACTCAACATAATACCACCCCATCCTCACTCAAATTATTAAGCTCCTTAAAACGTCAGTACCTGCATAATCTGCTTAAAAATTACCTTCCTCAACTTTGGTAATCTCAGGTCCAACAATTTTTCACAAAAGAAGCTTTGATGATTTCGATACAAAACAATTGTTTTATTTTATATTTTTAAATTATTTTGTATTTCATATGTTATATTACCACACTTGTAGCCCCCCCCGCAAGACATTTATGATGGAATGGTTCAACATTTTCATGGTCTTGCACGGCCGTTTGGTTACGTTGAGATAGAAAAAAGCATAAAAAACCGCCTACCGAAGTAGGCGGATGGAAAAATATTATATTATTATAATGACAATTTCAAACCCTTATTTGCTTTTTTCTAGCAGATTCTTGATTTCGTCCAAAATTTCAAGATCAACAGCTTTTCCTTTTATAAGCGCATCTAAATATTGCCGTTTTTGGATATCTGAAAGATTATTATAACCGTCTGAATGTATACCCTTATTGTATTTTTGAAGTACTATTTTAACAATAAATAGCCAGTTTAATATACTATCTATCTCACTTTTAGTAAATCCTGCTTGCGGTAACATTCTCCACATATCTTCCTGCGAATCTACAGCATCTAAACACTCCGGGGCAGCATTTCCATAGTAATAACCGCTAAAAGTATCAGTTGTCCGCTGCAGATAATCTAATATTATCGCTCTATTGATACGGCGCTCTTTTTTATTTTGGTACCAATGTCCAAGCATAGTTGCAAAAATACTACATCCACCACCCACTAAAGCACCCACTAAAGCATTTGTATCCATCTAAAATGTCACACTCCCTTTATTGTCTATACCCGGGATTGGGCTTCAACATAACCGATTATCATATAATATCCTAATAACTGTTAAAACTTATTGAAATCTTTTAACGACTTGCTCACACAAGACCTTCTTTAGAGTCAGTTTTATATTTTTTATCAATAACCTTAATGTAATTTTCCAATTCAGGAAAAAGAACTTCGTGAGAAATTCCTAATGTCGCTAACTCTTTAATTATTGCTTCCTTGCTTTTTCCATCTATGCTTATTTCACTATAATTCATATATTGGTCTCCTTTTTTATAAAATCTAGATGGATTCCTTTTAATTCCATCCTGCATACCGTACAATAAAAACGCACCCTGCTGCGCGATAATCCTTTTATTGTTTAAATTGGGAATAACACATAATATATAATCTTTAAGATGCTTTTTATATATACTGCTATTAAAATGACTTTTTTCACTACGAATTTGATGTATTAATTTTTTATAATTACTGTTTCCTTTCAATATGGCAGCATCTTTATTCACAGGCAATCTGAAATCTCCCGGCATAAATGCTAAATTGGCTAAAATACTCACAGCGTCACTATCATTATATTTTATATATTCCCTCTCCATGTAATATAAAATTACTTCTCCATTTTTTTCAGCAGATCTATTATATCCATTTTTGTTTTCTGGCAAACATGCAAAGTACAATGCTACCAAGGGGTTCCTAGTTATATCAAGCAATCTTGTTGGTATCCCATAATGTTGCAACAACTCTAATTTTTCTATTGCCGTTTTACAATTTCTAAAATATTCATAGTTATGGACAATCGTATCATTTATTATTTCATTTTCATGGTCAATATACCCTCTGAAAATTTTAGGATTATTTCCATTTATTCCATATTCCTCATTTGCTACGCCTCTAAAAAAAACTTCTTTATTATCTTTTTCACTTTTTAACTCTTTTACTTTGTCCAGAAATTCCTTAACATCTTTTATATATGACTTCTTTACTATAATCATCTTATAAAATAAATCATTGCTCCATAACGCGAATACAACATCGATCTGGCTATTATGTTGTATCGTTTTCTTCATTTGATCTCGCCAAAATTCTAAAGGTTTTACCGTTTCAAACGTTTCTTTAGATGTATTACTTAATATTGCTAACGCCTCTAATGCATAATCTGCATTTTTATTTTTTTTCATGATAGGGATCTACTACTCCTTAAAAAAGTCATGCTTAGGGCAACTTTTTTTAGAACTACTACTTCCGGCTCCAAAAAGTTCTTCCGCAGTTGTTATCCACGCTTTCAATGCACTGCATTTTTCCATTATCATTTTCTCGTAGGCCTGAATTGCACATTCACCAAATTTATTGTATTCCATATTAATATCCTCCTCGTTCTATTTTAGATAATTTAACCATCTCATTATTCATTCTTTATATAAGTACGATTAGATTCATCATATATTCCATAGATGGAAACGATAAAGAAAAAAGCAAATATCCAGTAACTGATACAATTCATACTATCTCCAAAAACATCACTAATATTAGGCAGAAAATAGCCCTTATATGTTATATTTAGAAAAGAATCAAATAATATGCCAAAAGATGCAAAGGCAATCATTGCAGAAAGAAATTTTTTACAATAAAAGTCGAGAGTTTCGCTACAAATACAATAAAATTGTCTGATGCAGATCAGGAGTGGAATGAAAATTACAAGCACAAACAAAATTTTCTTTACAACTATAGATGTAAAATTAAAAATATCTTTATAAAAATATCTGGTATTCATATCTTGATTTAAAACAAAAAAATTGCTTAAATACTTGTGTAAAATTACCAAATCGCTCTCCCAAAAAAATTCGAAACAAAAGGCAATTATAAGAAACAAAATAGTAATAAAAAAGATATTTTCAAGAATATTTTTCGCTATACTTGTGACTTCATTAATTTTTTCCATTTACTATCACTCCTAAAATTTTTATATATTGAGTCTTTAAAATTTACTCTTATTTAACTGAAGCGATGAAAGATAATAGTAAAAGAGATAGCAGGTTTTTAGCCACGTTAGCTCATCTATTAACAGTGTCTCTTTTAACCCGGGGCACACTTGTGTATTCATTTTCTTGCAATCTATGCCCTCAGTATAACACCTCAAAATTAGGTTTACAAACTAAAGATCTCTACTAATTTTATATGAACCATTCTTTTAAACAGCAAAAACCCCGCACAATTAGTGCGGGGTTTCTCATTTTACATTATGCCGCCTTCAAACACAGCACGCCTAGGATCACGCCTCCGTCTGCCGTTTTTTCTCTTCCAAACTCTGCAAAACTCTTTTTATTTCCTGCAGTGACATGGGCTTGGTGATATAGTCATCCATGCCTGCCCTATAAGCTTTGCTTACATCTTCGCTAAAAGCATTAGCCGACATGGCAACGATCGGCGTGCGCTTGCGCCCCTCATCCTGTTCCAGCTGCCTGATCTGCCTGGTGGCCTCGTAACCATCCATTTTTGGCATTTGGATATCCATAAAGATAATTGCATAATAACCATCAGGCCTGGCTTTTACCAGCTCCACTGCTTCGCTGCCGTCCCAGGCTTTTTCAACACTGGCTCCGCATCTGCTGAAAAAATTCTTCGGCGATCTCCATGTTTAATTCGTTATCTTCAACCAGCAATAACCTTTCAGTACAAACTATCTGGTCCAGTAAAATGCTTTTCACCTGCTCATGTTCTGCCTGCTGTCTGTTACTCATTATCTCCAGCATAATATTATAAAGATGCGACCTGAATAGTGGCTTGGCTAAAAAAGCATTGATGCCAATCGTTTTAGCCTCCTGCCTGATCGCTTCCCAATCGTAGGCGGTCAAAATTATAATGGGGATCTCAGCGCCCATTATTTTCCGAATCTGACGTGCAGTTTCTATCCCGTCCATTACCGGCATCTTCCAGTCGACGATCACCGCTTCGTAATCCGCTCCGCTTTTGTGCCCTACCAAAATTTTGTTTATCGCTGTCTGACCGGACTGTGTCCAGTCACTATCGATCCCTAATTCTTCAAGCATGGCAGCAGTATTTTCACATACGCTTTGATCGTCATCAACGACCAGCCAGCGCTGTCCTGCCAAGGCACTAAAATCAAATTGTGCTGCTTCAGTTTGCTGCAATTTAAAATTCAAAATAACTTCAAAGGTAGTGCCTTTGTTCAACGTGCTGCTGACTGAGATCTGCCCTTTCATCATGTCAACGATATTTTTGGTTATCGCCATACCCAGGCCTGTTCCATCTACTTTACTTTGAGTCGAATTTTTGGCTCTTTCAAATGGCTGAAAAATATTTGCCAAAAATTCTTCTTCCATGCCGATACCGCTGTCGCTGATGACAAAACGATAGGTAGTATAATCGATATGCTGCGAAGGCAGTTCTGAGATCATGATATCGATCTGCCCGCCCTCCGGTGTAAATTTGATGGCATTGCCAACGATATTCAGCAAGATCTGATTCAGTCTGACAGTATCACCAATTACCTCTTCATGGCTTAAATTAAGGGTTTTGATATCAAACTCCAGGCCTTTAGCCTGGATCTGCGGTTTGATGATATCTGTAAACGAATAGATCAGCTCGGCCATGCTAAAGGCTTCATTATTCAGTGTTATTTTACCGCTTTCGATCTTGCTCATATCTAAAAACATCATTGATCAGCCCTAATAAAATGTTTTGGAAGCAGCATCGATCTTATCCAGGCAATCCTGCACTTTCGCTGTATTGTCAATATTCAAAGATGCTATCGTTGTCATACCGATAATGGCATTCATCGGTGTCCGGATATCATGGCTCATATTTGTAAAAACATCAGATTTGGAGGCATTGGCGTTTTCAGCAGTTTGTAGAGCCTGCTGCAAAGCCTTGCTTATTTTCTTTTCACGTTTGTTTTGCTTTTTGATGATTTTAGATAGATGCCCAACGCTATGAATATACACAAAATCATTAATGTAGAAAATATTACCATGTATTTGTAGATGCCGAATACCATCACCACATAAGCATAAAATTTATTTCGCGAACCTTCGATAACAGATTTATTTAGCATTTGCAGTTCTTCAATTTTAGGTACTATTTCTGCTTCTATAAACTTTTGCATTGCTACATGACTAGTAGCCGGATCTCTGGCAATCTGCAATAATTCAAGTTGTTTTTCTCTTAAGGCAGTATATTTTACCAGCAGTTCCTGCCCTGCTTCAGGCTGTGAAATATAATATTCATCAATAAATTCAATGTTTTTTCTGATTGATGCATCGATATTATCAAGCTGCTGCTGTGTATTTTGCAATAGCGGCAAACTATGATCATAGAGAAGGTGTTCTGACAGCTTGCGTAAAACAATAAAATCTGCTTTCAGGTCGCCGGCAGCTTCTCTGACTGGAAATGGATGCCCCTGAATATACTCTACCTGTCTAACTATATTAGTGTTCATCAGTAATACAAAGATATAATAGATGACTAATAGAACTATTACTATCATTGTAGTGTACTTAGGAAGTTTTTTAATAAAAGATTCCCTAAACAATGTCCACGACCCTCTTTCTTTTTCGCCTTTTGCCATCGCTTTTGATTCGTATTTTTTAATTATCATAAATATTTAATTCATATTCTATCACTTATGTACCCCCCCGCAAGACATTTACACTGGTCTGCGTCAAACTTTTTCTGGTCTTGCTCGGGCAGTTGGCTGCAGTGGGATCAAAAAATCAAACCCCTATTGGTTCTAACTTAAACCAGATACTGCGATAATGCCAAAGTTTTGATCTATATTATTCCTCCCAAGCAATTCTATTCTCGAATATACTCGCAAAATAATATATGCTATAATATTAATAATTACAGTAGATGAAGTATCAAAATAGGGGCGTGATCTTTTATGAAGAAATTTATAACTATCACCTTAGCGTTTATCATTGCTCTGGCTATTCCGCTGGCAGTATACGCGGCAACTTATGTCGGTAACCGCAACAGCTGGAAGTTCCATTACCAGGGCTGCCAATGGGAACGGAAAATGAACGAAAGCAACCGTATTTATTTTTCCAGCCGTCAGGAAGCAATCGATAGGGGCATGGCTCCCTGCAAGGTGTGCCATCCTTAAAATTTTTTCTTCTAAATCAATCACCATAATCAACACAAAAACCGCCTACCGAAGTAGGCGGTTTTGCTTTTACTTGACAAATACGATATAATATAGAAAAAGAGATAGCAAATGTTTCGTAGCGTTGGCTCATCTCGTAACAGTTTATACTTGAAGATGGGCCCGCATACTATGTTGGGCTCATTTTCTTGCTATTTAAGGGCAAGAAAAATGGTAGCCACGAGAATACCAAACGCTATCATTAATGACAATGCCTGATATATGCTCATAGTACCACCACCAATCCGTTACAGGACTGATAAGCCAACTCATTTGCTATCTCTTGCTTTAGTATAGCACTTTATAATCATGTTTA
>ENA-OQAB01001616-OQAB01001616.1-human-gut-metagenome-genome-assembly--contig:-NODE-1616-length-10493-cov-2.692263_pt1 | contig 10493 bp, 12 predicted proteins | sample MGYA00242490_ERZ504517 | MGnify/ENA primary metagenome ERZ504517 (study PRJEB26092, sample SAMD00036298) | human gut metagenome | host: Homo sapiens | study: EMG produced TPA metagenomics assembly of... | reverse complement strand
ATATTCAGATGGGGGAAAACTGGGTTTCCTGTGCGGTGCGCAAGGATGGAGGGGATGATCCGGATGTGACGAACGGAATGCTTGTGTACTCCCGTGCAGAATATGGAACAGGAAGCGCAGAGGGAGAGCCGGAGAATGGATATGTGTTTGAGCGGGAAGGCGTTCGGATTGAGCTTATGGCAGGAGAAGGCGTAGGCGTTGTTACAAAGCCGGGACTTAACTGTCCGGTGGGAAAGCCTGCCATCAATTCGGTTCCCAGATCCATGATTTTTCATCAGGCAGAAAGAGCCTGCCGGGAATCCGGTTTTCAGGGGTGTATTAAGCTTTCTGTCTCGGTTCCAGGCGGAAAAGAGCAGGCAGAGAAAACCTTTAATCCCAGACTGGGGATTTTGGGAGGTATTTCCATTTTGGGCACCAGCGGGATGGTAGAACCCATGAGTGAGAGGGCCCTCCTTGAAACCATAGGGCTGGAGCTGCGGCAGAAACGGCTGGCAGGCTGTGAACGCCTGATTCTTACGCCGGGCAATTACGGGACTGCATTTTTAAGAGATCACCTGGGGATTGAGCTGGATCAGGCGGTCAAGTGCAGCAATTTTATCGGAGATACCCTGGATCTGGCGGTTCAGGAAAAGCTGCGCCAGGTTCTTTTGGTGGGACATGGAGGAAAACTCATTAAGCTTGCAGCCGGGGTGATGAATACCCATTCCTCCGCGGCAGACGGACGTATGGAAGTGCTTGGAGCCTGGGGGGGAGCATTGGGCGCGTCTTCCGAGCGGATCTGCCGGATCCTGGAGGCAGTGACGGTGGAACAGGCCCTTTTTGTTTTGGACGAAACGCCGGGACTTTTGGAAGCGGTGATGTCCAGGGTGATGGAACGAGTGGAATTTCATCTGAAAAAGAGAGCCGGAGAACGCCTTCAGGCAGAGTGCATCATATTTACCAACGAACGGGGAATACTGGGAATGACATCGGGGGCAGAGGCGCTTTTAAAGGAATTTGAGACAGAATAATATTTGAATGAAAGGATGCAGTATGGTACATATTGTTGGAGCAGGCCCAGGGGCCACAGACCTGATCACCGTGAGAGGAGCTAGACTTTTAAAGGAAGCGGATGTGATCATTTATGCAGGTTCCCTTGTAAATAAGGAACTGCTGGAGCTGGCAAAAGAAGGAGCTGAAGTTTACGACAGCGCCCGCATGACCTTAGAAGAGGTGATGGCGGTGATAAAAAGGGCCTGGAAGGAAAAAAAGGAGATCCTGCGCCTTCATACAGGGGATCCCTGCATCTATGGGGGCGATCAGAGAGCAGATGGACGCCATGGATAAGGAGAAAATCCCCTATGAAATCTGCCCCGGCGTTAGTTCCTCTGCGGAGCAGCATCCTCTTTGGGGATGGAATATACGCTTCCGGGAATTTTCCCAGAGCGTGATCATCAGCCAGGATGGCGGGAAGAACGCGTGCCGGATCGGGAAGCATTGCTTCCTTTGCGGTCCACCAGACATCTATGGTTCTGTTTTTAAGCGCAGGGATGCTAAGGGAACTGTCTGCAGAGCTGATAAAGGGAGGATATCCGGCAGATACGCCTGCTGCCATTGTGTATAAGGCTACCTGGCCGGAGGAAAAGATCGTGCGCTGTGAGGTGAAGAATCTGGCAGAGGCGGCAGAAGCTGAAGGTATTACAAAGACAGCGCTGATCATCGTAGGAGAGGCAGTCGGACAGAAGGACTATGAGCGGTCTAAGCTGTATGATCCGTGCTTTGAAACAGAGTACCGGAAGGCGCAGAACCCGGAGATGGGAGAGGCCTGCGGGAAGGCGGAAGATGAAAAAACAGGGGATTTAAGGCAAAAGGAAGGCAGAACAGGCCGCTTATATGTGGTGGGGATCGGCCCCGGCTCTGCAAAAGGGATGACAGGAGAGGCCAGGCAGGCTCTGGAGCGATGCCAGGTGATTGCCGGATATACTGTATATGCAGACCTGGTGCGGGATGAATTTCCCCAAAAGGAGTATCTGACCACTCCCATGACAAGAGAAGAGGAGCGCTGCCGCATGGCAATCGCCTGCTGCCTTGAGGGAAAGGATACAGCGATGATCTGCAGCGGAGACGGCGGTGTATACGGCATGGCAGGTCTTTTGCTTGAGCTGGCAGAGGAAACGCCTCAGGTGGAAATCTGTGTAGTGCCGGGAGTGACGGCTGCCTGCTCCGGTGCAGCTGCCCTGGGAGCGCCTCTGATGCATGACTTTGCCGTCATCAGCTTAAGCGACCGGCTGACCCCTATTGAAACCATCTGGGAGCGGGTTGAGAAGGCAGCCCCGGCAGATTTTGTGATCTGCTTTATAATCCCCCGCAGCAAGGGGCGGCCGGATTATCTGCGCCAGGCCTGTGAGCGGATTGTAAAATACCGTTCTCCTCAGACGATCTGCGGCCTGGCAAAGCGCATCGGACGGGAAGGAGAAGAAACGGAGATCCTGACCTTAAAAGAGCTTATGGAGGCAGAGGCGGATATGTTTACCACCGTTTATATCGGCAATTCTTCCACAAAACAGATCGGCGGACACATGGTAACGCCCAGAGGCTATGAACGAAAATATTTCTCTGGAAAGGACGCATGAGGAGATGGGTAAAAACAGGAAACTGATCCTCTTTGCAGGAACTACTGAGGGAAGGATTCTGGCAGGAAAACTGGCAGAAGAAGGAATTTCGGGAGTCGTGTGCGCTGCGACGGAATATGGAAAAGAGCTTCTTAAGGAAGAAATGGAACGGGTGTGTTCATTAAGGAACAGGGATGGAACAGGGGTAAAAGACAGCCTGAAAATCAGGGCCGGCCGGCTGGATGAGGAAGAAATGGAAGCGCTGATCAGGAGAGAGAATGCTTCCCTTGTCATTGATGCCACTCATCCGTATGCAGATCAGGCCACAGCGAATATCCGCAAAGCCTGCAGTCATGTTCCGAATGTGAAGCTTCTCCGGTGTCTCAGAGAAGAAGGGGAATCGGAAGCTGCCGCCCCTGTTCGTGAGATGGCTTCGGTTAAAGAGACAGTCTCCTGGCTGTCCGGGCAGGAGGGAAATATTCTTCTTACCACAGGAAGCAAGGATCTGGAGGCTTTTTCGCAGATCTCGGATTTCAGGAAAAGGGTCTATGTCCGCGTCCTGCCTTTGGAGGATTCCATCCGCTGTTGCAGGATGCAGGGGTATGAGGGCCGCCATATTATCGCCATGCAGGGTCCGTTTTCTGCGGAAATGAACCGGGCCCATCTGAGAGAATATAACTGCCGTTTTCTGGTTACAAAGGATGGAGGAAAGACGGGCGGCTTTGAAGAAAAATTAAAAGGCGCCCAGGAAGCGGGAGCAGAGGTTTTGGTGATCCGGCGCCCTTTCGATCAGGGGATAAGCCTGGAAGCGGTTATAAGAGAAGTAAAGGAGTGGAAAAACTCATGAGAGAGGATGAAACATACAGACAGGAACGTCCTGTGGTCTATCTGATCGGCATTGGAATGGGCGGTGAGGATCAGCTTACCGGGCAGGCCATTGACCGCCTGGAGGGAGCAGAGGCTGTCATGGGAGCAGGCAGGATGTTAGGTTCCGTAGAGCCGTATATACAGGGGAAGCCGGTGCTTACAGCCTATAAGCCCAGCGAGATGGTTCAGTGGCTTGGTTCCTTTTCATGGACGGAGGCCGCTCTGGTGCTTTCCGGCGACACGGGCTTTTACAGCGGGGCAGAGGCTGCTTCCAAGGCCTTTATACGGGAAGGCTGGGATGTGGAATATATTCCGGGAATTTCCAGTCTTTCCTATTTCTGCGCCAGAATCGGCCGAAGCTGGCAGGATGTATATCCGGTAAGCAGCCATGGACGGGAGTGCGATATTCCGGCCTGGGTGAGAACCCATAAAACCTGCTTTGTCCTCCTGGGAGGAGAAGGGGGCTTTCAGAGCTTTGCCGCAGCCTTGTGAGCAGCGGTCTGGGTCATGTGGATCTGTGGGCAGGAGAAAAACTCTCATATAGAGAGGAACGGATCCTCTGGAAACGGAAACCGGCAGAAATCCTCATAGAGGAAGAAGTACATCCCTTTGGCAGCCTGGCCTGTGCGATTGTGGAAAATCCTCATGCAGTGGAAGCACGGATCTATCCTGAACTTCATCCCAGGGATTCTGATTTTATCCGGGGCAAGACGCCCATGACAAAGGAAAGCGTACGGCGTCTGTCATTAGAAACGCTCCGTATTGGCGCAGATGCGGTCTGTTTTGATATCGGTGCTGGAACGGGTTCTGTTTCTGTAGAAATGGGACTGGCCATCCGGAGGCAGTGCGGAGAAGGCCGGGTATATGCCATTGAGCGGGAGCCGGGTGCACTGGAGCTGATTGACGCTAACAGGAGAAAATTTCACGGTGACTGGTCCGGGTTTCATATCGTAGCCGGGGAAGCTCCTGAGGCCCTTCGGGGATTGGAGACGCCTACCCATGCGTTTATCGGCGGGAGCGGGGGACGCATGAAGGAGATGATAGAGGTGCTTTTGCAGATGAATCCAAAGGTGCGGATCGTGGCAAACGCAATTTCTCTGGAAACGGTGACGGAAATTTTGGGATGTATGAAAAAGTATGGCTTTAAAGAAGGAGAGATTCTTCAGATTCAGGCATCTGCAGTGGAGCAGGTGGGAAGCTACCATATGCCAAAAGCTCAGAATCCTGTGTATATTGCGGTGATGCAGCATCCGGCAGAGGATGGGGAGGAGCTTCAGTGGCAGGATTTATGATAACAGCAGCCTCCAGTGGCAGTGGGAAAACCATGATTACTTGCGGGCTTTTGGAGCTTTTTAAAAGAAAGGGCTTAAATCCCCTGGCCTGCAAATGCGGACCGGATTATATTGACGGACTGTTTCACAAACAGGTGCTGGAGCTGGAAGGAATGAACCTGGACAGCTATTTTGAGGCTCCGGAGGAACTTCGGGATAAATACAGCCGTCTGTCTAAAAGGCCATCTGCCGGTGGTGGAAGGGGTCATGGGATATTTTGACGGCCTTGGAGGAAGCACCACAAGAGCCAGCTCCTGGGAGGTGGCTCACATACTGGATCTTCCGGCAGTGCTGGTGGTTGATGCCAGAGGAGCCAGCGTATCGCTGGCTGCACTTATAAAGGGCTTTCTGGAGTTTGAACGATCCATGGGAAGCCAGATAAAGGCTGTGATCTTTAACAGAATGTCCCCTATGCTCTATCCAAGGATCCGGGAGTTGGTGGAACGGGAAACCGGCATCCGGGCAGCCGGTTTTGTGCCGGAGCTGGATTTTCTCAAGGTGGGAAGCCGTCATCTGGGACTGGTGCTGCCAGAGGAAATTGCCGGATTAAGAGAGCAGATGAACCGCCTTGGAAAATGTCTGGAGGAAACGATAGACTGGGAATTTCTGGCAGAACTGGGAGCAGAAAAAGAGAAAGGGATGCTTTAGAGGAAGAAACACAGAAGCTTCCTGTACAGCGGCTTTCAGCTTCCGTCTGGGAATTGCCATGGACGAGGCATTCGCTTTTATTATCAGGATAATCTGCGGCTTTTAGAGCGTCTGGGAGGAGAACTGGTATACTTTAGCCCCATTCATGACAGGAGCCTTCCCGAACAGCTGGACGGCCTGATCTTAGGAGGCGGGTATCCGGAGCTTTACTGCGAGGCGCTTTCGCTGAATGAGTCCATGCGGGAAGCTGTGAAAAAGGCGGCAGAAGGGGGGCTTCCTGTTCTGGGAGAGTGCGGAGGATATCTGTATCTTTTGGAGGAGCTGGAGGCGGAAGATGGACGGATCTGGCCCATGACAGGCGTTTTGAAGGGAAAAGGATATAAAAAGGGGAAAAATAGCCGTTTTGGCTACATTGGAGTGGAAGCGGAAAAAGACAGCCTGTATTTAAAGCCGGGAGAACAGATCAGGGGTCATGAATTTCATTACTGGGATTGCGAGGTTTTGGAAGAAGAATGGGTAATGAGAGCAAAAAAGCCGGTAGGAAACAGAAGCTGGCCCTGTATACGCATAAAGAATCAGGTGATGGCCGGTTTTCCTCATTTATTTTACCCCTCCTGCCCGGCTTTTGCCGTCCGTTTTGCCAAAGCCTGTGTAAGATACAAACGGAAAAGAGATGAGGCAGAAGAATGATACAAAATACAGAAGGAAAAATGACGCTAAAAAAAGCGCTGCAGCAGATACGTCCGGTAAGCAGTGAGACAAAGAAGGCGGCCCGGCTTCGCTGGGACCAGGTGGCAAAGCCCTTAAACAGCTTGGGGATCCTGGAAGAGGATCTGGTACGCATTGCCGGGGCTCAGAACAGCGAGGCGGTCTGTCTGGATCAGAAGTGGATTGCCGTCATGTGCGCAGACAACGGCATTGTGGAGGAAGGCGTTACCCAGACCGGACAGGAGGTAACAGCCGTAGTAGCGGCAAATATGGCAAGAGGGGCCTCCTGCGTCTGTTTGATGGCTGCGAAAGCAGGGGCAAAGGTACTTCCTGTGGATGTGGGAATTGCCTCAGATATGGAAGGGACGGGGATTTTAAACCGGAAAATACGCTATGGAACCCGGAATTTCCTGAAAGAGCCTGCCATGACGCGGGAGGAAACGGTAAAAGCCATGGAAACAGGGATGGAAGCGGCAGGGATTCTAAAAGAAAAGGGCTGCCGGCTGGCAGGCTGCGGTGAAATGGGAATTGGAAATACAACTACGTCCAGCGCTGTCCTTTCTGTCCTTTTGGGAAAGGAGCCGGAAGAGGTGACTGGCCGGGGGGCAGGACTTTCGGATGAGGCGCTGAACCGGAAAATCCGTGTCATTCGTGAGGGAATCATGCTTTGCCATCCGGATCCGGAGGACGCTATCGACGTGCTTTCCAAGGTTGGCGGCCTTGATCTGGCTGCTCTGGCCGGTTTTTATATCGGCTGTGCCTGTTATCGGATCCCGGTGGTGCTGGACGGATTGATTACGGCTGCGGCTGCTCTGGCGGCTGTGAAGCTTTCTCCGACGGTAAGGGATTATCTGCTGGCTTCTCACGTATCCGCAGAGCCTGCGGGAGCTATGGCCTTAGAGGCGCTGGGCTTAAAGGCTGCGATCCACGGAGAAATGTGTCTGGGAGAGGGAACGGGAGCCGTGGCGCTGTTTCCCCTTCTTGACATGGCTGCGGCTGTGTACGGACAGATGGAGTCATTTGAGGAAATCCATGTGGAGCAGTACCGCCGTTTTGGAAAGGAAGAGGAAGAATGATCCTGATCACAGGGGGCAGCGGCAGCGGAAAATCCGAATATGGGGAATATAGGGTGATGGAGGAGCAGATGCCCCTTCGCTTCTATGTGGCCTGCATGGAGGTTTACGGGAAGAGGGGCGCAGGAAGGTAGAACGCCACAGGGCTCTCAGAGCCGGAAAAGGCTTTGTGACCCTTGAAAGGCCCAGAGGCCTGTCCGGACTAAGCTTAAAAGGAGAAGGAAAAAAGGCTGTCATTTAGAGTGCGTGTCCAATCTGGCTGCCAACGCCATGTTTGAAAAGGAGGGCATACAGCCGGATACAGAGGAACTGGCAGAAGGGCTCTTTGACGATATTCTTTATCTGGATTCCCAGGCTGATTTTCTGGCGGTTATCACAAATGAGGTGGGAGCAGATGGGGAGGACTATACGCCGGAAACCATGGAGTATATCCGCCTTATGGGGCGGCTTAACTGCCTGCTGGCTGAAAGGGCCAGTGAAGTAGTTGAGGTGGTTTATGGGATTCCGGTTGTCCTGAAAGGAGAGAAGGGAAAATGAAGCTTCTGTATTCCTGTATCATAGCAATTTCCATGTATTCCAGGATTCCTATGCCCCAGATCCAATGGACGAAGGAGCGGATGAAGCATGCATTATGCTTTTTTCCTCTGGTGGGTCTGATCCAGGGCCTGTTTCTGGCGCTGTGGCTGTGGCTGGCAGAGGAGGTCTTTCGTTTGTCTCCTGCTATGACCGGCCTGTGGGCGGCGGCTCTTCCTGTGCTTATCACGGGAGGGATTCATATGGACGGCTTTCTGGATACCATGGACGGAGTGTGCTCCTATGGGGATCGGGAAAAAAAGCTGGAAATTTTAAAGGACCCCCATCTGGGGGCTTTTGCGGTTATCTATACGTTTGCATATATGCTCCTTTATGCCGGAGCCTCCTGTGAATTTGCAGCAAGGGCAGAGGGAAGCGCACGGCTGCTCCCTGTGCTTTTTATGACCATGGAGCGGGCCTTCAGCGGCCTGTCGGTGCTTTCCTTTCCTTCTGCCAAAAAAAGACGGCCTGGCAGCCTCTTTTGCACAGGCTGCAGAGAAGAAAACAGACCGTATGGGAATGATGCTGTGGCCGTTAGCCACAGGTGCAGTGTCCTGGCTTTTGGGAGGTTTAAGCTGGCTTTTGGCAGCAGCCGTATTTTTTGTACTGCTTTTGATCCTATTTGTCTGGTTTTACCGGTGGAGCAAAAAGCAGTTTGGAGGGATTACGGGAGATCTGGCCGGGTTTTACCTTCAGGCAGGAGAGCTGGTCTGTCTGATCGCAGCACTGGTTCTCGCCGGCTGGGTTTCAAATAATGTGGGAGGATGAGAAAATGATCCTGATTACAGGAGGACGGGCTCAGGGAAAACGGGCCTTTTGGGAGAAAAACATAGCTTCTGGGGAAGGAGAACCATCAGAAATCTCAGGACTCTGGATCCGAGGGGGGCAGACCAGTTTTGATGAGTGTTTGGACAGCCCCTATGTCTGCGAATTCCATCTTTTTATCCGCAGGCTGCTGTTGGGAGAGCCTTCTTTAAATGCACCCGACTGGGTGTACGGCACTATGGAAAAACGAAACGGCTGCCGGCTGCCGGATCGGGAGGCGTTGACGGAACGTCTTTTTAAAGCCTGTCCCGGCCGTGTTCTGGTAACAGATGAGATCGGCCTTGGCATTGTACCCTTAGATCCCTTTGAAAGGGAATACAGGGAGGAAACCGGGCGGATCTGCTGTCTTTTGGCTGCCCGGTCTGAGCAGGTATGGCGCGTGGCCTGCGGCCTGGGACAGAGGCTGAAATAACGATGAACAGAAAGAGGAATGTTAAGAAATGAGTTTGTTCCACCTATGGAAATTTCACAGCATGTCTCTCATTGCAGGCTGTATTTTAGACTGGCTGATGGGAGATCCCTACTGGCTGTTTCACCCGGTCCGGTTTATGGGAAATATGATAAGCGCGCTTGAAGCGAGGCTTCGGCGCTTGTTTCCTGAGCATCTTTTGCTTGCAGGAGGGGTGCTTGCTGGCTTCATGTGCCTGTTCTGGACTCTGATTCCTGTACTGGGCTTTTTGGGGATATACAGAGGTCTTCTGTCCTTTGGCATTCAGAGACACTGGATCTATATCTGCCTGTTTGTTCTGGAAAGCTTTTTTTGCGGACAGCTTCTGGCGGCGCGAAGCTTACAGACTGAGAGCATGAAGGTCTGTTCGGCTCTGAAAGAAGGGGATATAGAAAGAGCCAGAAAAGCCGTATCCATGATCGTAGGAAGGGATACAGCGGTTCTTGACCGGGACGGAATCGCCAGAGCGGCGGTGGAGACGGTGGCAGAAAATACTTCGGACGGAGTGATTGCGCCTTTTTTCTTTATGGCGGTATTTGGCCCGGCAGGAGGATTTTTCTATAAAGCAGTCAATACCATGGATTCCATGGTGGGATATAAAAATGAAACGTACCTTTTGTTCGGAAGGGCGGCGGCAAAGCTGGATGACGCTGTAAACTGGCTTCCAGCCCGCCTTTCCGGGATGCTCCTTACCGCCGCCGCCTGGCTTCTTCCGGGAATGGATGGGAAAAATGCCTGGAGAATCTTTAAACGGGACCGTTTTAACCATGCCAGCCCCAATTCCGCCCAGGGAGAGGCGGCCTGTGCCGGAGCTCTTCATCTGCGTCTGGCCGGGGACGCCTGGTACTTTGGAACTCTTTATAAAAAGCCTTATATCGGCGATGATGACCGGCCTATCCGTCCAGACGACATCAAAGGAGTCTGCAGCCTTATGTTTGGAGCTCAGGGACTTTTGATGGCAGGCCTTGTGATATTACTTTTGTTACTCTAGGAGAGCTTATGGAAATTCCTTATACTCATGGGGGGCGATATCTACAGCCGCCCCATAAAAATGGATTATTCTGCAAACATTAACCCTCTGGGTCTTCCGGAAGGGGTAAAGAGAGAGCTGCTTTGCTGCGTGGAGGAAAATGTATGCTGCATTTATCCGGACAGCGCCTGCCGAAGCTTAAAAATGGCTTTATCAGAAATACATCATGTTCCAAAGGAGTGGATTAGCTGCGGAAACGGGGCGGCCGATCTGATTTTTGCACTGGTGGCAGCCTTAAGGCCCAGGCACGCGCTGCTTTTAGCGCCCTCTTTTCTGGAATACAGCCAGGCCCTTCATCTGTGGGGGTGTGAAACAGACTCATTTATGCTGAGGGAAGATGAGGACTTTTCGCTGGACCCATTCAGGTTGAAGGAAGCGCTGTTTCGCGCCAGGGCAGGA
>ENA-OQAB01001615-OQAB01001615.1-human-gut-metagenome-genome-assembly--contig:-NODE-1615-length-10494-cov-1.875084_pt1 | contig 10494 bp, 7 predicted proteins | sample MGYA00242490_ERZ504517 | MGnify/ENA primary metagenome ERZ504517 (study PRJEB26092, sample SAMD00036298) | human gut metagenome | host: Homo sapiens | study: EMG produced TPA metagenomics assembly of... | reverse complement strand
GCCGCTTTCTCGATACGTTCCTTGCACACTATCGCAAGAGCCTTTGACACCGAACATGGCATGCTCGGAGGCTACCCCCGTGGCGCTTTGCGCATGCATCATATGCCCCTCATGCCCAGTCATAGGCTTGGCGGGCTCGTCGCCGTTATTCATCATGGAAGTTTTTCCCTCCAGCTGTGCGCTGGCGTCTATGGCGAAGACTCCGTTGGTTACGATTTCCTCACCTTCTCGCAAGCCATTCAAGATAACATAAGAGTTACCAAGGGAAGGGCCTAGCTCCACCTCACGCATCAAGAAAGCGGGGGTATTCGTATCCGGTTGCTTTACGTACACGATAGCACGTTTACCCGTCCAGAGCACAGCGGTTTGCGGTACGACGATCTCGTTCTTATAGTTGCGGAGCGGGGCGCTTACGTTTGCCGTGGCGTACATCTCGGGCTTGAGCTCCAAAGAGGCGTTCGGTACCTCTACACGGACCTTGGCGGTACGGGTCGTCGTGTTCAAGATCGGGTCGATGAAAGAGATCTTACCCGAGAACTTCTTGCCGGGTAGCGCTTGCAGGGTAAATTCCACCGGATCACCTTTGCTAAGGAAAGGGAGATCCACCTCGAAAGCGTCGAACAAGGCCCATACCTTCGTGAGGTTCGCCACGTCGAAAAGGATAGCTCCTTGGGATACATAATCACCTTGGCTTACCCGCTTGGACAGGACGATACCGCTCGTGTTCGACTTGATCTCTACAACCGGGGAGATAGAGCCGGACTTCTCGATAGCGGCGATCTGGGCATCTGTCATCTTCCATAAATATAGTTTTTCACGGGCGGCCTGTATCAATTGAGATTGTCCCATGCGGATCGCTTCCAACAATTCTTGCTGGGCGGTGAAAAGCTCTGGGGAGTAGAGGGTAGCGAGGGTCTGTCCGGCACGCACCGTCTCACCCGTGAAATCAACGTTCAAGCTCTCGATGCGTCCGCTTACATGGGCTGTTTGAGATTGCAGGCTACGCTCGTCCGGTACGATCTTGCCGTATAAACGGACTTGCTTGACCGGATTCTGGCGGGATACCTTGGAGGTTTGTACGTCCGCTAAGGCTGCTGCTTCTTCCGAAAGCTGAATGGCGTTGGGATCGATGGCCTTGTCGGAGAAGGAGCTCTTACGTACAGGGATCAAATCCATGGCGCAGATAGGGCATTTACCCGGCTTGTCTTGGCGAATTTGGGGATGCATGGAACAAGTCCACTCGCCGGCCTCGTTCTGTTGGAGGTCGTGGCCATGCGTAGGGTCGTGAACTTCCGTGCCGGTCTCGCTCGCTTGTGACGTATGGCTGTCGGTATCGGAGTTATGGAACAGGAGCCAGCCCAACAAGAGGCCGCCCGCTAGGAACAGGATATATATCAGGTACTTGGATTTTACGGTTTCATTTATATTTTTCATTTTCTTATTCGTTTACAGAGATGGATATTAATTTCTCGATTCCGGCGATTTGGGTATTATATTCCGCTATCGCTTCGCTTTTCTTCAAGTGATAGTTCAACATTTGTCGCTCCACTTGGATCACGTCGGTCAAGGTCGTACTTCCTGTCGAGAATTCCCGGACGATCAGTTGGTAGGTGGCCAACGATAGATCGTATTGTTTCTGGTACAAATCGATTTTCCGTGCGGCATCTTCCAATTGCTGGGTAATACGGATATACTCGGCTTGCAGTTGGTTCATCGTGTTCTCGTACTTCAACTCGCTGGATTTCCAATAATGCTTGCTTTCCCGTTGCTGTGCGTTATATTTCTTACGGAAGATAGGAAGGCTGATCTTTAGCATGGGCATGAACATATCCTTTCCGTTCATACCGGACATAGAGCCCATAGACATATCCTCTGGTTTCTTCCCGATCAAGGAATACTGGAGGCCGATACCTAGCATGGGGTAACTCATTTTCTTGTCCATCTCCGCCTTGGCCCGGTAAGCGTTTCCTTCCGCCTCCAGCATGGTAAGCATGGGGTTGTTGGAGATGACGTTGTCAAGAGCCATCGACTCACTCCATGAGAGAGGAAGCCGTTCCAACGAGTCGGGGACGGAAATCGGGGTAGCTAGCGACTGATTGAGCAACGTATTAAAAGCAGCCTCGGCCGTTTTCCGTTGCGATAACAAGGAGGCTAGCGTATTCTCCAGTTCTACCTTCTCCATCTGGATTCGCAGTACGTCCGACATTCCGCCCATAGAGTTGCCACTTCCCATAGAGCCTCCACCCATAGGGCTACCGCCGGACATTCCGGACATCGTACTACCGGATGCTCCCGTGCTTTGTACCGTAGGGCTTCCCATGCTACTGCCTCCCATACCCGACATACCTCCACCGGATACGGCGGGAGGAGTCGATGGAGCAGAAGATACGGGGGAGGGTAGGACGGAGGAACCGCCCGCCTTCGCCGACGGAGCGGAGAAGCGGTTCAATGCCAACTGTTCCAACTGGTCTAGCAGACGAAGGTTCGCCTGCGTATTTTTATATTGCTCGCTGATATTGCAAAGCTGGTACCATTGACTCTTCACCTCGTAATACAGGTTGTTGCGACTGTTACGGAATTGTTCGTAAGCCATCCGGGCCATCTCGGTCGCCTCGTTGCGGGCCGCCTTCCGGGTACCGAACCAAGGGAACATTTGCATCAAGGTGAAATCCGCTATTTGCTTTCCGGACAAGATCTCCATCGGTTTCAGGAAGAAACCGATCTCCAGTTCCGGGTCCGGATAGGCTCCGGCTTGCGAGACTTTCTCCAAAGATGCCTTATACAGGGAGAAGTCGGCGTTGATCTGCGGATTGTTACGTGCCGCCAGTTCCAGATAATAGCCTAAACTATCGGCCGGCTGGGAGTAAGCGAAAGGAATGTTAGCTATCCCCAGTACACCTGCCATGATGATTGATCTGATTCGTTTTATATCTCATAAGTCGTTACCTCCTCTTGAATTTTATTCTTTTGTTCTTTCTTTATAGCGTTCTCCCGCCACCAGCATTGCAGGACGGGAACGACAAACATGGTCATACTCTGGATCAGCATTCCTCCGAACGTAGGGATAGCCATCGGTACCATGATATCCGCCCCCCTTACCGGTAGAGGTAAGTACGGGGAGCAAAGCGATCAGGGTAGTGGCTGTAGTCATGGCCGCTGGGCGTACCCGTTTCAGTCCGGCGGCTACTACCGCTTCCCGGATATCGTGCTTCGGTGCGGGGGTCTCGCTCGAGGAATACATGAATGGGATGTACGGTTCCCATCAATACCCCATCATCCGTAGCCACACCGAACAAGGCGATGAAACCGACCCAGACTGCCACGCTCAGATTGATCGTGTGCATCTGGAAAAGATCCCGCATATTCTCTCCGCGATGGAGAAGATTCATGAACCAATCCTGTCCGTAAAGCCATAGCAAGATAAAACCTCCGGCGAAGGCCACGAACACCCCGGAGAAATGGATCAGTGAGGCAGTGACCGTCTTGAATTGAAAGTATAGAACCAGCAGGACGATCAACAAGGCGAGGGGAACGACGATCATCAGCCGGCTGGTGGCACGCTCCTGCTGCTCGTAATTGCCGGCGAACTTATAGGATACGCCGGGATCAAGGTTCAACTCGCCCTCCTTTATCTGTTGCTCAAGGATGCGGGAAGCCTCTTTCACGATATCCACTTCCGCCTTCCCCGCCAGTTTGTCGAAGATGACGTAGCCTACCAAGAAAGTGTTCTCGCTTTGGATCATCTGCGCTCCACGGGTATAGTTGATATCGGCTAGCTCTTTAAGCGGGACTTGCGCCCCAGTGGCGATCGGTACGAGGATCATACCTAGCGCCTCCGGATTATCTCGAAGCTCACGAGCGTAGCGTAGGCGCACCGGGAAACGTTCCCTGCCTTCCACAGTGCGGGTCAGTACCATGCCACCGACAGCGGCACTTAATATCTCTTGCAAGTCCTCCACGTTTACGCCGTAACGGGCCATATTCTCACGGTTCAGTTCGATCTCCAGATAAGGGGCGCCTACCGCACGGTCGTAAAATACGGAAGAGGGGATAACGGAGGGTACCTCTTTCAATGCCTTCTCGATCGCCTTTCCGGCTTTCTCGATCGTCTCCAGATCCGGGCCATACACCTTGATACCCATCGGGGCACGCATACCGGTGGATAACATGACGAGACGGGCCTCGATAGGCTGCAGCTTCGGGGCGGAAGTCAATCCCGGAAGATGGGTGACGTTCACGATCTGTTGCCAGATATCGTTCGTGTTCTTGATCTCCGGTCGCCATTGGCGGAAGTAATCGCCTTTAGCGTCTGGGATCAGGCTGTCTGAGGGAATCAGCCGGAAACCGTCTTTGGGGTTATATACGCCTCCATCTTTTAGGAGATACTCCCCTTGCCGGTTTACCTTGAAACGTTCCCTTTTCCCGTCCTCATTCAGGATACATTCCGGACGGTAGTTGATCATATTCTCGAACATCTGTACCGGCGCTGGATCGAGGGCGGAGTTTACACGGCCCCATTTACCGATGGCGGTCTCCACCTCGGGGATAGAGGCCAGCCGTTTGTCGAGCGCCTCTATATAATCAAGGTTTTGCTCGATACCGGAATGCGGCATGCTAGTCGGCATCAGTAGGAAAGAACCTTCGTTCAGGCTAGGCATAAACTCCTGTCCGATGCCTCTCCATATCCAGAAACCGAATACGATGGTAGCTCCCGGAATCAACATGAATTTCCAGCGGTTATCCAAGCACCAGCGCAATATCCTCTCATAATACATAACGAGCAGCCACAGGATGCTTAGGATGATGGCTACGCAACCCGCCACGAACAGGATATTGGCGAGCATCCCTTTTTGCGGCCCCATCGGCAACCATTCCTCGGATAGGTAATAGATCGTGACAAAGAGGGTGATACCGATATTGATATAAGTGCTCATTTGAGGCTTCTTCCAATAACCGGACAATAGATTATTCACCCCGACTGCCGTTAGCCCGATAGCCGGAATACTTCCATAAATAATAAGTAAGGCGATTCCGGCCACGATCAACAGGCAATTCAGTATTTTCCGTATCAGCCTTGAATGGATCTTTATCGAGAACAACCAATACGATAGGGAAGGAAGCAAGATCAATCCCAGCACGAAGGCGGAAGCCAAAGCATACGTCTTGGTGTAGGCTAAGGGCGAGAACATCTTCCCTTCCTGCGCCTCCATGGTGAAGACGGGGAGGAAGCTGACGATCGTCGTGATCATCGCCGTGCTGATCGCCCCGGACACCTCGCTTACCGCCTTATAAATAAGGTTGACAAACGCCTTTCCCCCCCTGTATATGCCTGTTCTCGGGCATCTCCCGGTAACGGATGATACTTTCCACGAAGACGACCCCTACATCCACCATCACGCCAATGGCGATTGCTATACCCGATAAAGCCACGATATTCGCCGCTATCCCCGTATAACGCATGATGATGAACGTGGCGAGCACCGCTATCGGTAGCATGCTGGCGATAACGATAGAGGCCCTTAGGTTGAGCACCAGCACGATGATAACGATCACGCAGATCAATATCTCGTGGGAGAGGGCGGTCTCCAACGTCCCGATCGTCTCCTTGATAAGCCCCGTACGGTCGTAGAACGGCACGACGGTTACCTTGGAGACCGTCCCGTCCGCCAGTACCTTCTGGGGTAATCCCGGTTCCATCTCCTTGATCTTCGCCTTTACGTTATTGATAACCTCCAAGGGGTTGGAGCCATAGCGGGCTACGACCACTCCGCCCACGGCCTCCACACCCTCCTTGTCCAGCCCTCCCCGTCGGGTTCCCGGACCGATATTCACGAAGGCCACGTCCGATATGCGAACCGGCACGCTTTCCCGAACGGTGATGACGGCATTCTCTATATCCTTTACATTCTTGATATACCCCAAGCCCCGGATCAGGTACTCCACCTTATTGATCTCCATCGTCTCGGCGCCGATATCGAGGTTGCTCTTCTTGATGGCGCTCATGATATCCATCACGGAGACGTTGAAGGCGTACATGGCATCCGGGTTCAACTCGATCTGGTACTCCTTCACGAAACCGCCCGCCGAGGCAACCTCGGATACCCCCTCTGCGGAGGATAAGGTGTACTTGACGTAGAAATCCTGTATCGTACGCAACTCCTCGGCGTTCCAGCCTCCGGTAGGTTTACCGGTCTTGGGGTCCCGTCCTTCCAGCGTATACCAATAGATCTGCCCGAGGGCGGTAGCGTCCGGTCCCAAGGTAGGCTGTACGCCTTCCGGCAAGGTTCCCGGAGGCAGGGAGTTCAGCTTCTCCAATATACGGGAACGGCTCCAGTAGAACTCTATATCGTCATCGAAGATAATGTATATGAAGGACATCCCGAACATGGAGGAACTACGGATCGTCTTCACTCCCGGGATCGACCTAAAGAAGAGGTGGTCAGCGGATAGGTGATCTGGTCTTGTATATCCTTTCGGCGAACGGCCCATCCATTCCGTGGCCACGATCTGCTGGTTATCGCCGATATCGGGGATGGCGTCTACCGGAATCGGATTCCGGGGAATGATCCCTCCGTGCCAATTGAAGGGGGACGTGGAAATGCCCCATACGATAATCAGCACTAGTAAAAGTAAGGTTACCACCCTGTTCTCAAGGAAGTAACGAATGATTCTATTTAACATTTGAATGAGCTTTTATGATTTGAAAACATATGAGAACGCTTATTTGTTCGTCTTTGAAGGCAAGCGATCACATGAGTACTCGTGATGCTTTACGCCAGTACTCGCAATGGATTACTCCAGTATTTGCAATGGATTACTCCAGTACTTGCGGTGGATTACTCCAGTACTCGCAATAGATTACGCCGGTACTCGTGCGTAAACAGACGTAAATCGCCTTTTAAAAAGGAAGCCTATACGCTAAATCAAAAAAGTACAATGATGGACGAATAACGGGATAGCGCTATTCTCCTTGGGTGGATTAATAAAGGGATTGGAACGTGTTGTCTCGTCTCGCCCGGCGATCTTATAGGAGTCGAGTAGATCGAACAACAAAACTACAGCGACAGGAGCGGACAATTGCACGAGCGTATTCGCCACATCCTGATCGACGGATAACTTAACATATTCCGTCTCGGTAGAGCAGCACTTATGGGACGTGCCCGCCTCACCGCAACTGGGGCAAGTGTCAAGATACTGCAAACTCACCTCCGCCAACTTACCCATACAATAATGGTAATTCAGCGCAAACCCGGAGGAAACCCCGAGGTAAAGAACAGCGAGTATGAACAATAAAAATCTTCTCATCCCAAGTAATATATTCCGCAAATATATGAATATTTTTTGAACGGGCAATAGGGTGGAAAAAGTGCTCGTAGGGTTGTTAAAATCAGAACCTTTTCTTTATAGCCTTGTTCAAGGTAGGTAATTAATCTAAACAAAACACATTTATGAGACTATTTGTACAAGGAGCAGTATTACTGCTAGGTATGGGATTCTTATCGGCTCCCGCTAAGGCTCAAAAGGTGGTCATCGAGGATGATGCGCCAAATTCGATAGTCCTTGTCAGCCAAGACAAGGCAGGTGATGAAATCGTGAGGATAATGAATGAGACGCAGAGCCCTCGTTTCCACGACCCGAAAGCCCCCCGCTTCGTATTGACCGATCGTAAGGGACGTTTCGCCTTGGGTATCGGCGGTTACGTGAAGGCTACGGCGGAGTATGATTTCGGCGGGATCTCGGATGATGTCGATTTTTATCCGTCCATGATCCCGAATGGTGGGCAGAACTACGTCCGTAACCAGTTCCAGATGGACGCTACTACCAGTACGATATTCTTGAAATTAGTGGGTCGTACCAAACACCTCGGGGATTTCGTCGTGTATACGGCGGGTAACTTCCGGGGAGGCAGCAAGGTCTTCGAGCTCCAGAACGCCTATGTGTCTTTCCTTGGTTTCACGATGGGTTACGATTATAGTACCTTCATGGATCTGGCCGCTCTTCCGCCCTCGATCGATTATGCGGGGCCTGCCGGACAGGTTTTCAGCCGTGCCACCCTGTTACGCTATGAGCGTGCTTCGGTAAGGGATGGAAAGCGGGTGTAGGTATCGAGATGCCAGTGGTGGATGGCATCACGAACCAAAGCGTGAATATCAGTAACCAACGTATGCCGAACTTCCCTGCCTATATCCAATACGCTTGGAATAAGAGCAGCCATGATCCGTGTAGCTGGTATCGTACGTAATATGACGTACGAGAACTTGGTGGCGCAACGGCCGAGTCTAAGGCCGGCTGGGGCGTGTTTGCCGCCTCTACGTTCAATGTGACGAGCAAGCTGAACTTCTACGGTCAGGCTACTTACGGCCGGGGTATCAGCCAGTTCTTGAATGATATCAGTAATCTGGACGTGGATCTGGTTCCGGACCCCGAGGCCAAAGGCAAGATGCAAGTGCTTCCGATGATGGGTTGGTATGCTGGCTTGCAGTATAATATCACGCCGAAGGTATTCGTCTCCAGTACCTATAGCCAGACTCGTTTATACAGCGAGAATGATTACCCGGTTACTCCGTCGGATCAATACCGCTACGGTCAATACTTGGTAGCCAACATTTTCTGGAACGTGAACGCCAATCTGCAAGTCGGCGCCGAGTACTTGAGAGGTTGGCGTACCGATTTCAACGATATGACCCGCCACGCCAATCGACTTAATGTTTCCGCTCAATATAACTTCTGATAATGTAGCGTTTTGTAAATGTGCCACACCGGGGGATTCTTGGTGTGGCATTTCTTTTCGAGGCGATTGGCAGATCAGCGATTAATAGATGTTCGCCATGCTAACCAGCGGCTCATACAGCTTCTCGATATCCTGCGAATCGATCTCGATCTCTACCTGATCGCCGGGGATAAGGGTCTGTCCAGCAGGAGCCAAGTCCTTGCGATCCCGGTGAATAGTCTTGATGATACAACGTTGGGGGAGGGTGAGGTGATCTACCTCCTTCCCGTCGAAATAGGCACCTGTCATGATCTCGACGAACAGGCTGGAACGCCCTTCGGCACGGAAGGCTGGAGTCGAGATCATCTCGTCATAGAGAACCACGTTAAAGGGCTTTATCTGTAGCATTTCCGTGAAGTAATACGTAAGCCCGCCGACAATGATAGAGGGGTAGAATACATCCAGATGCCCGGTTATCTCCGTAATCAAGACGATACCCGTCAGTGGTGTCCGGACTACCGCCACCAAGAAACCTACCATGCTGATTAACATGATATAGCTGATGCCTCTCCGTCATCAATAGCAAACCAATTACCATTAACACCAATAATGCAAGGCGAATGATCCTGCCCGAACAATCCCCCGGTAACTAGTGTAGGGATGAAATTCCCTCCCGGCAGTCCGGAGGAGAAAGAGAGAGACGTGAATATCAAGTGGATGAGCATCATCGCCGCTATCCATAAAACGGGGTGATATCCATGCATCGCTTGCATGATAAGGAATTGCTCGCCTCCTCCTGTCAAGTCGATCTCCGTCAATGAGATCGTATACGCTATGATAAGCAGGTACAACATCTTCATATAAGGAGGATGCTTCAGTCTGGTAAAGAAATCCTTGCACCAAAGGGTAAACATCGAGTAAATTTTCCCGAAGACGGAAATAACCACGGCCAGAAATAAGAACAACTTCAGTTGATCTATAAAAGTAGCCTGCGGGGCAATAGCGCTAATCTGCGAGTAGGGGTTGAAGGGAAAAATCAAGCTCGCTACGCCTCCCGCCACGACCCCTGCCAGCAAGGTGGTAATGGCGGTCTTGGGAGCGTCGAACCGTTCGATGGACTCGATCACCAAAAGTGAGGAAGCGAGGGGAGCGGCGAAAGCGGCGGCCAATCCGGCACCTGCGCCGGCGGCCAAAAGTTGCTTGCGCTCTCCAGCCAATACGTGTCCCCATTTGGAAATGATATTCCCCACGTAAGATCCGATCTGTACGCACGGCCCCTCACGACCAAGGGACAGGCCGGCGCTGATTGCTAATATCCCTCCCGTGAACTTGGCGATTAATTGTGTCAACGGGTTCTTATAAGTGATCCTGCCATTGATAACCGCCCGTGTCTGGGGAATGCCCCCACCGGTAATCAGCGGCATCTTCTTGACCATCCAATTCACACAAAGCAATATACCCCATAGCGTGAAAAAAAGAAGAACAAGACATGGAAATACCAAGGGTAATGACCGTCGAAAAAAAGTTTCCGGCTATTGAATAACTGCTGGAGCAGATAGTGATAAGGTACCGCTACCAACCCGGTCAGCAATCCCACGAAAATGCTTACAAAATAAAGCCTGGCGTCAATAAGTTTCAATTTCCAGATCCGCCAGCGCCTCAATTTTGTTATATCTAAGAGATCATTATCCACCGGACTCACCTTGTTTTCGTTCCTGTTACAACAACCAAGGTAAATTAAGAGGTTTTAAAATCTCATTCCCATTGAACCTTTTTTTAAAAAG
>ENA-OQAB01001614-OQAB01001614.1-human-gut-metagenome-genome-assembly--contig:-NODE-1614-length-10507-cov-2.240944_pt1 | contig 10507 bp, 13 predicted proteins | sample MGYA00242490_ERZ504517 | MGnify/ENA primary metagenome ERZ504517 (study PRJEB26092, sample SAMD00036298) | human gut metagenome | host: Homo sapiens | study: EMG produced TPA metagenomics assembly of... | reverse complement strand
TGATCCTGTTTCGCCGGCTATCTGTCAGGCAGGTTTTGGAGGTACGAACCGGTATGAGGAGCTGATGGATCTGGCAAACTCCAAGCTGGTGGTAAATACGACCCAAAAGCTGGATGTACTGTCCAAACAACTTTATATCCAGTCCAAATCTTTCGATGACGTGGTGGGATATGTGTAAGAATCATGATGAAATGCTGAAGTGTATTCCGGCCATCCAGCCTATCTCCAATAAAGACCTTCGCAAAACTGCTTCGGGATACGGAACACGTATTGACCCGATTTACGGTACGACGAAGTTCCATTCGGGAATGGACTTCTCCGCTCATCCGGGAACGGATGTCTATGCGACTGGTGACGGTACAGTGGTAAAAGTAGGATGGGAAACCGGATATGGCAATACGATTGAGATTGATCATGGCTTCGGTTATCTGACTCGGTACGCTCACTTACAGAGCTATAACACGAAAGTTGGGAAAAAGGTGGTGCGTGGCGAGGTGATTGGAAAAGTGGGAAGTACAGGTAAGAGCACCGGTCCTCATCTTCACTATGAGGTACACGTGAAGGGAAAGGTTGTGAATCCTGTCAACTATTACTTCATGGACTTGAGTGCGGAAGATTATGAGAAGATGATTCAACTAGCCGCCAATCACGGTAAAGTGTTCGATTAATCTCTTAAAACAACGATTTCTATGCTGAATACGGACAAAGAACTAAAATTATATTACTCCATAGCCGAAGTGGCCGATATGTTTGGAGTCAATGCATCCTTGCTTCGTTTTTGGGAGAAGGAGTTCCCGCAGATTTCTCCCAGGACAACGGGGAGGGGGATACGTCAGTATCGAAAGGAGGATGTGGAAACGATTGGTCTGATCTATCATCTGGTGAAGGAGAAAGGTCTGACGCTTCCCGGTGCCCGTCAACGGTTGAAGGATAATAAGGAAGCCACGGTTCGCAATTACGAAATTGTGAACCGTCTGAAAGGTATTAAGGAAGAGCTTCTGGCTATCAAGAAAGAACTGGACGGACGATAAATTATTCCTCCACCCGGTTCACCTGTTTGATGTTTTGAATCTTCTTCAGATTATTACAGATTGTTTTTACATCTTCCACATCGTGTACCCATAGCTGAATCTTTCCTTCGAATATCCCGTCATTCGTTTCAATGGCAAGTTTACGGATGTTCACGTTGAGCTGTCTGGAAATGACCTGAGTCACTTCATTCAGAAGTCCCATGCTGTCTATACCTCTTAAATAGATATATACGAGGAAAGAAAGTTCTTTGTGAGTATCCCATTCGGTCGCTAATATACGGTTACCATAGCTGCTTTTTCAGCTTGGCAGCAACAGGGCACTGGCGTTTTATGAATAATAATGCGGTCGTTTTTCATCAACGTAACCCAAAACATCATCACCGGGAATCGGATTGACAACATTTCGGCCATGATGTATTTTCTTTTTGCAGGCTTTCTTCGGTCAGTTTAAGAATCTCTTTCGGATTGATCTTTTCTTTTTTCCTGCGGTTCTTTCTCTTCCGGTTTTTCCTTGTTGCTGTTCCCGAAGGAGAACGTCAGGTATTTCTTCCAGTTGCTGGTTTGCTTTTCTCTCAGCTCGTTCTTGTCCGCTTCTCCCAAAGTAATGGCTTTGCTGCCGATAGCGGCCAGTAACTCTTCTTCATTCTTGAAGTTGTGAAATTTACGCAACTTCTCGATGACAGCTTCTTCCGGACGTATTTCTTCCTTCTTCAGAAACTCGTTGAGTAGCTCTTCGCCAATTTTCTGATTCGCTTTCCGTTCTTTGCGAAGAATCGCTGCGATCTTGGCACGGGCACGGGCGGTCGTTGCAAATACCTCCCATTGCGGTTGTACACGTTGGGATTTGGAGGTCAATATTTCAACCTGATCTCCACTTTGCAGTTTATGGCTTAGCGGCACCAGTTTATGATTGACCTTGGCGCCGATACAATGGCTACCGATATCTGTGTGCAGTGAGAAGGCAAAATCCAGTGCCGTAGAGTTTTGTGGCATTGTCTTTAACTCTCCCTTCGGAGTGAACACGAAGATTTCGGAAGCAAACAGGTTCAGTTTGATCGTATCCAAAAAGTCGATTGCGTCCGGTTGCGGATCATCCAGTATCTCTTTAATGGTTTTCAGCCATTTCTCCAGTTCACCTTCGTCTTCGCTGCCTCCTCCTTCTTTATATTTCCAGTGGGCGGCAAAGCCTTGTTCTGCAACATCGTTCATCCGTTCGCTGCGAATCTGTACCTCGATCCATTGTCCGTTGTTTCCCATCAGGGTGACGTGCAATGCTTGGTAACCATTCGCCTTCGGGTGGCTTACCCAGTCGCGTAGGCGGTCGGGATGAGGCTTGTATATCTTGGAAATGGAGACATAGATGTCGAAACAGTCGTTGAGCTCTTCTTCCACGTTGCGTGGTTCGAAGATGATGCGGACAGCGAGCAAGTCATAAATCTCCTCGAACGGGACGTGTTTGGTCTGCATCTTGTTCCAGATGGAGTAGATCGATTTCACACGTGCCAAAATCCGGTATTTCAGCCCCATCTTATCCAGCTGGGTGCGGATCGGAGCTGTGAAGTCGTTGAATACTTTGTCGCGTTCGGCGGCGGTAGCATTCAGCTTTTCTTCTATTTCAGCATATTCTTCGGGGTGTTCATATTTGAAGCTGAGGTTTTCAAGCTCTGTTTTTATCTTGTACAGACCTAGGCGGTTGGCTAACGGGGCATAGATGTAGAGAGTTTCTCCTGCTATCTTATATTGCTTGTTGGGCAGCATGGAACCCAGCGTGCGCATATTGTGCAAGCGGTCGGCTATTTTGATCAGGATAACTCGGATATCGTTCGACATGGTGAGCAGCAACTTCTTGAAGTTCTCTGCCTGTGCCGAAGCACGGTCACCGAAGATCCCTCCGGAGATTTTGGTCAGTCCGTCTACAATTTGGGCAATCTTCGGGCCAAAGATATTCTCAATGTCTTCTACTGTGTAATCAGTGTCTTCTACTACGTCGTGCAGCAGTGCCGCACAGATAGAAGTAGAACCAAGACCAATTTCGTTACATACTATTTGTGCAACGGCAATCGGGTGCATGATATAAGGTTCGCCGGATCGGCGTTTGATTCCTTTGTGTGCCTGATTAGCGAAGTTGAAAGCTTTTGTGATGATTTCAACTCGTTTGCGATGTTTAGTATGGAGATAATCATTCAGAAGTTCCTGGAACGCCTGATTGATCATCTCTTCATCTGCTATTTCTTTGGGGGTTATATTATCCATATTCGTTATCCTTTCATTCGCTTATTTTTGCAAAAATAAGCAAATTTCCGAATGAAGCAAGCGGGAAGTCATTTATTTGTAGATTTTCAATTGTTTTCCTGCTGCGATTCTGGTGTTCGACATACCGTTCCACTGCTGTATATCTTTGACACGTACGCCTAGCTTTTCGGCAATCGATGAAAGAGTGTCTCCACTTTTTATCTTATAATAAGTTAATTTTCCTTTACCGGCAACAGCGCTTGTCTGTCTGCGGGTGGTTGGAGTAACTTCTTTCACTGCAACGGTTTTGCGGTTGCGGAATAGCTCGTCGGCACGGTGTGCGTAGATTGTATCTTGCTTGTCAATAAACGTACTGATGGCACCTTGTGGTAAACGTAATGTACAAGGTTTGGTCGTGCCGGGAATCACTTGTTTCTTGTATTGGGGATTCAGGCTCTTCACTTCCTCCAGCGGAACATTGCAAAGTTCGGCAATCTGCTCGAAATGAAGGTTTTTAGTGACTTGCACCGTATCTGTGCTTGCCGGAATGTTTGTTTCCATCGGACAGATGTTGTGGTCGCAATAGTATGTCATCACGTAGTTGGCTGCGATGAAAGCAGGTACATATCCGCGTGTCTCTTTAGGCAGCAGGTTATAGATTTTCCAGTAATCCGTTTCGCCTCCAGCGCGGCGGATTGCCTTGTTGATAGTACCTGGGCCACAGTTATAGGCTGCTATAACCAGATTCCAGTCTCCATAAATATCGTACATCTCTTTCAAATAACGGGCGGCAGCCCAAGTTGCTTTGATCGGGTCGCGGCGTTCGTCTATCAGACTATTGGATTCAAGACCGTAAATCTTTCCTGTTCCAATCATGAATTGCCACAGTCCAGAAGCACCGGCACGTGACACAGCTGAAGGATTCAGTGCAGATTCGATAATCGGCAGGTACTTCAGTTCCAAAGGAAGTCCGTAAGCGTCCAGTGCTTCTTCGAAAATAGGCATATAGAAATTGCAGGCGCTCAGCATGAATGAAACCTGATTGCGTAGGCGACCCGCGTACATATCGATGAATTTGCGTACAATGTCATTATAAGGCATTTCCATGACAGCCGGAATACGTGAAAGGCGGTCAATGTAGACAGAATCACTGAATAAAGGATTCACTTCCGCCGTACTGCAATCTTTGCCTAAATCAATATAGTTTTTAGCTTTCCAGTCGTTCAGCAGACTGTCGAGCGGGTAAGTCATACTCTTTGGAAGATCTATGCTTTCTTTGCGTTCGGTTCCGTTTTCACGAATAACTACATCTACACTTTGAGCTTTTACCTGTGTGGTTGCCAACAGGAAAAGGAAAATAATCGAACAATAGTTTTCTAATTTCTTCATGCTTTAATTATAAGTTCAATCTAAATTGTGTTTTTAAAATCGTAGTACGCATTGCAGTCCCACTGACTTATTCTTGTAACTGTTGGAGCGGAACTGGCTGTTATTGTCGATGACAGTTGGCTCCAGCTTCATACTCAAGTCAGGTGAAATGTCGAAGTTCGATAATTCCGCATCGACATAGGCATCGATGATGGAGATAAGGTATACTCCGATAAATGCAAATATACTAAGGTCCCGAAAACGACGGAACGAGTCCTTTCTTCGTTTCAAGGTGTTTTTCAGTTGCTCTTCATTATACTGGGCGTTCGGTGGCAGCAAATCTTCATAGCTCTTGGTGTTTGGATTACTGTCCATGATGTCCAGATAGGCCTGTGAATAGTCTTTATACATTTTCCCGTTCCAGCTGAGGGCATACGCACATCCTGCAAACCCTCCATATATAATAGGTAGTTTCCAGTATTTACGGTTGTAAATCTGTCCTCCGCCGGGGAATACGACTGCAAGCCATGTTGCTTTGGTCGGGTTGGGAATGAACAGTTTCTTGTTGAGATCCTGCACAGGAGGTACTGTGTCGGTTTTCACTACAATAGGTGCCGGCTGTTCTATCTTCTTCAGTTCTTTTTTATTGGCTGCGTCAAGGCTGTCGGCTATCTGTATTTTGGCAGCAGACAGACTGTCGGTTGCTTGCAGGCGTTCCGGATGCAATATTTTGATTGAATCCTTTTTTCAACGAATCCATCACCTGAGCAGGATCCCGGTGCCTTCGTGCACGTGCTTTCGGTGCTTCCCGGCTCTGAATAATACTGTCTTTCTGTACCGGAGTCACAGGTTCTTGTGCATACACATCAATCCCTGCCACCTGTAGAAAACAGAGAAGCAGGGTGATGATGAGTAACTGATATTTCTTACTTTTTCTTGTCATTTACTTCTTTAGCGTATCGAAGATTTCCATGATACGTTCCAGTTCCTCCTCGTTGCTGAAAGGAATACTGATTTTTCCTTTCCCCTTTTCGGAGCAAGTCAGTTGTACCTTGGTGTTGAAAAATCCCGTGAGTTGTTGCTTTAGTAAATTAAACTCTTCCGGTAGTTTGCTGCGTTTCGGAGTGATTTTCCGTGTGCCGCTTTTCACAGCTTCTCCTTCGCTCAGTGATTTGACAATCTCTTCTACTTTGCGGACGGAGTATCCGTGTTCCTGTATCTCTTCGAATATTTTTACTTGAAGTTTGGGGTCGCCTAATGAAATCAATGCACGTGCATGTCCCATATCTAGCTGTTTGTTTTGTAGAGCCATCTGTATAGGAGCCGGCAGTTTCAGCAGACGCAGGTAGTTGGCGATAGTGGTCCGGTTCTTGCCGATACGTTCGCTCAGGCGTTCCTGTGTCAGTTCATACTGGTCCAGCAGATGTTGATAAGCCAATGCTATTTCTACCGCATTCAGGTCTTCACGCTGTATGTTTTCAATCAGCGCCATTTCCATCATGTTTTCGTCGTCGGCAGTGCGGATGTAGGCAGGGATGGTTTTCAGTCCTGCTTTTTGTGAAGCACGGTAACGACGCTCTCCCGCGATGATCTGATACTCATCGTCCGAGAGTTTGCGTAGAGTGATAGGCTGTATGATACCGATTTCCGCAATGGAATCAGCCAGTTCCTGCAATGCCGTTTGATCGAATTCGCGGCGTGGCTGATTGGGGTTGACGGTAATCTTCGCCAACTCTATTTCACTAATGGAAGAAGAACCTTCGGTTTTCACATCATCCATTGAGAGCAGGGCGTCAAGTCCGCGTCCTAATGCATTTCTTTTTTTGTGTTGCCATATCTTCTTCGGTTATTTATTTCTGTTGATAATCTCTTTGGCAAGGGCGAGATGGTTTTTGGCACCGGTAGAGTCCGCATCATAAAGAATGGTCGGGATACCGTAGCTGGGAGCCTCGCTCAGTTTCACATTTCGCTGGATCACGCTGTTGAAAACTAATTCCTGGAAGTGTCTTTTCACTTCGTCGTAAATCTGGTTTGCCTGACGCAGACGTGAGTCATACATCGTCAGCAGGAAACCTTCGATTTCCAGAGCGGGATTCAGTTTCGACTTGATGATTTTAATCGTATTCAGCAGTTTGCTGATGCCTTCGAGAGCAAAATACTCAGCTTGCACGGGGATGATCACGGAGTCGGCTGCCGTCAGGGCATTGATGGTAATCAGTCCGAGTGAAGGAGAACAATCTATCAGAATATAGTCATATTCTTTCTTCAAAGGTGTGAGTACTTCTTTTAGTATCTTTTCTCGGTTTGGGAGGTTCAGCATTTCAATCTCTGCTCCTACGAGATTGATGTGCGAAGAGATCACTTTCAAAGAGTCGATTTCTGTGTCAAGAATAGCGTCCTGTACATTGGCTCTGTCAATAATGCATTCATAGATAGTGCATTCCGACTGCTTGATGTCCACTCCCAGGCCGGAAGAGGCATTTGCTTGCGGGTCTGCATCTACCACGAGTACTTTCTTTTCAAGTGTAGCAAGTGACGCTGCGAGATTAATCGTAGTCGTGGTCTTTCCTACACCCCCTTTTTGATTGGCCAAAGCAATTATTTTTCCCATATACTCTAAATTTATTGGCAGCGAAATAAGTGATAATTCCTTAGAGCGCCTACGAAAAAAGAGAAACTTTGCATTTTCTGTTGATAAGTCACCGGTTTTGTTAATAACTGCCGGACGAAACAGTTCCGAAACCTGGTTGATTTTATCATCATACTTTCTCTGTTTGAGCTTGCAAATATACATATTTATATTGGATATCTATTTCTTTTTTTACTCGCTTGCAGAAGATTAAGATTTGTAAACGGGTGTATATTCGTCAGATAGCGATGTGATTAATGTGATATTCGGAGATAAGCGGTTGGCAGTACGGTTACTTTTTGCTACTTTTGTGCGAACATTAAAAAGGAAAGGATTGAATATATGGAAAGTAAGAAGCCGTTGATCCTCGTTTCGAATGACGATGGTGTTATGGCTAAAGGTATTAGTGAACTGGTGAAGTTCCTTCGTCCGTTGGGGGAAATTGTTGTAATGGCACCCGACTCTCCGCGCTCCGGCAGCGGCAGTGCATTGACGGTGACTCATCCGGTTCATTATCAACTGGTCAAAAGAGAAGTGGGACTGACTGTATATAAATGTACAGGAACGCCGACCGATTGTATCAAGCTGGCATTGGGCTCAGTGCTCGACCGGAAGCCTGACCTGGTCGTAGGCGGTATCAATCATGGAGATAATTCCGCTATTAACGTGCATTATTCGGGAACGATGGGAGTAGTGATTGAAGGCTGTCTGAAGGGAATTCCTTCGATTGGTTTTTCTCTGTGCAATCATCAGCCCGATGCTGATTTTGAACCTTCGGGTCCTTATATACGCAAGATAGCTGCCATGATATTGGAAAAAGGACTGCCCCCGTTGACTTGTCTTAATGTGAACTTTCCCGATACTCCCGACCTCAAAGGAGTGAAGGTTTGTGAACAGGCAAAGGGATGCTGGGTGAATGAATGGGTAACTTGTCCCCGTCTCAATGACCATAATTACTTCTGGCTGACCGGTTCATTCACCGATCATGAACTTGAAAATGAGAACAATGATCATTGGGCGCTGGAAAACGGATATGTGGCTATCACGCCAACGACAGTCGATATGACTGCTTACGGCTTTATAGATGAACTGAATGGCTATTGTCAGCAACTGGAATTCTGACATACGCATTGTGCTGATTTCAAATATCAAAACTCCTAATTCAAAATTCCCATGAAGTACTATCTGATTGTCGGTGAAGCTTCCGGAGACTTGCATGCGTCCCATTTGATGACTGCCCTCAAGGCGGAAGATCCTCAGGCCGATTTCCGCTTTTTCGGTGGAGATTTGATGGCTGCCGTCGGAGGAACGATGGTGAAGCATTATAAAGAGCTGGCGTATATGGGATTTATTCCAGTACTGCTTCATTTGCGTACGATTTTTGCAAATATGAAACGTTGCAAGGAAGATATTGTGGCGTGGAATCCCGATGTGGTGATCTTGGTCGATTATCCCGGTTTCAATCTTAACATAGCTAAGTTTGTGCATTTCGAGACGCAGATTCCTGTCTTCTATTATATTTCTCCGAAGATATGGGCATGGAAGGAGTACCGCATAAAGAATATCAAACGTGATGTGGATGAACTTTTCTCCATTCTTCCTTTTGAAGTGGAGTTTTTTGAAGAGAAGCACCGGTATCCTATACATTATGTAGGAAATCCTACGGTAGATGAAGTGGCTGCTTATCAGAAAGCTCATCCTAAAAATTCGGAAGCATTCTTGGCGGATAATAATCTGGAGGATAAACCGGTAATCGCACTGTTGGCGGGAAGCCGGAAACAGGAGATCAAGGATAATCTGCCGGATATGCTGAAAGCTGCTTCTGCTTTTCCCGATTATCAACTGGTACTGGCCGGTGCTCCCGGCATCGCTCCGGAGTATTACAAACAATATGTAGGGCAGGCTAAAGTGAAAATAATCTTTGACCAGACCTATCGTTTGCTACAACATGCGGAGGCGGCTTTGGTCACTTCGGGTACGGCGACTCTTGAGACAGCCTTGTTCCGTGTTCCTCAGGTGGTTTGTTACTATACACCGATTGGAAAAGTGGTTTCGTTTTTGCGTCGTCATATATTGAAAGTGAAATTTATTTCACTGGTCAATCTGATTGCAGACCGTGAGGTCGTAAAGGAGTTGGTTGCAGATACAATGACAGTCGGAAATATGCAGAATGAACTAAAGAAACTGATTGAAGATCAGGAGTATAAGAATCGTATGCTTGCCGAATATGAGTATATGGCAGATCGGTTGGGACCTGCAGGTGCTCCCCAGCATGCCGCTCGCAAAATGCTTGAACTGTTGAAAAAATAACTTTCTTTTTCTGAATAAACGTAAAGCCGGTGCAGTAAATGCCCGGCTTTTTTATTTATATAGCAGAAGAATTAAAAAGAGAGGAATAAATATGAAAAAATTTAATTGGCTTTTAGTAATGTTATTGCTCGCATTGGTACCTGCGCTGCAATCATGTGACGACGATGGGTACTCAATTGGAGACATAGGATGGGATTGGGCTACAGTTCGTGCTACCGGTGGCGGTGGTTATTATCTGGAAGGTGATCGTTGGGGTATGATTGATCCGGTGGTCAGCTCTATTCCTTGGTACAAACCGGTAGACGGTGAACGAGTAGTTGCTTTTTCAATCCTTTGGCTGATACGGATAAGGGTGCTCAGGTAAAGATCGAAGGAATTCAGGAAGTGTTGACAAAAGAAGTGGAAGATATGACGGCTGAAAATGAAGAGGAATTCGGTAATGATCCTATCGTGATTTATCAAGGAGATATGTGGCTGGGAGGAAAGTTTCTGAATATCATCTTCCATCAGTATTTGCCTCGTTCTGAAAAGCACCGCATCAGTCTTGTACAGAATAAGATAGAACCGGAAGCTCCGGAAACACCGGAAGCTTTGAAGGTGGATGAAGATGGGTATATACATCTGGAATTACGTTACAATACGTATGATGATGTGACTGGATACCGGGGATGGGGACGAGTTTCTTATAATCTGGAAGAGTTCTATCCAACGGCAAAAGATGCAGCTGAAACAGAATTTAAAGGATTCAAGGTGATTATTAATTCAGAAGAAAATGGAGAAGGAAGAGTGATCGTTCTTGATTTGGATCATCCGGTAGGCGTTCCGGAAAAAGCGAAAAATGTGCATTCTACTTCTTTTGTTAAATAGCAAAACTTTTATAAATAACTAAACCTAAACCTTGACGAACACTGTGTGTGAAAAAAAAGGTCGGAAGTGC